>WPCJ01290837.1_pt1 | contig 301224 bp, 267 predicted proteins | sample 5399831 | NCBI WGS metagenome assembly WPCJ01 (sample SAMN12869470, study PRJNA574797) | sludge metagenome | isolation source: wastewater treatment of pH10 | place: China:Beijing | collected 2019-05-20 | reverse complement strand
TCATCAGGCTCATAACCGGAACGGTGAGGAGGATAAGCAAGCGATACAATATCAATTGCACAACGAACGGGACAAAGCCAAACCCGAAACCAAAATCCGTAATTATCAAAAAGCTCCGGCAGAAATGCGCGGGGCTTTTTTGTATTTAAAGCATGAGAATGAGAAAAGCGGGGGAGGGGGAAGTGAGCTTAGAAATTCACTTTTATTCATTATAAGCATTGCTATAGTTCTCGGCAGTCTGATCGATTTTTTTAGTAATAAAATGATATTTGTGATGGTTCTATAAGAATGCGGAGTACCTGATGATTAAACTATTGTGTGCCGGTGTTCTTGTAAGCCTGATGTTGCCGCTGGAAATGGCATCAGCTCAAACCTTTCGTGTTTGTCACGGTTATGATTGTTATTACCGCACCAAAGTGACGTTAAGTTCAAAGGATGAGAGTCGTATCCGTAATCTGTTGCAAAAGGCTACTCGTAGCGCAAATGACGAGAGAAAAGCGTTGCGGATGGCTGTTGCAATATTCGAAGAGCGTGGCACAGCGGTTATTAGTGTCCGCGACAAACCAAAAATGCAGTTCGGCAAAGCCCGTATTAAAGGCCAAATGGATTGTGTTGATGAATCGATCAACACGGATAGTTTCCTACGTTACTTGGAAACACGCGGTTGGTTAAAGCATCATACTGTCGCTAAACGAATGACACGCGGTTCATTCATCGATGGCCGTTACCCGCATTGGACTGCGGTAATCAAAGATATCTCTGGACAGAGCTGGGCTGTCGATTCCTGGTATGAGGCAGGTGGCGGAATGCCTGATATTATGCCGCTTCAGGAGTGGAAACGCCGTGGATATGGCGGCGAGCGTTAATCCCGCAGACATAAGAAGCACCGTAACCGGATACAGACAGCTAATGTGCAGAGATCATACAGATTTCTGTAATTCATTCCTTGCCATTGATAAAGACACTTATATTCTATGTGTGACTGAGTGACATATGGGGAATGAAATGACTCCGGAAGAAATTTTTGTATCGCCGCAATGGGTGAAAGAGCGTCAGAAATCAGGCGATCTGAAAATTGTTGACGGTTCCTGGTATATGCCGGCGACAAAACGCATCTGCGGTGAGGAATTTGAGCAGGTTCATATTCCGGGCGCAGTCTTTTTCGATCAGGATAAGATTGTCGATCCGAGCTCTTCTTTCCCGCATACTGTTCCTTCACCGGAAGTTTTCGCGGATGCCGTCGGCAAGCTGGGCATCAGCGTTGATGATGAGATCGTCATCTATGAAACCGGTGATTTGTTTGCCGCGCCCCGTGTCTGGTGGCTGTTTCATATTATGGGCGTGCAAAAACTGCATATTCTGCGCGGCGGTATTGCTGCATGGCAGGCTGAGCGCTTTGAAACAGAGAGCGGTAAAGTTGTACCTGAGTCTGTTAAATTCAAACCGGTCTATGCCGGTGAAAAAGTTGTCTTCATTGAAGAAATGGTGCTGATTGCCAAACATGCAAAAGCACATATTACGGATGCCCGTTCGGCTGAACGGTTTACCGGTGCCGTACCAGAGCCGCGTGCGAATGTCCGTTCCGGCTCTATTCCCGGTTCTGTCAATGTGCCTTACGGATCGCTCGTAGAAGACGGCGCTTTCAAAGCGCTTGATACGATGAAGGTAATTTTTGAAGCACAGGGTGTTAAGAAGGATAAGCCGGTTGTAACAACCTGCGGCTCAGGTGTGACAGCTGCTGTGTTGTTTCTTGCGCTCAATTTGCTGGGTTATGAAAATGTCCGTCTGTATGACGGCTCATGGACAGAATGGGGCACAGTGACCTGAGCGGTTTTTCTGCGCAAATGCCAGTTAATGGTATAATTTTCTTTGATTTTGCGAGATAGAAAATTGTTGTTCTTATAATTGGCTATGTTTTGGAACGTAAATATCGCGAATGCATGGATTCATTGATCTGAATCAATGAGAAACATTCCTGACAGTCTCAGATGGAGGTGAAGAGACGACTCAGGAGTTCAACATGAAGCTTGTTAAAACACTGGTCCTATGTGGTCTGGGCTTGTTTGGCGCAAGCTATGCTATCGCAGTCACATCGCACCATTGGTACGCACCAAAACAGGAAGCTGACGTTAATATTCAGGATCCGGCACTGATTAAGCAAGGTGAATATCTTGCCCGTGCCGGTGACTGTATTGCTTGTCACACTGCGCCGGGTGGCAAGGAATTTGCCGGCGGTCTGGGTATGCAGACACCACTTGGCACGATTTATTCCACCAATATTACGCCGGATAAGAAAACCGGTATCGGCAATTACAGTTACGGCGATTTCGAGCGTGCTGTTCGCCGTGGCGTGCGACCTGATGGCGTGGCACTCTATCCGGCCATGCCTTATGTGTCCTATGTCGTTGTCAAAGATGACGACATTAAAGCGCTCTATGCTTATTTCATGTCACGCGTGGAAAAGGTTGAGCAGGAAAATCAGGCTTCCACTTTGCCTTGGCCGATGAATATGCGCTGGCCGCTGGCCTATTGGCAGCTCGCTTTTGCGCAGCCGCGTGAATTTACTTCGGCAACCGGTATGGATGCGATGATTGATCGAGGTGCCTATCTGGTTGAAGGTCTTGCTCATTGCGGCGCATGCCATACACCGCGTGGTATCGGCTATCAGGAAACAGCACTCAGTGATGACAAGAAGGGCAATTACCTGTCCGGCTCTGTTCTTGAAGGTTGGTATGCGAAGAACCTGCGTGATGAAGGCACCGGCCTTTCCACATGGACTGAAGCGGAAATTACCGACTTCCTGAAAACCGGCCGTAATGATCGCACCGCCGCCTTTGGTGGTATGGCCGATGTGGTTGCCCATAGTACGCAATATCTGACGGATGACGATCTGACATCGATTGCCCGTTATCTGAAGAGCCTGCCTGCGCGTGACAGTCATCCGCAGCAATGGACACCGAAGCAAGATGTGACAACTGCAGCTCTGCGTTCCGGTGATTTCTCCGCTCCGGGTGCCGTTGGTTATGTGGATAATTGTGCGGCCTGTCACCGTCTGGATGGTCGTGGTGCGGAACGGGTTTTCCCTGCTCTTGCCGGTAATTCGATTGTTTTTGCGGAAGATCCGAGCTCACTGATCCAGCTGACACTGGATGGTGCTGCAATGGCTGACACGCCGCATGATCCGATGGTGTTCAAGATGCCGGGCTTTGCCCATCTCACCAACAAGGAAATCGCGGATATTCTGAATTTTATCCGTAACGGCTGGGGTAATCACGGTTCGCATATCAAGGATAGCGATATTGCCCGCATGCGGCATCTGATTGAGCACAAGCCTGTGCATTATGTTCCGGAGGCAAAATAATGAGTAAGCAATTCTGGATCGGTACAGCTGCAGCCCTTGTCGTAACAATTGCAGCTGCAGGCGCAGGCTGGACATTTCTGGTGAAGCCGTCGCGGGTGGATGCGCCGCCGCTGCCGACCTATGATGTGGTGGATGCAGAAGGCAAAGTCGTTGGCAAATATACAATCCCAAGCGATGATCTGATTGCCAGAGAACCGGATGCGGAAGCCATTATGTATGGCAAGCGCCTGCTCAATGAAACAGCCCGTTTACTGCCGGAAAATGTCGGTGCGGGACTGAATTGTAACTCCTGCCATCTGGCACAGGGTAAGCTGGATAAAGGCGCGCCTTATATTAACTCCTATAATTTCTATCCGCGGGTGATGCCGCGTGCGGGTAAGGAAGTTAATCTGGTGATGCGTATCAATGGCTGCTTCCAGCGTTCGATGAATGGTAAGCCGCTTGATCCGAAGTCCGAGGAAATGGGCGCTATGATTGCCTATATGAAATGGCTTGGTCAGGGATTGCCGAAAGAGCATATGGTGAAAGTGTCCGGTGCTGGCAAAATTGATGAGTCACTGGTGCCGGATCCTGTCAAAGGCAAGGCGATTTACGCGACCCAATGTGCCGTTTGTCATGGCAATGACGGCGAAGGTAAAAAAGACCAGTTCGGTGATTATGTCTTCCCGCCGCTTTGGGGCGATGACAGCTTTAACATTGGTGCGAGCATGGCACGTACCTATAAAGCTGCGGCATTTGTCAAATATAATATGCCGGTCAGCGTTCATCAGGACGGTATGCTCGGGCAGGGTGGCGTGCTGACCGATCAGGAAGCGGTTGATGTGTCCGAATATTTCACACATATGCCGCGTCCGGATTTTGCCGGTAAGGTCAATGACTGGCCGAATGGCAAAAAGCCGAAAGATGCTCGTTATTAATCACGTGTGGTGCGTGATCGGAAAAACCGGCAGCAAGAAATTGCTGCCGGTTTTTTGTTCTTGCTTGCTGGATATTTAGGTGACAAACAGATTTTTCATTCTGAACCGCTGCTTTGTTGTGCGGAAAACGTAAAATTTTGAGGTCCCGTGAATAAGCTGCTGCGAATTATTCTGATTGTTGTGATTGCTGCAATCGCTGTTGCCGGACAGCGTTGGTATAGTTATGTGACCAATACTACAGATCCGTTTGATGAGGTTGGGATTGATCTGCAATCCTATATGCCTGCACCGATCCGCCATTGGGGTTGTATGCAGCTGAAAAAGAATTTCGGCACGAAAACTTTGCCGCCTTATGGGTGTCAGTCACCGGATAACAGCGCAAGCTGGATTGAGGGATAAGTCCTTCAGCAAAATACAAAAAAGGCGCGGACAGGTTTCATTGTCCGCGCCTTTTTTGTTGTTATGCCGGATCAGCGCCAGCTGAGGAAATAATGTTCAATCCTGCCGATCATCCAGCTGGTAATCAGCCCCATGACGGAGAGGATAGTAACACCGGCAAACAGGCGCTCCAGATCATAGAGCGAACCGGCTTCCAGAATATAGGCGCCGACGCCATATTGCGCGCCGAGCATTTCGGCAGCAACCAGCAGAATAATGGCAATGGCGATGGAAACACGTAAGCCCGACAGAATGCCGGGCAGGGCACCGGGCAACACGATCTTGCGGATGATTGACCACCAGCGCAGGTTAAAACTTTGCCCCATGCGGATCAGGCTGCGATCCACATTATCAACCGCACCATAGGTTGCCACGACGGTCGGAGTGAAGGTACCGAATGCAATCAGCGCATATTTTGACATTTCATCAATGCCGAACCAGATCACAAACAGCGGTAGCAATGCAATTTTAGGGATCGGGAAAATAGCGGCGACAAGTGGTACCAGACCGGCGCGGACATAGGAGAACAGTCCGATCATCGTGCCGAGAAGCACACCAACAAAAATCCCCATCGATGCGCCGACAAGCAGTCGTTGTAGTGACGGTAACAAATGTTGCCATAGCAGGCCGGTATCATAGAGCTGATAGAAGGTGCCCAGCACCGCAGAGGGGCGCGGCAAAGTCAGATTGGAAATAAAACCTGTGCGGGTGCCGATCTCAGCCAGCGCAATAAGGGCAATAAACAGCAAAGGTGCTATGAAGCGTACTTTAACCGGTGCAAAGCCACCGCCTCGAAACGGTACAGGGCGGGTGATGATTGTCTGGTTATCTGATGGTTTTGTCATTTCAGCAGCTCCTGATCCGCAGCCATCGCTTCATCGCGCATGAGAGCCCATAATTCCTGCTGCTTGGCATCCAGTACAGGGTCTGCGAGATGGCGCTGATCGAGAGGCGTGTCGATTGTCACTACCTGATTGATCCGCCCCGGACGGCGGGACAGCACTATAATTTTATGGCCGAGGCGCACGGCTTCAGCCAGATTATGGGTGACATAGACAGCGGTAAAAGGCTGGCGCGTCCAGAGCGATACCAGATCGTCCATCAGCAGTTCCCGTGTCTGGCTGTCTAGCGCGGAAAGCGGCTCATCCATCAGCATGACATCAGGGCGCACAGCCAGCGCGCGGGCAATAGCAACGCGCTGTTTCATGCCGCCGGAGAGCTGTTTTGGATAGGCATCTGCAAAATCCGAGAGACGGGTGCGAGCCAGCACATCACTGATGATCGCATCCATCTCTTTGGCGGATAATTTGTGATCTTCCAGTACCAGCCGGATATTACCGGCAACTGTGCGCCAAGGCAGCAATGCAAAATGCTGAAAAACATATGTCAGCGGATTGAGAGAGGAGGGAGAAGGTTCCCCGACTTGCAGAACCTGACCGGATGTCGGCTGTTCAAGACCGCCGATAAAACGGAGCAAAGTGGATTTGCCGCAACCGGAAGGGCCGATCAGACAGACGATCTGCCCCTGATTGATTTCAAGCGTGATATCACGCAAAACTTCGACCTTGCCGTAATGGTGGCCGACATTTTTTAACAGCAAATCCATGCAGTTTTTACTTCTTCTTGTCAGGGCGGCATAAGAGATTTGCGGGCCCTGATATTTCGCGGAGGGGAGCCGGTTGAACAAAAGAACCGGCTCAGAATAGAAAATCAGATGGTTTTGACGTAGCTGGTGTCAAACAGCATTTCAGGGGTGATGGTGTCTTTTACCATTTTCTCGTCTTTGAACCAGTTGAGCTGTTCAGTGACAGAGGCAAGCGACAGGGCAAGACCTTTGTTGATACGCATTGCGCCATTGACCAGATTGGTTTTTGCCTGTTCGAATGGCAAATCCATTTCCACATATTTATGGGTGATTTTTGCAATCGCATCGACTTCTTCCGCAGAAGCGGTTTTGTCGACCAGAGCCGCATTGTAATCATCAATGGCTTTGGAATAAGCGCGGATGAAAGCTTCTGTTTTGGCGCGTTCTTCCGCAGCATTTTTGGTGGAAGTGAAAACAGTTGTCACTTGATAATCCGGCGCAACATCAGAGACCAGACCGATCTGCTTGGCCGCACCTTCTGCAATCATCTTCTTGGCAATGCTTGGCTGGATAGCCCATGCATCAATCTGGCCGGAAGTCAGAGCGCCGACAACAGCACCGACTTTCTGCAACGGGCGCAGAGTGATGTCGGAGAGCGGAATATTGTTGGCCTTGGCAATCTTATAAGCCATGAAATGGAAGGACGAACCGGCAGTGGTAATGCCAAAGCTCTTGCCTGCCAGATGTTTAGGTTCAGTGAGACCTGCTTCATAGGCTTTGTTTGAAGCAAGAATGATCTGGCCTGCGAGGCCTTTTTCTTCCTGCAGAGAACCGCCGATGACTTTTACCGCATTTTTTTCGGCGAGATTGATCAGACCGCCGCTCATGGCTGTAACGCCGTAATCGACATCACCACCGGCAATGGCTACGGCCATCGGCTGTGCGGCTTCAAAATATTTGAATTCCATATCGAGGTTTTCGGCTTTGAAATAGCCGCGTTCCTGCGCGATGAAGCTTGGTGCCTGACTGGCAAGGCGGATAATACCGAGCACGGCTTTAACCTGTATGCTTTCCGCTCTGGCACTTAAAGAAAAAGGAGCTCCCAGCACAGTCATGGCACCGGCTGCGCTGAGCCCTGCGAGAGTCTGACGGCGGGAGAGCTGGAATTTCTGCATCTGTATATCCTTACCAAAAGCGATCAGGTGTATTGTTATAAGCGACAATATCCGATGATCCGCTGTCCGTGCCCGACGCTTTATTACGCAAAGACATGGAATTTTTTGCAATGATTTCGTGCGTTCTTGTAGAGCAAATTCATCGGGATTTGAAGTTAAAAGCAGTCAGATAGCTGTTTGTTCCTCGTAATTGTGAACGGAAACAGCAATTTTAATTGTTGTCCGGCATAAAAATTTTGAATGAGCTTTGTGGTGCAGGGACAGGCATAACAGATCTGTGAAAGCAGAGTCGTTGCATGTGCTTCTCATCTATGAGCGTGCAAAATGCTGTTTGTTAATATTAAACTGACATTTCTTATCGTGCTGCTCTGTTCGTGAAAATGTTGTTTGGTCACAAGGCAGACTCTGCGATACAAGATTATGTCAGGCGGGCTTTTGCTGGCAAGTCCGGATTTTTCCGGTTGCTATGCCGCCTATGTCAGCGGGAGCGTTATCGTGTGCGGATTAGCAGGCTATGTCGGGCAGATAAAAACAGATCAGGCGCCGGAGATTCTACTGCGCCGGATGGCAGATGCCGTTGCTCATCGCGGCCCTGACGAGCAGGGCGCTGTTGTTCTGAATGGGGCAGGTCTGGCGCATAAGCGTTTGTCCATTGTCGGGATCAGCGACGGTCAGCAACCGATGACAATGGCCGATCAGCGTTATGTGCTGGTTTTCAACGGTCAGATTTTTAATCATGCAGAACTGCGCCGTGATCTGGAAGCACAGGGCGCACAGTTTCGTACCCATAGCGATACGGAAGTGATCCTTCATCTTTATGCCCGTTATGGCACGGATTGCCTGCGCTTTATGAATGGTGATTTTGCCTTTGCTTTATGGGATGTGCAGTTAAAGCGCATGTTCATTGCCCGCGATCGTCTGGGTGTGCGCCCGCTCTTCTACACCCATGCGGACGGGGTGTTATATTTCGCTTCTGAGATCAAGGCTTTGCTGCGCGTGCCATCAGTACAGGCGGAGCTTGATCCGGTTGCGCTGGATCAGATTTTTACGCTCTGGGCACCGGTTGCGCCACGCACAGCCTTCCGTAATATCTATGAGCTTGAACCGGCGCATATGATGATCTGCGACGAAAACGGCATGAAAATGCAGCGTTACTGGACGCTGGATTATCCGGATCGGGATGATGCTGCCGTCATTCATGATGCAGATGCCGCCGCAGAAGAACTGGAAGCTTTGCTGCAGGATGCCACAAATCTGCGCATTCAGGCAGATGTGCCTGTCGGCACTTATCTTTCCGGCGGGTTGGATTCATCATTGATTGCTGCTTTTGCGCAGCCTTTGACAAAAGGCGAGTTGCATAGTTTCTCTGTGGGCTTCGAGCAGGCGGATTATGACGAAAGCCGCTACCAGAAAATGGTGGCGCAGGCATTGCATACGCATCATCATTCGATCTCCATTGCGGAAGATGATATTGCCGCTATTTTTCCCGATGTTATTCAGGCTGCCGAAGTGCCGCTGGTGCGCACCGCTCCGGCGCCGCTTTATCGTCTTGCACAATTGGTGCGGGAAAGCGGTATGAAGGCGGTCTTGACCGGTGAAGGCGCGGATGAGGTCTTTGCCGGCTATGATATTTTCCGTGAGGCAAAAGTCCGTCGTTTTTGCGCGCGGCAACCGCAATCGCACATCAGGCCACAATTGTTTCGCAAGCTCTATCCTTATTTGCCTGGCTTAAAAGCACAGACACCGGAAACTCTGGCTGCGTTTTTCGGTATTCATGGTGCTGATCTGGCGGATCCGCTTTATTCGCACCGGCCGCGTTTTAAGGCGACAAGTGCTGCCAAATTGTTTTTCTCTGGTGATCTCAAGCGGGAAATCGGCGATTATGATGCGGGTGAGGAGCTGGCTTCCAAACTGCCGGAGCGGTTCGGACGCTGGCATGAGCTGCATCAGGCGCAATATCTGGAGTGTCGTTTTCTGCTGCCATCCTATATTCTCTCCAGTCAGGGGGATCGTATGGCTATGGCGCATGGTGTGGAAACGCGCTTCCCGTTTCTGGATTATCGCCTGTCTGAATTTGCAACAAGGCTGCATCCGTCGCTGAAACTGCATGGACTGACCGAGAAATATCTGCTGCGCCGTGTTGCAAAACAGCGTGTTCCGGCAGAGGTTTTACAGCGTCAGAAACAGCCTTATCGTGCACCGGACAGTCATTCTTTCACCGGTAAGGGTGAGAAGGAATATGTCCGCGATCTGATGAGTGAAAGCCGCATTGAGGAGAGCGGCTATTTTAACGCTAAAGCCGTGTCTAAATTATACAATAAGAATAAAGAGCAAGGTCTGACTGGCTTCCGTGACAATACAGCCTATGTCGGTGTGCTTTCTACACAAATATGGCTGAAAAAATTTACAAGTTTACTGAGTTAGTTCGGAAAATTTAAGAATCTTATAGACTTTACTGTCAAAGTTATGCGTTAAGACGGTAAATAAAGTATAGTATTTACGGGCTTCATTAGAGTATTCTCAGATTGTTGCTGTGGCAGATCTGAGAATGTCAGGAATGATTGAAACAGGATAAGAGCATGAGTGATACGATCAAAGACCGCTTGCGTGCGTTCATTATTGAAAATTTTCTTTTCGGCGACACGGATTATGCGCTGGAAGATGATGCCTCGTTGATCGACAATGATGTGATGGATTCCACAGGCGTGCTGGAACTGATTGCTTTTATTGACGAGGCTTTCGGTATTAAAATGCCGGATGCAGATATTGTTCCGGCTAATCTCGACAGCCTGTTAAAAGTCACTGCCTATGTCACTGCCCGCAAAGCTGTCTGATAACAGGCAATCTGTCCGATGATGCGTATCGAGAACCATCTTAAATTCCATGCACGTAATACCGGTCACAAGACTGTGCTGGTAACCGGACAGGTGCGTCTTTCCTTTGCGGAATTTAATGCCAAAGCCGAGGCTTTGGCGCATAGTCTGCGGGCGCAGAATGTGCAGCGCGGGGATCGCGTTGTCATTTTCATGGATAATTGCTGGCAGGCAGCGGTATCGGTTTTTGCTATTCTGAAGGCCGGCGCGGTTTTCACACTGGTGAACCCGTCAACCAAAGCAGATAAGCTCGGCTATATTCTGAACGACTGCACACCCTCTGCTTTGCTGACACAGGCTAAATTATTGCCGGTTGTTGATGAGGCTGAGGCTTTTGCTGCAATACCGGTTTTGATTGCCGTTAAAGGCCCAAGCCGCTCCAAGCGTCCGCATCTGCTATTCGAGACGGCAGTTGAGCCGCAGGAAAACCAGGCTGAAATTATCAGCGGTGGCATTGATATTGATCTGGCCATGCTGATTTATACATCCGGCTCAACGGGGCGCCCCAAAGGCGTGATGATGACACATCGCAATATTGAGGCGGCGGCGACATCTCTGACAGGGCTGCTGAAAAATACAGCTGATGATATTATCCTCTCTGTATTGCCGCTGTCTTTCAATTACGGGCTGTATCAGTTGCTGATGACAGTGAAGCTCGGCGCAACGCTGGTGCTGGAAAAGTCCTTTGCCTTTCCGCAGGCGGTGTTTGATGTGATGCGTGCGGAGAAGGTAACCGGATTTCCTATCGTACCGACAATGTCTGCGATTATGATGCAGATGCGTGATCTGACATCCGGTTTTCTGCCCGATCTGCGTTATGTTACCAACACTGCCGCACAATTGCCGGTGCCGCATATCGAGTTTCTGCAACGCATTGTGCCGGATGCAGAAATTTATTCCATGTATGGCATGACAGAATGCAAACGCTGCACATGGCTGCCGCCGCATATGATCAGCGAGAAGCCGGAATCGGTGGGTATCGCACTGCCGAATAGCGAAGTTTATCTGATCGATGAACAAGGCGGATCGGTGCCTGTGGGGGAAGCCGGTGAAATGGTGATACGCGGGCCGAATGTGATGCAGGGCTACTGGAACAATCCCGAGGCCAGTGCTGCGGTGCTGAGAAGCGGGCACAATCCGTGGGAAAAGGTTCTACATACCGGTGATCTGCTGCGTATGGATGCAGACGGATATTATTATTTCGTCGGACGCAAGGATGACATCATCAAATCGCGCGGAGAAAAAGTACCGCCGAAAGAGGTAGAGACTGTGCTTTACACGCATCCCGCTATTCGGGAGGCTGTTGTAGCCGGTGTGCCTGATGCAATGCTGGGGCAGGCGATCACCGCGATGGTGACCACCGCAGATGCAGACCTGACTGATAAGGAGATTATCCGGTTCTGCCGTCAGCATCTGGAAGATTATATGGTTCCGGTTTTTGTTCTGATTACGGATGAATTGCCGCGAACGGATACAGGTAAAGTCAGCCGTCGTCTTGCGGCGGAAATATTGGCCAAACAATACAGGCAGTTTCAGGATGAATAAGATTCAAGAGTTTTCTGCACAGACGATGGTGATTGATGCGGAAGCTGAGGTGGAGAAAATCACCGCTGCCTTGCGTCGTCAGCTGCGCGGTCTGCGCCGCCGTGGTCTGGTTGTCGGTATTTCCGGCGGTATCGATTCCAGCGTGAGTACGGCACTGGCTGTACGTGCTGTCGGTGCGGATAAAGTTTTCGGTATTTTCATGCCGGAAAATGATTCCGACCCGCTGTCACTGGCGCTGGGGCAAAAGCTTGCAGGCACCTTTGGCGTGCAGACAGTGATTGAGGATATCGGTCCTGTCTTGGCTGCCATGGGCTGCTATCGCCGCCGCGATGATTTTATCCGCTCGGTTGTGCCTGCTTACGGAGAGGGCTGGGCGTCGAAGCTGGTGATCAACAATGCTTCTGAAAATGGCGGCTATAATATTTCCTCGCTGGTGGTGCAGTCACCGGATGGTCAGCAGGAAAAAATCCGCCTGACACCGGAAGCCTATTTAGGCATCGTTGCTGCCACCAATATGAAACAGCGCACCCGCAAGCAGTTTGAATATTACCACGCGGATCGTCTGAATTTTGCGGTTGTCGGCACGCCGAACAGGCTGGAATACGATCAGGGCTTCTTCGTGAAGAATGGTGACGGTGCGGCGGATGTGAAGCCGATTGCCCATCTTTATAAGACGCAAGTCTATCAGCTTGCCGACTATCTGGGTGTGCCGGCGGAAATCCGTCAGCGTCCGCCGACAACGGATACTTTCTCGCTGGCGCAGACACAGGAGGAGTTCTACTTCTCCCTGCCATATAATCTGATGGATCTTTGCCTTTACGCGCTCAATCACAATATCAGCGCGGCGGATACAGCTAAAGCCACCAATCTGGGTGAAGATCAGGTGCAGCATGTCTGGGCGGATATTGCGGCTAAACGCAAAACCACCAAAGCGCTGCATGAGCCGCCGCTCTTGGTTGAGCCGGTTAAAGACTTCCTGTCATAATGAGAAAGCCGCCTTTTCAGGCGGCTTTTTTGTCAGTGTTTAAAGCGGATTGGCATAGAGCCTGTTCCAGAATTCTCCGGCAAGGCCGTTCAGTAAGGCTTTTCCTTCAACAAAAGGCGGCAATAAAGCCGGATCCTGCGCCCAGACCATTGTTGAACATAAATGAGTGAAAGCAATGCGTTTCCCGAGCATCGCTTCCATCAGATCCGGCTGTGTGCGGCCGCGAATGGCGACAGCGCCGTTGGAGGCTGCATGATGGATCAGCGTGTCAATCATCTGGCTTGCTGCTTTCGGATCGCTGAAGAATTCCAGCACACGTGCTGTTTTGCCAGACTCTAAGTGATAGAGAAAAAGGCCGAGATTTTTGCCGGATTTGGTACCCGCTTTGACCATATAGGCCTTGCCATATTCAGGCTTTTGCACGGCATCTTCCAGACGGTTCAGCAATTGCTCCGTACTCCATTGCGGTCGGCAGGAAAAGCTTTGCGCATAATGCTGGTAGAGTTCAGCAAATTCTGCTGCATCAATATCCGTGCAGGTCAGTTGCTGCGCCGTTGGCCAGTCCGATGGTGTGGCTGACCAGCGCAGGCTTTTGCCATGCATGGCATTGCGTTTGCGATCATCAAATTTGCGGGCGAAGGGTTGCAGCATCGCGAGAGGTTTGAGCTTGCTGCCTGCGATTTCTGTCATGAAGCTGAGCGGGCGAATAATCCGCAACCAGTCAAGGCTGTAATTGGTGAGCTGAACCGCGTCCAGTTTTTTCCAGATCGCTGCTGCAACCTCACTGGCTGTTTCGGTTATCATCAGATCATAACCGTCTTTTTGCAGGTTGCGCATCAGTTTGACACCACCCAGAGGATTATGCTGATGATCCTCAACCATCAATGTGCTGACAATGGCGGTGCGCAGTGTTTTATTTTTCGCCTCACAAAAATAATCAAAATAATTCACGCCGAGAAAGCCGCTGACATTGCCGTTTTTATCGAGCAGAACTTTGGAGGCTGGCACCGTCTCTCCGGCAAAACGGATATAAAGCCGCTGAAGATAGGCGATCAGTTCAGCAGACGGTTCCTTGTCGCTTTTCCGGAATATTTTTTGAAAAAGCTTAGCGACTACCGGTATATCCGCTTCTGCTAAGGATCGGATTTCAGTCATGGTCAGTTTATCCCGTCGTTAGAGTCTGACATTCTGCACATTCATCTGCGCATTATACCTGCTCTGCTTCCCGCTTCTGCTGCTGACAGCTGTCGCTTGGCTCTTGATTGATAGTCATACTATGCGGGATAAACCCTTTAGAATCTTTTACTTAAATGTTGGGACTGTCCCGCAGAAAATTGTGATGAAGATAAACTTGACTCTTTTTATCAAGTTTATTATTCCCGAGGCATAAGAGCGAAACTTACTCTTCAATTGCTGCTTTTCAAAACTTGTCATGATTATGCATGGCAGGACAGACGACGTCTGCCTGCCAAAGGGGGTACTATGTCTGTTGTCAGGCACTGTCTGCGCGCATCTTTCGCCGGTACGATTTTGAGCCTTACGGGTTTGAGCATTGCCGGTCTCGGTATTTTTACAGGTATGGCTGCGGCACAGCAGCGGGAAACAACCGCACAAGATGCGGCAAAAGATAAAGCTGCGGGGAGTGCCACACAGCTGCAAACAATTACAGTCACCGGTGGTCTGAACGGACCTTTTGCTCAGGGTGACGGAATATATCGCACACCGGCACCAGTCAGTTCTGTCAGCAGTGATGCGCTGCAGGAGCGTTTTGGCGGCGATCCGCAAGCGGCATTGCGCTCGACGCCCGGTGTATTCACCCGTCAGCAATCCAGTCAGCCCGGCATTGAGGTGAATATTCGCGGGATGAGCGGTTTCGGCCGTGTGAATGCGATGATTGATGGTGTGCCGCAGACATTTCGTAATGTGGCAGGCCATGCTTCATCCGGCGGTACCTTGCTCTATGTGCAGCCGGAACTGCTCGGCGGCATTGATGTGAGCAAAGGTGCCGTGGGAGGCGCCGCCGGTATGGGGACTCTGAGCGGCGCCGCAAATTTCCGTACGCTTGATTTTGACGATATTGTTTTGCCGGGGCGTGATGTCGGCGTGCTGACACGCTGGAAAGCCGGAACCAACGGGTTCCGCGGCTCCGGTATGCTGGCAGGTGCCGCGCGCGCCAATCTGAACAATGATAAATCCAGCAATGTCAGTATTCTCGGTGCTTTTGCACGTACATCTTACGGTACATTTAAAAATGGTGACGGTGTTTATGTCGAAAGCGGACGTGATGCTACCAACCGTCCGGGGGGCGGGCTGATCAAATTTGAAATTGCACCATCCGCCGAGCATAATCTCAAACTTGGTGCGCGCTGGTATGAGAACCGGTTTACCTATGCCAATTACGAACAGGATCTGAAGAACGCGTCTTACACTGTCAATTATGCCTATACGCCGGATGATAATGACTGGATCGATCTGAAGGTGAATGCCTATTATAACCGCACCAATATGGATTATGCGGCGACCGGCGGCAGCTATCGGGGACGCAAAACCGATGATCGCGGCTATGGTTTTGACATTTCCAATACCAGCAAAACAATGCTGAGTGATGATGTACAGCTCAAGCTGTTCTATGGCGGGTCTTTTGGCAGCGATGAATATGTCATTAACAGATATCGCGGTGCGAACCCTCCGGGTAGCTTAAAGAAATCCAGCGGTTTTACCGACGCAACTTTGTCGTGGAATATTTTCACGCTGACCGGTGGTCTGCGCTATGATCATTGGAATGTTGAAGGCTATCAGCCTGCCTATGCGGCAGGCACGGGGGATTGTCCTGCTGGCGGACCTGTCTGCGGTAACAAGGATATTGAGCGCAGCAGTGGCAAATGGTTGCCTAAAGTCTCTCTGACCGCGCAGCCTTATGACGGGCTGGAGCTTTATGCGACTTATGCCCATACTTTCCGGCCGCCAACGGTGCAGGAAATGTTCTCCTCGCTGATCCCGATCGGTGCAGGGCTCGGCAGTGGTATTGCCAATAATCTCAATCTTGAGCCGGAATATAGCAAAGGCTGGGATATCGGCGTGAACTTCACAGAAGACGGTTTGCTGCGCAGTGATGACAAGTTCCGCCTCAAAACCGGTTTCTTCCATAATTCCATTGAGAATTTCGTCGTTAATGATTTTGTTAATGTGCCTAATCGCGGCCCGACAGCAATGTGGATCAACCGTCCGGGCATTACCAAAATGTATGGCTGGGAGATTGAAGGCAGTTACGATCTCGGTTTCTTCTATACCAATGTTTCTTATACCAAAGCCAAGACGGATCAGCCGATCGGTGAGGGTGCCGGTGCGGGGAATGGTGATGCCTTTATGATACCGGATCAGTATGGCACGCTTGATGCAGGTTTCCGTTTGTTTGACGAGAAGCTGACTTTGGGTGCGCAGGCACGTTATTTCGGCAAAAGCAGCTATGCCGGATTTGGTACAGATTTTGGCCAGAAATTCGCACTGCCAAGCTATATTCTCTATGATCTCTACGGTTCTTATAAGCTGAAGGACAATGCGGAATTGTTCTTCTCGGTTGAGAATGTGGCCAATAAGAATTACCGCGTCGCTGTTTCCGGCCCGCTAGGTGAGAATGAATATTCAGGAAAAGGCCGCAGCTTTATTTTCGGCGCCAGTGCCAAATTCTGATCCCTGTCAGATAGTCTGATCACAAAAACCGCCGGACAAGTTCCGGCGGTTTTTTATTGTTTGAAGAAAAAATTTCACAGTTGCGTCAAAATAGCCAGTACGTCTTTTTTCAATGTTGCCTATGGTACGGGCATAAGGTTCGCTGGCAGCTTGCACATTGATTTTACAGGCTGTTTGAATTTTTCAGTGTGATTATTACACCGAACCATGCATGATGGAGCATCTGCTTCGGATAGGAAATTCTGCGGTGTCGCAAAGTGTATCCCCTTTAGCCCCGTTTAAACATAAAGCTTTTCGCTCTTTATGGACTGCAACGCTTGCTTCCAATCTTGGCGGGCTGATCCAGACAGTCGGTGCAGGCTGGATGATGACGACAATCGCGCAATCCTCCAATATGGTGGCGTTGGTGCAGGCTTCCACCACTTTGCCGGTGATGTTTTTCTCGCTGTTTGCCGGTGCTCTGGCCGATAATTTTGACCGCCGCCGTATCATGCTGATCGCCCAATTCATGATGTTGCTGGTGTCGCTGATGCTGGCGATTTTCGGCTATATGGGCTGGCTTACGCCATGGCTCTTACTGAGTTTTACATTCCTGATCGGCTGCGGCGGAGCCTTGCATAATCCGTCATGGCAGGCCTCGATGGGCGATATCGTGCCACGCTCTGATCTGCCGGGAGCGGTGGCGCTCAACAGCATGAGCTTTAATGCCATGCGCAGTATCGGCCCTGCGATCGGTGGTTTTATCGTGGCCGTTGCCGGTGCTGCTTTTGCCTTTATTATCAATGCTGTCAGCTATATTCCGTTGATTGTTGCGCTGCTGCGCTGGAAGCCGCAGGTGACACAATCCACGCTGCCGCGTGAGACCTTTGGTCGTGCCGTTTCCGCCGGTCTTCGTTATGTTTCCATGTCACCTAATCTGATCAAGGTGATGTTTCGCGGCTTTCTTTTCGGCTTGTCAGCCATTGTTGTGCTGGCTCTGCTGCCGCTGGTCGCCCGTGATCTGGTGCAGGGAACGGCGCTGACCTATGGTATTATGCTCGGCGCATACGGCCTTGGTGCGATTGCCGGTGCATTCACCTCCGGTGAACTGCGCGAGAAATTCGCCAATGAAACCATTGTGCGCGGTGCATTCATCGCTTTTGGTATCAGCGTCTATCTGCTGTCTTACAGTCATTCGGTTATTTTAAGCTGCCTGTTATTGCTGCCTGCCGGTGCGTCATGGGTTTTGGCTTTGTCGCTGTTCAACGTGACTGTGCAATTGTCCACGCCGCGCTGGGTGGTGGGACGTGCTTTGGCGCTTTATCAGACCGCTACCTTTGGCGGCATGGCCGCTGGTAGCTGGCTGTGGGGTTCAGTGGCTGATGGTTATGGCCCTGAAACGGCTTTAAGCGTTGCAGCCTTCACGCTGGTTGGCGGTGCGCTGGTCGGTCTGGTGTTCAAACTGCCGGAATTCGACAAGCTCAATCTTGATCCGCTCAATTCTTTTTCCGAGCCGCAATTGCGTCTGGATATCCGTCCGCGCAGTGGTCCGATTATGGTGATGGTGGATTATCATATCGAACATCATAATGTTCATGCCTTTCTGGAGGCGATGGCTGCGCGTCGCCGTATCCGCATTCGTGACGGTGCACAGCAATGGGCATTGCTGCGCGATCTGGAAAATCCGGACATCTGGACAGAGACTTATCATGTGCCGACATGGGTGGAATATGTCCGCCATAATCAGCGTCGTACCTATGCGGATGCTGCAGTATCTGAGAAATTGCTGTCGTTGCATAAAGGGCCGGAAAAACCGCGCGTTCATCGTATGATCGAACGCCAGACTGTGCCTTTGCATGATGATATGCCGCTGAAACCGCATATTGAAATCACCTGATTGGGACGCCAGCCGAAAATTTAAAAACGCCGGTTTGATCGTCAGACCGGCGTTTTTTATTGTCACCACTGTGTTGGCCGGAATGAAATATTTTATGGCACCATGACAGAATGACGCCAGCATGATAAAACTATACTAATTATCTCATATTTAACGCCGATAACAGGCGTATAGTTTATGAGGCAGATATGCAGATTGATATTCAGGATTTTCCGCTGGTACGGATGGATTATTCCGGTGCAGGTAAGCAGAGTATTGAAGAAACATTGCAGATTTTTGAGCAATGTCTGCAACGCAAACAAGCTTTTGTCTTTCTTGGCTGGGGTGCGGATTTTGACAAGGACCCGAACGAAAATGTGGCTGACCGGCGCGCCGTTTCTCTATGGATGAAACAGCATAAAGCCGAATTACGCGACTATGTGAAGGCGATGTATTATGTTGAGCCAAGTTCAGTGAAGCGCTTGGCGGCGAAAGCTTTTGCAGTCATTTACGGCAAGTTCTGGGGGCATCCGATGATTGTCACGGAGAGCCGCGATGAGGCTGTAAGACAGGCTTATGAACTTTTAGGATTATCATCAGAGTAACGGTGATTTTATGTTTTTCACGACAGATTTTCCTGATTATGCTTTGCCGGATCAGATCAACCGTCCCGTGGTGGTCATGGGCTTATCGATGGTTGTTGATGGCTGGGAGTTTCCGCGCCATTCCCATCGCAAAGCGCAGCTTTTATTCAGCGCCAGCGGTGTGGTGACAGTTGAAACGGATAGCGGTGTCTGGGTTGTGCCGCCGCAATGTGCTGTATGGATACCGGGCGGGTTATTTCATAAAGCCAGAAGCTCCGGCGAGGCACGCGGGTTCGGTCTGTTTGTTGCGCCGGACGTGGTCGACGGTTTACCGGAGACGTGTTGCAGCGTTTCCGTCTCGCCTTTGCTGCAAAGCCTGCTGGAAAAGGCTGCAGGCTTTGCCTCCTGCTATGATGAAGATGGTGCAGAGGGCAGGCTCATCGGCGTGCTGCTGGATGAGCTGGTCGCTGCACCCTTAGAACAATTGCATCTGCCGATACCGGCGGACAGCCGTTTGCGCAAGCTGACCGATATTTTGCTGGATGATCCGGCAAGCCACGCGACACTGGAAGAATGGGCACATCGTATCGGCATGAGCGAGCGTAGTCTGAGCCGGTTGTTCAGCCATGAAACGGGCATGAGTGTCGGGCGCTGGCGGCGGCAATTGCATGTGATAACCGGTGTGCAATTATTGACACAGGGACGATCGATCCAGTCGGTGGCTTTTGATCTGGGCTATGAGAGTGCCGGTGCTTTTGTCACGATGTTTCGCAAAGCGGTCGGTACGCCGCCCGGACGCTTTCTGGCCGAGCGACGCTCGTCATGGAACCTGTTTCGCGGCGCAGCTATACATTAATTACGTCCAGAAATAGCGGATCAGGTGGAAGAATACCGGTGCGGCGAAAACCAGACTATCGGCACGATCCATCATGCCGCCATGACCTTCAATCATATGCCCCCAGTCTTTAACGCCGCGGTCACGTTTGATCGCGGAAGCGACAAGGCCGCCGAAGAAACCCATAATACAGGCAATGGCAGCAAGGCCTCCTGCCTGTAGCGGGGAAAAAGGTGTGAGCCATGAGAGCGCTGCGCCCAGCAAAGAGGCGCTTGCGACACCGCCGATCAGGCCTTCCCATGTTTTCGACGGGGAGACTTTCGGCGAGATACGGTGTTTGCCAAATAATTTGCCGAAGATGAATTGCAACACGTCGCAGCCCTGCACCACGGCGATCAGAAAGGCAATCAGCAGCATTTGCCGGCCTTCAAAGCCCTCAATATGCAATGTCGCGAGAGCAGGTACATGGCTTATGCAATAGACCGAGAGCATAATGCCCCATTGCTGCTCGGAAATACGCTCGAGAAACCGGCTGGTATTACCCCAAAGCGCTGTCAGCACCGACATAGCCAGAAATACATAAACGGGAATGAAGATGGAATAGAGCCCGTACCATTCCACCCAGACCAGATAATATTGCACCGGAATGACAATGAGGAAGGCACCGAGCAGCAGCCAGTGATCGCTGCGATGGGTATGGGTGAGGGTTACATATTCACGAAGTGCTGCGAAAGAGACCAGCCCGAACAGAATGACGACGCCGGTCTTTCCAAACAGAAAAGCGATGCTGATCGCGGCGATCATAATCCACCATGCACGAATGCGGGCATTGATATTGCTGAGCGTGGAAGGCAGCGGTTTGGCACTGCGCCAGCTGATTAATGCGGCGGCAAGGCTTGCCACTGATAACAGCAAAACCAGTCCGATCAGGAGAAGATTGGTTTCTTCAGTCACGATGTTCTCCGTCGGAATGGGGGCTGAGTGTCAGCAAGGCATGTTGTGCACGGTGCAGAAAGTTTTTGCGCTCTTCATCCGGTTGCAATTGCAGCGGCGCACCGAAAATCACGCGGCATAATAGCGGCACCGGCAGAAATGTGCCTTTCGGCAAAACGCGGGACATATTCTCAATCCAGCAGGGCACCAGTTCCACATCCGGCCGCGCTTTGGCCAGATGATAGAGACCGGCGCGAAAACGCAGCAGCGGATCGTCTGTCATATTGCGGGTGCCTTCAGGGAAAAAGATCAGCGACTGACCACTGTCAATCGCACGCAGCATCACGAGTAACGGGTCTTCACTGCGCTCGATCCAGTTCCGCTCCACCAAAACTGTGCCGAGCAGCCGCGTGGCAATGAAGCGGCGCAGGCGGTTGCTGTTCCAGTAATCGGCACCGGCAACGGCGCGGGTTCTTGCGCGTTCGCCTAAGGGCAGTGAGGAGGACAACAGAATGAAGTCGCCATGGCTGGTGTGGTTAGCAAAATAAATGCGCTGTTTGCGGGACGGGACTGTGCCGCTCCAGATCGGACGCACGCCGGTAATGGCGCGGGAGAAAAAAGCCAGAACCATGCCGGAGAAAATCTGTAATACTGAATGCGAGTCCGGATCGGCCATGAAGAACAGTCGTTTTTATTTTGCTTCACATTAAATTCAGCAAGTAACAGAATAAAACCAGTTTCCGCAATCATTTCTTATTTGCGTGAATTACGCTGTTTTATTGATGATCCGGATAAAGACGCACCGGCCTGCCGGTTCTGCGGATCAGTTCCTCGGCCTGCTGACCGTCCGCCACATGGCCGCTTTCAACCAGCCAGCGGGCAATGAGATTGGCACTGCGCTGATAGCCCAAGGCACAACAGATCAGTGTCGGGCGCGGCGCATTATGCATTGCCATGACTGCGGCCTGCATGGTTGCAGGCTCCGGCTTTGCAAGATCCATCAGCGGAAAAGCCTGCCAGCGGGATTTGATATGGCGTGGTGCGATACATTCCGCTGTCATATCAATGATGCAGGCATAATTTAGTGCTTCTGATCGTTTCGGGAAACGACCGAGATAGAGACCTTCAGTAATTTTGACCGCTGCCGGTTCGCGCCATGTCCATGCGATACGGTTGAGCCTGAAAAAAATTCGCAAAGGTAAAAAGAGCCAAAAGGAAGCGAGGCTGACAGAGCCGTCAGGGCGCTTTTGAAAGATTTTTGCGCCGCTGCCGCTATAGCCAAAGCTCAGCATCAGCAAGGCCAATGCAGGCCAGAGCAGGAGCAGAATTGCGGGGTGCCCGCCGGTGAATGTGACTGCAAGTAGCGCAAGACCGGCAGCGCCATAAATACGCATGAATTTGCGGGATTTGGGATCACGGGTGAAGCGGTAATTCTGCCAGGGGGCATCGCCTTCACGGGGAAACAGCCACAGAGCAAAAAAGCCGAGCAAAGCACCGGCCGGAACATCAATAAAATGATGCTGCCATGTGGTGAGGACAGACAGGGCAATCAGCAGGCACCAGCTATGCCAGATCATGCGCCAAGGTGCGGGTAGTCTGTCACGCAGATGCTCCCAGATGATAATTGCCAGCGCGATATGCAGCGAAGGTGCTTGATTGAACGGCTGGTCGAAATTTCCGAGCATGGCAAATAACCAACCCGAAAAACCGGTTGTGACAGGTTTTTCCCATGTGATGGTCAGCGGAAAAGTGATGAAACAGACAAAGGCAATGCATTGCGCTGTGAGATAGCGGCCGATCAGCCGGTTTTGCTCTTGTTTGCTGGTGCTGACTAAAACCGCGACAGCGTAAAACAGATTGAGCGACCAATAGGGAATGATCGTCCAGCCCCAGAACGGGATTTTCTGTTCCCAGTCAAAGACAATCTCCGGCACTGCAACGCGCTGTGATGCCAGCCAGTTCGCCAGCCCGTAAGTGGCATAAAACAGCGGGGCAAGCAGGAGCAAACACAGCACGCCTCGCTTTATCAATGCCGGATCTGTTTTATGCACTTCGGATTTAAGCTGCATTATTGCTCAATACGTTGCGCCAGTGACACGGTGAAAATGCCCCACTGGTCGATACGCTGTTCAATCTTGCGGAAACCTGCGGCCTCCACCAGCTGATCCATTTCATTCTGCGTGCGGCGACGCATCACCCATGCCTGTCCACCACGATGGGAGGTGAGCGCACGGGCAATCATTTCCAGCTGCGGATGCCAAGGCTGATTAGTGTAGATCAGATATCCACCGCTCTGTACCGCCTGTGCCAGCCCTTCCAGTGATTGTGCGATCTGGTCATTATCAGCGAAGAGTTCATAAAGACCGGAAACAATTGCGAGGTTGGGCGCTGTCTCCGCGTCTGTGCCAAGAGCAGCGAGCGCTTTGGTGTCAAAAGCATCCCCTTCATGGAACTCGGCTTTGCCTGAGAGATTGCGCTCCGCAATCAGCTGACGACCGGCCAGCACATTGATTGGTGAATAATCCTGCAAGCGCACCGAGGCGATTTCATCATCTTTGGTGGTGAGTGCATCCAGTACATAGCGTCCGTGACCGGCGGCGATATCGAGAATACGTGCCGGTTTGCCGTCATCCTGCAAACGGGTGACAGCCTGACGGATCAGCTCTTCCAGATGGATTTTGCGTTGGCGGATACCGCGCCAGCCAATAGCATTGAGGAAGGTTTTATCGGTATAGCGGCCACCCCAGCCTAAGCCTTTCACCTCGTTGCGGTAGACATAATCGAGCGTGGAACCGGAGTCGAAACCGGTGCGGATGCCTGTTTTCAACCCTTCCGAGAACAATGCACCAATACGGATAGAAGCACGGGTCATACCCCAATAAGCCCCGCGTGGGCTGGTGATGGACAGAGGGGTAGCCAGACGGTCTGCCTCATCTCGGGTAAAACCCTGAATATGCGCATTGAGCAGTGAGCTTTTCTGCGGCGCTTGGGCAAATTGCTGCTCGATGAAAGGCCGGATTTTGGCAAAAGCCAGTGCGCGGTCACGCTCGCCCAATGTGTCGTGATAGAAACCTTTAAGCACATGGCGCTCTTTAATTGGACCCGCGAGATTTTCGTAGAAACGATGTTGCGGTGCATCGCGTACCACCCAGTCACGACCGGAAATCAGTACCTGTGTCGGTGTGGTGATCGCACGGGCATCACGGACAATGCGCTCTGCATTCTCATAGAGTTCCAGCAGAATATTGGAGACAATCGGGCGGGTAATCAGCGGATCATTTTCAAAGGATGTAATGCGCTCTTTGTCATGGGTGAGAAAGCGGGCTTTGACATAGGAATTGACGAAGAATGTGCCTTTGAGCTTCTGCCAGAGCCAGATGCCTTCTTTGGCCAGCGGTACATAAAGTTTAACATCAAAAGCCGGAGCAGCCAGCACCATGGCACGGATCGGCGGCGCATAATCATGTACCCATGTGGCACCGATAACCGCGCCGACACTTTGTGCAATCAGCGCCATATCCTGCAAGGCGAAACCGTCTGTCTCGGTGATATGGCGGGCAAAGCAGTCAAGGTCGCGCACCGTGGTTGCAAAGGAAGGTGAATAGCCGCGCTGCCCTTGGGTAAGACCGTGGCCGCGCGCATCCCATGCATAGAAGCTGTAATTATCCAGCCCGAGTTCTTCGACAATATGCGCAACACGGCCGCTATGTTCATGCCCGCGATGCAACAGAATGATGGCGCCTTCCGGCCTTTCGCTCAAAGCTGGCCAGTAGCGAAAAAAGATTTCCTGCCGGTCATGGCTGATAAAATGCCGCTCAGTGCAATCGCGTTTTACCGAAGTCATAGGCCTGTCTTTCATATGGCGATATATAAATATAGATGTTGTTTTGCTGTTTATTGTAAGTCTTTTAGACTAAACGATGTTTAAGAAAAATGATTTTGCAAAGAGTTATATCGTGTCTGTTTATCAGCTTAAGAGCCGTTTTCAGGATTTATTACGTCCGCTGGTCAGCCGATTGGAACATTGGGGTGTGACCGCCAATCAGGTGACTGTTGCGGCGATGCTGATTTCTGTGGCAGTCGGTTCATGGCTGGTGATTGCTGAAAACAAAATATGGTTCTGGCTCATCCCAGTATGGCTGTTCATCCGCATGGCGATGAATGCGATAGACGGGATGCTGGCGCGCGAATTTAACCAGCAAAGTGCTTTGGGAGCTTATCTCAACGAGATGGGTGATCTTGTCTCGGATATTGCGCTGTTTGCGCCGTTTTTGTGGATCGCACCGTTTCAGCCGCATTGGATGGGGCTGATTATTGTGCTGGCTTTGCTCACCGAATTTGCCGGATTGCTGGGCTTGAGTGTCGGCGCATCACGACGCTATGACGGGCCGATGGGCAAAAGCGACCGTGCTTTATTGTTCGGTATTCTCGGCGGCTGGCTGGCCGTCGACGGCTTTTTGCCAGAGTGGATGGTCTGGTTGCAGCCGCTGCTGATCGCCCTGTTACTGTGGACGATTTTCAACCGTATTCGCAGAGGTTTAGCAGAGGCTGCAAAGGGCTGAGATTGCTCAGCCCTGTTTCTCACGCCAGTCGCGCAAGCGATGAATGGCGGTTTCCAGCGTGTCGAGTTTTTTGGCAAAGCAAAACCGCACATGGCTGGTGATATTGCGCTCTGAATAGAACGAAGACACCGGTACCGGTGTGACACCGGCCTCGCGGGTGAGACGCTGGCTGAAGGCCAGATCATCACCTTCTTTGTCGAGATCGCTGATATCGGCAACCGCGAAATAAGTGGCTGGAGCGGTGGCCATGCTAAAACCGGCTTCACGCAAACCGGCATCGAGATAATCACGGCGCTTGGCCAGTTCCTCCCGCAGGTCGGTGAAATAGCTGTCCGGCAGGTTGAGACCGACCGCTACAGCTGCTTGCAGAGCAGGTGGTGTGGTGAAAGTCATATATTGATGGACGCGGGAGATCACTTTCAGCAATTGTGCATCAGCGGTGATATAGCCAACCTTCCAGCCGGTAAGCGAAAAGCTTTTACCTGCAGAGCCGATCCGTACCACACGGTCGCGGATTTCCGGCAGTGAAAACAGCGAGATATGTTTATTGTCATCAAAGGTCAGATGTTCATAAACTTCATCGGCAATGATGAAGAGATTATGTTTCACGGCCAGTTCCGCGATGAAATTCAGTTCCTCGCGGGTAAAAACCTTGCCGATCGGGTTCATCGGATTATTCACAACGATCATGCGCGTGCGCGGGGTAATCGCATCGCTCAGGGCTTGTAATGGTAATTCCCAATGGGGCGGCGCAAGACGCACCGGCACAACCACACCACCGGCGCGGCGGATCACCGGACTATAGGAATCATAGGCAGGTTCCAGCACAATCACTTCATCACCGGAATTTATCAGCGCAAAGAAACTGTCGGCCAGAGCTTCTGTGGCACCGGAGGTGATAAGCACTTCTGTTTCCCAATCCGCATCGATATTAAAGAACCGGCGGGCATTGTCGGCCACAGCTTTGCGCAGGGCAGGAAGACCAAGCATTGGCGGATATTGATGGGAACCGTTGTGCAGAGCATCTGTTGCAGCGGCAATCAGTTCCTGCGGCTCCAGCCCTTCCGGAAAACCCTGTCCGAGATTGATGGCGCCGGTTTCTGCGGCCAGTCTCGACATGATTTCAAAAACAGATATGCCGGATGCTGCGAAAACCGGATTGACCATGATAATCCTCTTTGGTTCGAATTTGCCGTACTATAGAGTTCTGTTTTTAAACAGGAAAGCAGGCAACACCTTTCAGGCGCACAGATTACGCTGTCGCAGTGTTGCAACGCGTTCTTCAACGGCACTGACAATGGATTGCACAAATTCTGCACCAAGAGCACCGCGGCGGATATCTTCCGGCTGCCAGACATTCACATAATAAGGGATAGAATGGCGGATCGGACGGATCAGCAGATTTTGCCCTTCAAAGGCTAATGCGCTCAAAGGATTGATGACGGAGATGCCAATACCGGCAGTCACCAGAGAGCCGATGGAAGATGCGGTGGTCGCTTCAATGGTCAGTTTGCGGCTGATACCGGCATTGCTGAACCACTGATCGACCTGACGGCGATAATAATCCTCATCGGAATAATAAATGAAATTATGGCCGGAGAATTGCTCAATATCGAGACTGTCATAATCTGCCAGCGGATGACCGGCAGGCATGATGCACAGAAGATCACCGGTATAAAGCTCGCGTGTTGCCGAGGCGCTGAGGGTAATATTGCCTTCTACCATGCCGACGTCAAAGAATTTACTGAGCAGGTCGCGGGTGAGGGCGCTTTCTTCCAGCGAGTGAATTTTCACAGATGCCTGCGGATGTTCGTTGAGAAACAGTTTGGTGGCCTGCGGAATAATCGCATGGGCATAGGCGGGCAGGCAGGCAACGGATACGCGTTGTAAATTATCGCCGCGAATAGCGCGTGCTGTACGGGCAATTTCTTCAATACTGACAAAGGAGCGCTGTACAATTACGTTGAGCGCAGCAGCTTGTTGTGTGGGTTTTAGCCGTCGGTTATCACGGTGAAATAGCGTAAAGCCGAGTGTTGCTTCCAGATCTTTCAGCTCGCGGCTGATGGTTGGCTGCGAGGAACCGAGATGGTCTGCCGTTTCAGTTACATTGAGGGTGTGCATCAGCGACTGAAAAATTTCCAGCTGGCGGTGTGTCAGACGCATAAAATCTCCCCTTTGGCAGCAAGACCTTTCCAGTATTAAGCATATCGAAAATGAATAATAAAGAGATTATTATGAATTTGACCGCAGATGGATGTCTGATAGCTTGATGCGAGTAATGATGAAGCGGTGTGTCTTGTGCGACCCTCCGCTTCGAGTGTTTGAGGGTAGAATGACCACTGAGTTCTCACGTCCGCATGTTGCGCATTTCGGCTATAAAAACGGGGCTTTAAGCGTTGAAAACGTTGCTGTCTCTGCAATTGCAGAAAAATACGGCACGCCGTTTTATGTCTATTCGGCGGCTGCTGTGCGTGAACGTGTTGCCAGATTGCGTACAGCGCTGAGCGGACTCAATGTGCAGATCTGCTATGCGGTGAAAGCCAATAACAACCTGTCGCTGTTGTCTTTGCTGGTTGGTGAAGGCTGCGGTATGGATATTGTTTCCGGCGGTGAGATGCACCGTGCATTGGCGGCCGGTTCGCCTGCGGATAAAATCGTATTCTCCGGCGTTGGCAAAACCGATGAAGAAATTGCAGCAGCACTCAATGCCGGTGTGCATCAGCTCAATATTGAATCCATCGAAGAGCTGGATGCGATTTCCCGCGTTGCCCGCCAACTTGGCAAAGTGGCAACCGTTGTGCTGCGCATTAATCCTGATGTGGATGCGCTGACCCATCCGAAAATCACCACCGGCACCAGCAAGAACAAATTCGGTATTGCCTATGCTGATGCGCTGAATACTTATGCAGCCGCTTCTGCCCGCGAAGAAATCAATGTGGTCGGTATTGCTGTTCACATCGGTTCGCAGATCACCGATGTCACACCATATCGTCAGACTTTTGAACGCTTGGCACAGCTGACAGCCGCAATCCGCGCCAAAGGTCTGAACATTTCCCGTCTCGATCTCGGCGGCGGCCTCGGCGTTTCCTATGACGGTTCTGCCGGTATTGACGTCGATGCCTATGCCCAGACAATCCGCGATACACTTGGTGATATTGATTGCGAACTGACTATGGAGCCGGGTCGTTTCATTATTGCTGAAGCCGGTGCGCTGGTGACCAAAGTTCTCTATGGCAAAAATCAGGGCAATTCGAAATTCTCCATCGTTGATGCAGCGATGAATGATCTGATGCGTCCTGCACTTTACGATGCCGTGCATCCGGTCTGGCCGGTGCGGGAGCCGGCAGCAGATGCGGAAACCCTGCCGGTCAATCTGGTTGGCCCTGTTTGCGAAAGCTCGGATACATTTGGCGAGTTTGATCGGTTGCCTGCGCTGGAGCGTGGTGATCTGGTGATGCTGGGTGTTGCCGGTGCCTATGGTGCAACAATGTCTTCAACCTACAATGCGCGTCCGCTTATTCAGGAAGTGCTGGTTGAGGGTGATACATTCAGACTGGTTCGCCGTCAGTGGACGGTGGAAGATGCACTTATGCTGGAACGCGATCTTTAAAAGATCGCATCAGTAAAAGGGAACGGTTGGGAGGCCGTTTCCTGAGACTGTAACTATTTGTTTTAAGCATTTTCCTACGCAAAACCGCTACACACTTTTGCTGGAAATGCTTGAAGACAGTCCGAAGAGAGGGGGAAATATGAGGCCATATTCCGAAGCGGCGCAAACAGGCGCAGCAGGAATTTTCTTCGTCAAGACCCACGGGCTGGGGAATGACTTTGTGCTTGTTGACGGTCGGGAAAAGTCTTTCCGGCCGCAGGCAGCAATGATTGCGCAGATTTGTGATCGTCATTGTGGTGTCGGCGGCGATCAGTTGCTGGTGCTGGAAGCCCCGCAAAATGCCCGTGCTGATGTGCGGATGCGCATTTATAATGTGGATGGTATGGAGGCTCCGGCCTGTTTTAATGCCAGCCGTTGTGCCGCTTTTCTCTGGATGCAGGAAGCCGGCAAAAATTCCGTTATTTTAGAAACGCTTGGCGGGTTGATCGAAGCCCGTATGGCAGCGGCTGAAAACGGACAGCCGCGTATCAGCCTGTATCTGGCGCCTGCTGTCACAGACTGGCAGGCTATTCCGCTGGCGGGGCCACTTGCTGGTCATGACGGGCGCTTGAACCACGGTCCATTGTCTGAGCCTTTTGCCGTCAGTATGGGCAATCCGCATCTGGTTTATTTCGTGCCGGATTTTGATGCTGTCGATGTGCCGTTTGAGGCCGCTGTGGTGCAAAACAGCACCTATCTGCCGGAGCAAGCGAATATTGGTGTGGCTGAACTGCTGCCGTCTGAAGGTGACGAGGCGCTGCTGAAACTGGTGGTTTATGAACGTCCCGGTATTCTCACTGAAGCCTGCGGCAGCGGTGCCTGCGCAGCGGCGGTTGCGGCGGTACGCAGCGGACGAACAAATCAGAAAAAATTCCGTGTTTTAATGCCGGGCGGGGCTTTACAGGTCGAGTTATGTGCTGATGATAGAATTATCCTGACAGGGGATGTTGCTGTCGCATTTTACGGATTTCTGCCTGACGAAGCATAAACAGAATTCAATAAGGATAACGCAAAACTGTCCGTAAGAGACAGCGTTATAGAGGGGAAATAATGACTTTTATATCAGTTGAGCACGTCAGCAAGACCTATCCTGCGACCAGCAATGGCAAGGCTCACCGTGCACTGGGCGATGTCTCTTTTTCCGTAGAGAAGGGGGAGGTTCTGGTGATTATCGGCCCTTCCGGCTCCGGTAAAAGCACTTTACTGCGCACACTCAATGCACTGGAAGCCATCGACAGCGGCACGATCACCGTCAATAATCTGGCAATCTCCGATCCTAAGACTGATCTCAATCATGCCCGTTCGGAAATCGGCATGGTGTTTCAGCATTTTAATCTGTTTCAGCATAAAACAGCGCTGGAAAACGTGGTTCTGCCACAGACTGTGGTGCTGAAGCGCTCCAAGGCGGAGGCGCTGAAAATCGCGCAGGATATGCTGGCCCGTGTGGGCATTGCGGAACGTGCAGGACATTATCCGAGCCAGCTTTCCGGCGGTCAGCAGCAGCGTGTGGCGATTGCCCGCGCTTTGGCGATGAACCCGAAAGTGATGCTGTTCGATGAGGCAACCTCGGCGCTCGATCCTGAAATGGTTGGCGGCATTCTCGACCTGATGAAAGAACTGGCAAAGTCCGGCATGACTATGGTGGTTGTCACCCATGAAATGGGCTTTGCCCGTGAGGTGGCTGACCGTGTGATTTTCATGGATGAGGGGCAGATTGTTGAAACCGGAACGCCGGATGTGCTGTTTTCCAAGCCGATTCATCAGCGCACACAGCATTTTCTCGAACAGGTGCTTTAGAGCATTTCCAGCAAAAGTGTGAAGCGCCTTCGCGAGGAAATCAATTCGCTGGACTGATTTCTTTACCCGCTTCGATGCATTGGATAATGCGTAAAAACAAAGAAATAGAGTGGTTCCAACAATTCAGTCTTAACTGGAACCACTCTTAAGGAGCATGTGCAGACGTGGGGGACGTCTGTTGAAAGTTACGGAAATGAATGCCCGCAAATAAGGGTAAATCCATATAATAGTGAGGAGAACATTATGAAATTTCTGAAAAAAATCGCTCTGTCGATCGGAATGCTGGCGGGTGTGGCCGCTATGTCTGTCGGTGCTGCAAGCACTGCCAAAGCAGACATTATGGAAGAAATTCTGAAGCGCGGTGAGCTGCGTGTTGCCGTGCAAACGCAGGGCGCGCCGGTCAGCTTCATCAATAAAGATGGCAAACAGACTGGTCTGGCCGTAGAACTTGCCCGTATGATGGGTGAGGATCTCGGCGTTAAAGTCGTGTTTCAGGATTATGACTGGAAAGGTCTTATTCCGGCACTGCTGGCAGGCAAAGTGGATATGATTGCCGCCGACATGACACCGACCCCGCAGCGTGCGGCGCAATTGCTGTTCTCCCGCCCGATGTTCTACGAAGAAACCGTTGCAGTCGTGAAGAATGATTCACCGCTGGCCAAATGGGAAGACCTCAATCAGGAAGGTCTGAATATCGGCTCGACGCAGGCCAGCTCATACAGTGAAGCCATCAAAAAGTTCATGCCAAAGGCAACACTGAAAGAGTTCACCGGCGGTACTGCTGCCGTGGCACAGGCATTGTCTGCCGGTCGTATTGATGCAACGGTTTCCGATCTTGGCAACGTCACCAATTTCGTCAATGAATTCGGTAATCTGAAAATTCTTGACGGCATTATTGTCAAAAACCCGCTGGCCTTTGCCGTGCGCCCTGATGAAGCGCATCTGAAGTTCTGGCTCGACAATTATGTTGAACTGATCACCTCTGACAAGCGTCTCGACCAGATGGTCAATTACTGGTGGAACACCACCGAGTGGGAAAAAGACCACAAGTAACAGAAGCCATCTCCTGCCTGCCATTCGGGCGGGCAGGAGCCTTACTGTTTTAAATATTTTGCGCCGCGGCAGACTGTCTGCCTTCGTGAAATATCCGGGACCGGATAATGTCATCATTCATTCTTGATTATTTCAATTACCGCATCGTTGCGCAGTATCTCGACCGCTTTGCAGAAGGTCTGGGCAATACGCTGATTGCAACCGGTGTGAGTTTTGTGCTGTCTTTTGTGCTCGGCACGATCATGGCTGTTATCATGTTTACGCAGTGGAAAGTGCTGCACAATCTGATACAGGCCTATGTCACATTCATCCGTTCGACCCCGCTGCTGGTGCAGATTTATCTGGTCTATTTCGGTCTGCCGGTTCTGCTGCCCTTTACTGCCAAATGGCCTGAAATGTGGCTTGGTATTGCCGCGCTGGTTATTAACTGCACGCCTTATATGTCCGAAATTATCCGTACCGGTATCGGCTCTGTGCCGCGCGGACAGGTTGAAGCCGCTAAGGCTGTTGGCATGAATTACGGGCAGCGGCTGATCCATATTGTGTTGCCTCAGGCTTTTGCCAATGTGATCCCGCCTGTGCTCGGCCAGACGGCTGTTCTGATTAAAGATACATCGCTGCTGTCGCTGATTACGGTGTTTGAATTCACCAGTGCCGGTCTGTTGCTGAACAGCGAGCGTGTACGTCCGAATGAGAGCTTCCTGACAATCGCTGCCGGATATCTCGCTATCTATTGTGTGATGCTGTTCCTTTCACATCATGTGAAAAAGAAGCTGGCAGGTCCTGCCTGGGCTGCGAAAGGTTGAGACTATGTGTGAATATTATTGGAAACTGACAGTCTCAGTCATGCCATTTCTCTGGCAGGGGTTCAAAGAGACTTTTACCGTTTCTCTGGTCGCAATTCTTGCGGGATCGCTAATTGGGACTGTGATCGGGATTATACGCAGCTATCGTATCCCAGTTTTGACACAGCTCTTCGGCGGCTATGTGCATATTTTGCGCGGCACCCCCTTTCTGGTGCAGCTCTATGTGTTCTATTTTGTGTTGCCGAATACAGGGATTGAATGGCTGAGCTGGGATTCCAACACAGCGGCCTTTGTGGCGTTGTCGCTCTATACCTCCTGCTATGTGGCTGAAATTGTGTGCAGTGCTATTGATGCGGTACCGCGGGGTCAATGGGAGGCTGCAACTGCAGTAGGCATGAGCCAGTTGCAAAAATTGTGGCATGTGATCTTGCCTCAGGCGCTGAAGCTGACCATTGCGCCTATGAGCAGTGTCTATGTGATTATCATCAAAAGCACTGCTATTCTGTCGGTAATCGGGATTGCCGAACTGACCCGTCAGGGCGAAGTGTCAATGCTGCGTTTCCCGCGTGATGTGTTGTTTATCTATGGTCTGATTGCGCTGGTCTATTTTGTCTATTGTTATCCGATCCTGAAATTCTCCAAATGGGCGGAGAACAAGATCAGCGGTTCACAGCGCCTGTCATTAGACTAAAAATAAAAAAGCGCAGCATGTGATGTGCTGCGCTTTTTACCTATGCATTGCGGGCGATTTGCAGACTTTGAATGCCTTGTTTGGAAATGCGGTAAGCACTGCCGTTAAACGAGGCGATCAGCCGTTTGGCGCGCAGTTTCTTGAAGGTTTGTAAATCTGTACCGTCAAGAAACCAGCCCTCGCGGGAGATGAAATCGACATCAATAATTTTGCCATTGTCATCTTTTTCCGGTTCGATACGGCCGCCTTTGGCCAGCATATCGAGAATACGGCGTTCAAAACGTGAAATATTCATGGCTGTCTCCGTTTTTGAAAACGGACGAACAGTGCACAGAAACCGCCAACGCGTGGCAGCATGATCTGAGTCATCATGGGAATTGTCCTGATAAGGAGAAAAAGTCGGGCGCAAGCCGTTGGAGCCTGTGTGTGACAGGCGGCTCTGCATAAGCAGAGGATCAACGATGAAGGATGCTGCGCATAAATCTCCTTAGAACTAATGCTGTAAATATAAGCGCGAAATATGGTAAAAACAAGATTTTTTGAGTTTTGACGTTTTGAAATAAATTGTATAAAGTAAGCAATGTATATTAGTCATATTTTATATGTTGACGGAGTTATTATAATCATTGTTTTGTTGTTTTATTAATAATAAAGGAATTTAATGTGTGTTTTTTTTGGAAAAATGACGTGGACGTTGAAAGAATTAAAAGAATCCATCAGTATTTGACTGATTATTTTGCTAGTGATGAAGATCCTATTAGTCCTCCTGGAATTAAAAGTATTGAGTTGTTGGAATCTTCTGCTGCTAGACCGTACATTACAGTAGATGGCGATGATGCTTATGCAGGTGTTTTTAATAAAGCATCTGCTTTATTTCACTCTATAATAAATAACCATTGTTTTTATAATGGAAACAAGAGAACTGCTTTATTGTCTGCCTTAATATATTTAGGGGAGAATGCATGGTGGGTTACAGGAGCCACAGACGAAGAGCTTTTTGAGTTTACTCGTAAAGCTGCAGCTCATGAGCTTACTCAAGATAAAAAAGAAGAAATTTATTTCATTAGTGAGTGGTTTAAATCTCACTCTAGAAGACGAAATGTTGGAGAATTTAATCTTAAATTTGCGCAACTAAAAGAAATACTTTTAAAATTTGATTATGAGCTTGGAGATTGTGTGGGGCGAACGATTGATGTTATCAAAAATGGTGTTGTAGTGACAAAAATTTTACAGAAAGGTTCGAAGGGGCAGGAAGACTATGACAAACAGTATATTAAGAGATTAAGAAAAAAGCTGAAACTATCATCAGAGTACGGTGTAGACAGATATGTATTTTACGGTGATCGCGGCTTAGAGGAGCCATTAAGTGCTTTAATGAAGTTACGTCATAAAGTAATTCGCGATCTTGCAAAAACTTAGTTTCAATTTTTTGAAGCACGGCACAATGACACAGAAAACACTATTCCGGCCGATCATCGGCGTTACACTCGACAGCGAAGAGGGCGGCGGTTTTTCGGATTCTCCATGGTATGCAATCCGCCAGAATTATTGGTCCTGCCTTGAAGAGGCGGGCGCTGCGCCGGTTGCCTTGCCGCATCTCACAGAACTGGCTGAAACCTATCTGAATATGATTGACGGGCTGGTTGTAACCGGCGGTGCTTTTGATGTGCCGCCTGCAATGTTCGGTGAAGAGGCGCGTACGGACACGATCCGTCTGAAACCGGCTCGGACAGAATTTGAAGCGGCTGTTCTGCGCGGTGCGCTGGAGCGCGATATGCCGGTGTTGGGGATTTGCGGCGGTCATCAGCTGCTGGCTGTTATCGCCGGCGGTACGCTCGTGCAGCATATTCCGGATGAAGTCTCGGGCGCGCTTGAACATTCTGTTTCGAAAGATACTGAAAATGCCGGTGGCAAGGAACGTGCAGGGCACAGTATCGCAATTGAAGAAGACAGCCTGCTGGCGAAACTGGTTGGCACAACCGACCAGCATGTGAATAGCTCGCATCACCAGTCTGTTCGCACAGTTAAAGCGCCGATGCGTGTGACGGCTATGGCTGAAGACGGTATTATTGAAGCGATTGAGCACACGGAAAAGAGCTTCACCATTGGTGTTCAATGGCATCCGGAATATAAACAGAAGGAAGGCGATGTGCATCTGCTGGCAGCATTTTGTGCTGCTGCCGAAGCCTATCATAATCGCTGAGCTGTTTTCGCTTATAACGGCCTGTGCTCAATTGTGCTGGCCGTTTTACTTGTCTTTCATACCAAGATCGCGGGCGGCAAGATCCAGCATTTTATTGGAACTGTTGCGCGCCCGCTCTTTATCGCGCAGCCGTATGGCTTCAATCAGTTCCAGATGTTCGGAAATGGCTTCATCGCGGCTCGCAACCGCATCATTTGATGTGTAAAGCGTATAGCGCAATGCGGCTTCTATAATGCCGCAAAGCTGGCGAAAGACCTGATTATGGCTTGCCCGCAACAGAGCGATGTGGAAGTCAACATCGCCCTGCGTGAAGGCTTCAATATCGCTGCCCGCCTCATTCATCCGGTTCCATGCTATTTCCAGCGCCGCAATATCCATAGCGGATGCGCGTTGTGTTGCCAGTTCGGCAGCGACCGGTTCAATCGCGCGGCGGGCTTCCAGAACGCAGAGTAATAAATCCAGATCGACGATGCGCGGCCCCAGCCAGTCCAGCACCTGCTGATCCAGCAGGTTCCATTCATCCTGCTCACAAACGACTGTGCCGATACGAGGCTTGCCGCGCACCAGTCCTTTGGACTCCAGTGTTTTGATCGTTTCGCGGATGACCGTTCGGCTGACACCATATTCCTCGCACAGATCATTTTCACGGGGCAGCATTGAGCCCGGTTTGAAGCGGCCGTTGAGAATGTCAGCGGCGAGCGTCGCAGTGATGCTTTTTTGTACCCTTGGCCGCGTTGTGCGGGAAGGGGCATGCAGGCTCTGCTCAGACATTTCGGTCACGGCTTTTCTTTCGTTTTGATCCGGCCATGCGGTTGTTCAGTTTCCGGCTTTAATGCAGGCTCTGATCATAGTCATAAGGTTTGACAGACGGAAACTGCAAGGCACTCAGTTGTTTAATTATGTATAATGAACAATTTTAAATCATCATACAAGACTTATTGACTGGTATGATGATTTGTTTTAGCGTGACCGGCGATGGAGGACATCAGCGTCATGACAAGGCTGTGGGAGCTTGAGATGACGTGCAATCTTTGGGAGGAAAGATATGCGCTTTTTAAAAACGGCTGCTTTAGCCGGAATGATGGCCGGTGTGGTTTTCACGGCTGTTGCAGGAGCATCTGCGGCCTATGCGGCGGATGTGAAAATCGGCTTTGTTGTGAAGCAGCCGGAAGAACCATGGTTTCAGGATGAGTGGAAATTTGCCGATGTAGCGGCAAAGGAAAAAGGTTTCACTCTGGTCAAAATCGGTGCGGAAGACGGTGAGAAGGTGCAGTCTGCACTGGATAATCTGGCTGCACAGGGCGCTACCGGTGTGATCATCTGTACACCGGATGTGAAGCTCGGGCCGGGTATTGTTGCCAAGGCCGAGGCCAATGGTCTGAAATTGATGACTGTCGATGACCGTCTTGTCGGTGCGGATGGCAAGCCGCTGGAAGATGTGGCGCATATGGGGATTTCCGCCACCAAAATCGGTGAGGAAGTTGGCCGTGCCATCAGCGAAGAAGTCAAAAAACGTGGCTGGGACTGGAAGAATGTCGGTGCAATCCGTGTTTCCTATGACCAGTTGCCGACTGCCGTTGACCGTGTTGAAGGCGCGCTTTCGGTTATGAAAGAAAACGGATTGCCGGAAGCCAATATTTTTGCGGCACCGCAGGCAAAAACCGATACTGAGGCCGCGCTGAATGCATCCACTGTTGTTCTCAACAAGAATGCGGATATCAAATATTGGGTTGCCGTTGGCCTCAATGATGAGTCCGTGCTTGGTGCGGTACGCGCAACGGAAAGCGTTGGCATTCCGTCAGAGAATGTTGTGGCGGTTGGTATCGGCGGTGCGGAATCTGCGATTAATGAATTTAAAAAGCCAAGCCCGACCGGTTTCTACGGCACAGTTATTATTTCACCGAAGCGTCATGGTTATGAAACAGCGATGAATATGTATGCATGGCTGGCGGATGGAAAAGAGCCTGAAAAGCTCATTCTGACATCCGGTCAGCTAGCCTTGCGCGATAATTACGCGGAAGTCCGCAAGGAACTCGGCATCGAGTAATTCTGCACGGGGCCGGAGCATACAGCGTTCTGGCCCCCATTTCTCAGAAATTATTGTTCAAGTGGTGCAACCACTGCTGAGAGACAGGTGCGGCATGGCTGACTTTCTGACCTTTAAAAATATTTCAAAGTTCTATCCCGGTGTTAAGGCGCTGACAGATGTGTCTTTCAGTGTTGCTCAAGGGGCTGTCCACGGGTTGATGGGAGAAAACGGGGCGGGTAAATCCACGCTCATCCGTGTTCTTTCCGGCGATCAGCAGCCGAATAGCGGCGAGATCATTATTGACGGTGTGGTGCAGAAATATGCATCCGTGCGTGATGCTTTTCATGCCGGTGTGATCGTTATCCATCAGGAACTGCAACTGGTGCCGGAACTGAGTGTTGCGGAAAATCTGTGGCTCGGGCGCTTTCCTGCCAAAGCCGGCATTATCAGTTTTAAAGCGCTGGTCAGCGATGTCGGCGAAAAATTGCGGATGATCGGTATTGATATCGACCCTGCCACTAAGATTGCACAGCTTTCAATCGGTGAGCGGCAGATGGTTGAAATCGCCAAAGCTGTGATGCTCGATGCGCGTATCATCGCGCTCGACGAGCCGACGTCATCCCTGTCATCTCGGGAGAGCGAAATCCTGTTTCGTCTGATCGGCCGTCTGAAGGCTGAGGGCAAGATCATTCTTTATATCTCGCATCGTCTGGATGAGATTTTCCAGCTTTGCGATAGTCTGACTGTGTTGCGTGACGGCAAACTGGCCGCCCATCATCCGAGTCTTGAGAATGTTACCCGCGACCAGATTATCTCTGAAATGGTGGGGCGGGAGATCAATAATATCTGGGGCTGGCGCGGTCGCGATATTCGCCAGAATGTATTGCTGAAGGTTGAAAATCTCAGCGGCAGTAAATTACCGGAGCCTGTGAATTTTGAGGTGCGTGCCGGTGAAATCTTAGGATTTTTCGGTCTGATCGGTGCCGGACGTTCCGAGATGAGCCGCCTGATTTATGGTGCCGATCACCGGCGTACCGGTGCGGTGTATGTTGATGGTAAGGTTGTGAAGGCTGATGATCCGCGCAGTTCCATCCGTGCAGGTATCGTCCTTTGCCCCGAAGACCGTAAATTTGACGGTATTGTTCAGGGGCGTTCGATTGAAGAGAATATCGCTATTTCTGCCCGCAGACATTTTTCCCCGTTTGGCTTGATCCGCCCGAAAAAAGAGGCGGAACTGGCTGAAACCTATATCGGAAAATTACGGGTGCGTACGCCGTCGCGCAAACAGAATATTGTCAATCTCTCCGGCGGCAACCAGCAGAAGGTTATTCTCGGCCGCTGGCTGGCGGAGCAGAATATCAAGGTACTGATTATTGACGAGCCGACGCGCGGTATTGATGTGGGCGCCAAGGCAGAGATTTATGAAATTCTCTATCAGCTTGCTGAAAGTGGCATGGCGATTGTGGTGATCTCCAGCGAACTGCCCGAAGTCATGGGCATCTCAGATCGGATTATGGTGATGTGCGAAGGGCGGATTGCCGCCGGATTTGATCGTGCTGATTTTAATGACCGCGCCATTCTCACGGCAGCACTACCGGATAAGACCGTCGCTGAAACGGCAGCCTGATCATTACAAAAGGTATCCTGAACGATGGTTTCAATTAAAAAAATTCTGCTTGGTGAACAAGGGCTTGTGGTGATTTTTCTGCTGGCTTTTGCAGTGGTGGCGCTGACAGTCCCGAATTTTCTGACTGAACGGAACATGCTCGGGCTTCTGCAATCGGTGGTAACCATCGGCATTGTTGCCTGCACGATGATGTTCTGTCTTGCATCGCGAGATTTCGATCTTTCTGTCGGTTCTACTGTCGCCTTTACCGGCATGATTGCGGTGATGGCTTCCAATGCCACCGGTTCAATTTTTCTCGGATTGCTGGCCGCTTTGGCAGGCGGTTTTATCGTCGGGCTGTTCAATGGTGTTGTGATTGCGAAATTTCGTATCAATGCCCTGATTACCACGCTGGCAACAATGCAGATTGTGCGCGGATTGGCGCTGATCTCCAGTGATGGCCGTGCGGTTGGTATTAATGATCCGTCTTTCTATCAGTTGGCACTGTCAAAGTTCTTGAGCATTCCGACGCCGATCTGGGTGATGGGACTGCTGTTTGTCATTTTCGGATTTGTGCTCAACCGTACGGTGTTTGGTAAGAACACGCTGGCAATCGGCGGTAATCCTGAAGCATCGCGCCTAGCCGGTGTGAATGTGGATTCCATGCGTATCTGGATTTTTGCCCTGCAGGGGCTGGTCTGCGGTATTGCCGGTATTTTGCTGGCATCGCGTATCACATCCGGTCAGCCGAATGCGGCAACAGGACTTGAATTATCTGTCATCTCGGCTTGTGTTCTTGGTGGTGTTTCTCTGGCTGGCGGTCGTGCTGCAATGCTGGGTGTGATTGTTGGCGTACTGATTATGGGGATTGCCGAGAATGTCATGAACCTGCTGAATATTCAGGCATTTTACCAATATGTTGTGCGCGGCTGCATTCTTCTCATTGCTGTGCTGTTGGATAATCTGCGCTCAAACATGATCGGGTTCAGAGGATAAACACTGATGAATGACGCTGTTTACGCATTGGCCGATTGGGGAACGAGCAGTTTTCGCCTCTGGATTACAAATGCACAGGGGCATGTACTGGGTGAAAGCCGCAGTGATGAAGGTATGATGCATTGTGCCTCAACGGGTTTTGCACCGGTGCTGGAAAAGCATTTGCACAAGCTGGCAGCAGGACCGGGTCTGCCGGTTATAATCTGCGGTATGGCCGGTGCACGGCAAGGCTGGGCGGAGGCACCTTATATCAGCCTGCCTGCTGCGCTTGATGGTCTGGTAGATTATGCGCTCAAGTTAGAAAATCAGACACGGGATATCCGTATTTTGCCCGGACTTGCGCAGCGTGATGCATCCGCAGCCAATGTAATGCGCGGTGAGGAAACCCAGCTTGCGGGTATTGCCACAACGATGCCTGATGGTCTGATCTGTATGCCCGGCACACACAGTAAATGGACGAGGCTGGAAAACGGTGTTGTGACGCAGTTCGCGACTTTCATGACCGGTGAGCTCTTTGCGGTACTGTCTCAACATTCCATTCTCAGACATGCGGTGGATACGGATGTGGCTTTTGATGAAAATACACCTGCTTTTCTCCGTGCTGTTGAAAAGACATGCGCGGAACCGGCACGGATGGTCGAGGATATTTTTGGTATCCGCGCAGCACAATTGCTTGGTTTTGAAGAGCAGTCTGAGGGAGCCGCTCATCTTTCCGGTCTGCTGATCGGTGCAGAGGCGGGCAGGGCAAAACAGCTTTATGGTGCGGGTACAATCGGGCTGGTGGCTTCGGGAAAACTCGGCCGGTTGTATCAGGCTGCTCTGGAAAAAGCGGGTTTTACGATTGCCCTTCTGGATGGCGAGATTGCAGTCCGGCAGGGATTATTTGTGGCGGCGGCCAGAGTGTGGCCGGTAACACATCATGCGTGATGGAGAGGGAAGCACAATGTCATCTGTCATCTGGCCGAATTTGAAACGCTCACTGGTGGCGATCATTCGCGGTATCCGCAATGATGAGGTTGAGCCGGTGCTTGAAGCTCTGATTACAGAAGGGTTCGAGATTATTGAGATTCCGCTGAACTCACCGGAGCCGTGGGTTTCGATTGAGCGCGCGGTGAGGTTATTCGGCGACAAAGTACTGATCGGTGCCGGAACCGTGCTGACAACAGAAGATGCACAGCGGCTGGCAGATATTGGCGGGCGGATTATGGTGAGCCCGAATACGGATGCCGATGTTATCCGCCATGCAACTTCCTGCGGGCTGATTACCATGCCTGGTTGTTATACGGCGAGTGAGGCTCTGCTGGCGATCCGCAGTGGCGCTTCCGCATTGAAATTCTTTCCTGCCGGTTCCCTTGGCCCTGCAGGCATCGCGGCGATTAAAACCATTCTGCCGAAGGATGCTGTTGTCGGGGCTGTTGGCGGAGTTTCCGACCAGAATTTCGGGGATTATGCCCGCGTGGGTGTACGCACATTCGGCATAGGTTCCAGTTTGTATAAACCAGAGGATAGTGCGGAAACCGTGCAGGCAAAAGCCCGACTGACAATCACAGCCTATGATGAGGTGTTTGGTGATGCGCATGGCTGAGATATTTGTGCCCACCGCGTTGAATGTCCCTTTGTGCAAGCTGGGTGAGGGGCCGGTCTATGACCCGCATACAGATACGGCATGGTGGTTTGATATTCTGCAATCCAGACTCTGCGAATATCAGTTTCAAAGCGGTGTGAGCAGGCAACATGATCTGCCTTTTGCCGCCAGTGCCCTTGCGCGGGTGGATGAGTATCGCCAGCTCCTTTTCACAGAGCGCGGCCTGTATCTGCGCGATGTGGCAACGGGCGACCTGTCTCTGCATTGTGAAATCGAAGCGGATAACCGTCTGACCCGCTCCAATGATGCGCGGGTGCACCCATCAGGGGCATTCTGGCTTGGCACAATGGGCTGGCAGGCTGAGCAGGGTGCAGGTGCAATCTACTGGTATTTCAAAGGTGAATTGCGCAAGCTTTACGATGATATCACGATCAGCAATGCGATCTGTTTTTCACCGGATGGCACGGCCGGATATTTTGCCGATACAGCTTTACGTCAAGTGATGCGTGTGCCGCTTGACCCTGAGAATGGTTTGCCGGTCGGGGAGCCGGAACTGTTTCTCAATGATTTTCCCGCAGGCAATCCCGATGGTGCGGTTGTGGATGCGGACGGTAATTTTTGGGTTGCCCTCTGGGGTGGCTCGCAGATTGCCGGATATGCACCGGATGGCAGTTTTCTGCGTTCAATTGCTCTGCCGGTTTCTCAGCCGAGTTGCCCTGCTTTTATTGGCAAAACTGCCAGCCAGATGCTGGTGACATCCGCATGGGTCGGGCTGGATGACGTAGCGCGACAGCAAGAGCCAGCGGGGGCGATATTCATCATGGATCTGCCGTTTCAGGGCAGGTTTGAAACCGATGTCAAAATCATCTGACCGGAGGCTGCCATGAGCATCGTCACGTTGAAAAACCAACAATTTGAAACGCATATTGCTAGCCAGGGCGGCACGGTACATGGCTTGTGGTGGCACAATCAGGGGCAGATTATTCCTCTGCTGCGTGAAGCAAAACATGCCGATGCAGCTCCGGTTGAAACAAGTGGTTTTCCGCTCATCCCGTTCGGCAACCGTATTCCGCAAAATCACTTCAGTTTTGAGGGACGTGACTATCATTTTCAGGCCAATACAGATGATGATCCGCTCTATATTCACGGTGAAAGCTGGCAAGGTCTCTGGCAGATTGCAGAGCAGTTAGAGAACCAGCTTGTGCTGCGCTTTACACATGACAAAGCCGATGCTGCATTTATCTACGAAGCGGAACAGAGTTTTGCGCTGGATGAAACCGGTTTCACTCTCTCCATGCGTGTGACGAATAGAGGAGATAAAGCCATGCCGTTCGGCCTTGGCTGGCATCCTTATTTTCATCTGACCAAGCAATCGCAGCTACAGCTCAATGCGCAGAAAATGTGGACGCAAGGTGCGGGTTATTTACCGGAAAACCGCGTCAATATTCCTGATGATCTGAATTTCAGCAGCATAAAAAAACTTCCCGATCATTGGGTGAATAACGGGTTTGAGGGATGGGACGGCGCTGCGACACTTGTCTGGCCAGAACAGAATACAGCCCTGACCATGAGTGCCGACCCGTTGTTTGACCGGTTTTTTCTCTATGCGCCGCATGGTGTGCCGGAGTCGCAATCCCGCTCGGATTATTTTTGTCTGGAGCCGATGTCTCATATGGCGGGCGATCATTGCCGTGACGGTTATGGTGGTCTGAAAATATTGCAGCCGTTTGAAAGCCTGTCGGGAATAATTCGTTTGCAGCCTGAGCAAACTAAAGCATTTCCAGCAAAAGTGGGAACCGGTTTTGCGTAGGATAATGCGTAAAACAAAGATTTAGAGCGGTTTAGACAATTCAGTTCTAACTGGAACCGCTCGAAAAATCAGGTCAATAAAAGGGTAACAGAATGAAAATCACCAAGCTCACGACCTATATTGTGCCGCCGCGCTGGCTGTTTGTGAAAGTGGAAACCGATGAAGGTATTTCCGGCTGGGGAGAGCCGATTGTTGAAGGTCGTGCGCTGACAGTTGAAGCGGCGGTGCATGAGCTATCTGATTATCTGATCGGCAAAGATCCGTTTCTGATCGAAGACCATTGGAATGTCATGTATCGCGGCGGGTTTTATCGTGGTGGTGCTGTGCATATGAGTGCCATTGCCGGTATTGATCAGGCACTGTGGGATATTAAAGGCAAGGCGCTGAATGTGCCGGTGCATCAACTGCTGGGCGGACAATGCCGCGACCGGATTAAAGTCTATTCATGGATCGGTGGTGATCGTCCGTCTGACGTGGCACGCAATGCGAAAGAAATGGTGGAGCGCGGTTTTACAGCATTGAAGCTCAATGGAGCGGAAGAGCTGCAGATCGTTGACAGCTATGCCAAGATTGATGCGATTGTCGAGACGATCGGCACCGTGCGTGATGCGGTTGGCCCGCATGTCGGGATTGGGGCGGATTTTCATGGCCGCGTGCATCGCCCGATGGCGAAAGTGCTGGCCAAGGCACTCGATCCGTTCCGGCTGATGTTTATTGAAGAGCCGGTTTTATCCGAGAATTATGAAGCGCTGAAAGAGATCGCCAATCATACGTCCACGCCGATTGCTCTGGGGGAGCGTCTTTATTCCCGCTGGGATTTCAAGAATATTCTCTCCGGCGGTTATGTGGACATTATTCAACCTGATCTTTCTCATGCGGGTGGGATTACCGAATGCCGCAAGATCGCTTCAATGGCTGAAGCCTATGATATTGCACTGGCGCCGCATTGCCCGCTGGGGCCGATTGCTCTGGCTGCCTGTCTGCAGATTGACGCGGTGAGTTATAATGCCTTCATTCAGGAGCAGAGCCTGAATATCCATTATAATCAGGATAATGATATTCTGGATTACATCACCAATCGTGAGGTCTTCGATTACAAGGACGGCTTTGTGGCTATTCCGCAGGGGCCGGGTCTGGGTGTCGATGTTGATGAAGCCTATGTGATTGAACGGGCTAAAACCGGCCATCGCTGGCGCAATCCGGTGTGGCGTCACGAAGATGGCAGTTTCGCTGAATGGTAATGCGGGCGTTCAAAAAGGATAAATATCATGGCTGATCGTCTGATCGGAAAACGCATTGTTGTCACCGGCGCGGCACAGGGTATCGGCCTTGCAATCGCGCAATGTTTTGGCCGTGAAGGTGCGGCGCTGTTCCTGATTGATACGGACGGGGCATTGCTGGAAAAAGAGGCGCTGGCCTTACGGGAAAGCGGCATTACAGTTGGCTTTGCTCAGGCGGATATCTCCGATGCCAAAGCGATTGCAAATGCTTTTATTCAGGCCGATGCGGAAATCGGGCAGATTAATGCGCTGGTCAATAATGCGGGGATCAATGTCTTCAGCAAACCGCTGGAAATGGATGATGAAGCATGGAACCGTTGCTTCGATGTTAATCTGAAAGGCGCGTGGAATTGTTGCAAGACTGTGTTGCCGCGTCTGATTGAGCAGGGCGGCGGCGCTATTCTCAATATTGCTTCCACCCATTCTTTCACGATTATCCCGCACACATTTCCTTATCCGCTGGCGAAACATGCCTTGCTCGGCATGACCAAATCGCTGGGGCTGGAATATGCGCCGCAGCAGATACGGGTGAACGCCATTGCGCCGGGCTATGTGCTGACGCAGAAGAATGTCGATTATTGGAACAGTTTTCCTGACCCAGAGGCAGCAAAAGCAGAGACCATGCGATTGCATCCGGGCGGGCGCATTGCCAGTACGCAGGAAATTGCGATGGCGGCCGTGTTTATGATTTCAGACGAGTGCCCGTTTATGACCGCAACCTGCCTGACAATCGATGGCGGTTTAAGTGTTTTGCAACATGCGGTCTAAATAGTGCGTAAGAGTGGAAGATCAGTCCGCCGGACTGATCTCCTGTTTTTGTAAGAAGGCTGTGCCACCTGCTGCTTGCACGGCAAGACTGCCGGACTGAATACCGGCATTGAGTGCCGTTTGTGCATCTGCCCCTGAAAGCCATGCATTGATGAAACCGGCATTGAATGCATCACCTGCACCGGTGGTATCAATAACCGGTACATTTTCAGCTTTGGCGTGAAGATTATGCTCGTTGGAGCGCAACCATGCACCTTCCGCACCGCCTTTCAGCACAGTGACGGGAAAGGTTTCCGCGAGTTTATCGAGAGCGTCTTGCGGGTCTTCAAAACCGGTAATTGCCAGTGCTTCTTCCTTATTCGGCAGGAAGATATCAATACCTGCGCAAGCCTTGAGCAGAGCCGGATCATAGATCAGGGTCTCGTCCCAGCTTGGATCGAGCGAGACTGTGAGGCCGTGTGCCTTGGCGCGGCGCACAAGATCAGGAATCTCATGCAGCGTTGCATATTCCGCTATATGCAAATGGCCTGCCTGAGACCAAGTGAGCGCGGCATTCAATGTTGCAGGCAGTGCAGTGCCTGCGCGGCGCGACAGGAAGGCACGGTCGTTGCCGATGACGCTGGCAACAGTCACCTGAGGGCCGGCATCTTTCGAACGCTCCAGAAATTGCAGATCAATGCCTGCGGCCTCCAGTTCCGGTGACAGACCGGCGGACAGAGCATCCAGACCGAGCCGTGCCACAAGGGCGGTTGTGCGGCCGGTATGTGCCAGATGCGCGGCGGTGATATAGGCACCGCCACCGGCTGCCATTTTCAGATTGTCGGCAAAGACTTCACGTCCCGGTTCCGGCAAAGCTGCCAGACCGGTAAAAATCAGATCGCAGTAAATCCGCCCGATGCTGAGAACGGCCGGATGCTGATTGTCTTTCAAACTCATAGACGTCCCAGACTTTTCTCTGTCTTCTTGTCAAACAGATAGAGACTGCCACTGGCTGCGCGTGCAGTCAGCGTGCTGCCGGTGGCCGGAATGAATTTGCCCGATGCAGTAGCGATTACTGCGGTGCCCTGTACATCAATATGCACCAGTGTTTCAGGCCCCAGCGGTTCAGCCGCGGTGACGGTGCCGGTCAGTTCAATGCCTGCCGGTGCGGAGGCGTCATCACCGGTGACAATCATCAGATCATGCGGACGGATGCCGACCAGAACATCGCCGTCCGTTGCGAATTCCACGCTTTTGCCGTTTTTACGGCCTGAGATCAGGTTCATCGACGGACTGCCGATAAAGCGGGCGGTGAAGACATCAACCGGATTTTCATAAAGCTCGGTCGGTGTGCCGGTCTGTAGAATGTTACCGTCACGCATCACTACAATACGGTCAGCCATGGTCATGGCCTCAACCTGATCATGGGTCACATAGACGGTTGTGGTCTTGAGGCGCTGGTGCAGGCGTTTGATCTCAATACGCATCTGGGCGCGCAGCTGCGCATCCAGATTGGACAGAGGCTCATCAAACAGGAAGGCAGACGGGTTGCGCACCATCGCACGGCCAATGGCAACGCGCTGACGCTGGCCACCGGAGAGCGCAGCAGGGCGGCGATCCAGATATGGCTCGAGGCCGAGAATTTTTGCGGTTTCTTCAATACGGGCATTCTTATCCGCATTGGAGACTTTGGAGGTATAGAGACCGAAGCCGATATTCTGACGTACAGTCATATGCGGATAGATCGCATAATTCTGGAACACCATCGCAATATTGCGCTGTTTCGGGTCACGTTCATTGACGACTTCATCGCCGATTTTCAGCGCGCCGCCGGAAATGTCTTCCAAACCGGCAATCATGCGTAACGTCGTGGATTTACCGCAGCCGGACGGGCCGACGAAAACCACAAATTCACCATCGGCAATTTGCAGGTCAATGCCGCGCACGGCCTCAACCTTGCCATAGCGTTTAACCAGCTTGTTCAGTTCGATCGTTGCCATCAGCGTTTCTCCACCAAGGCCTGAAATTTATCATTGAGCTCGCGCGCGGCTTTGGCCTCGTCTGCGGCTTGTGTGTCTGCAAGGCTTGCAAAGGCATTGGCCTGATCGCGATATGCTGTCAGTGCCTGTGCCATCGGTTCCGGTGCAGGGCCGCCGAAACGATCCCGCACGGCGATGAAATGCTCCGGCGAAACCAGTTCTTCAAACTTTGCGCGGTCGAAAGACGGGTCTCTGCCTGCCGCATGTTTGAAGGCTTCCAGAAACGGCTCATAGCCGTCCTGTGCCAGCCCACCGCCTTTGGCGACAACGGCTTTAGCCACGGTTGCTGCAATCTCATGCGCCTGACGGAAGGACAGACCTTCAATACGCACCAGTGAATCAGCCAGTTCGGTAATGGTGATGCAGGAACGGCGGATATTGTCGGCAACACGCGCCGGATCAATACGGATGGCCTGCACAAAGGCGGCCAGCAGATCAAGCACACGACCGGCAGAAGCAAAAGCCTCATAGCCCATTTGCTGCGTTTCACCTTCACTGTCATTCATATCGGTGAAAGGCGTATTATGGATCACATCCAGCACCGTGCGGGCGCGTCCCATGGTCTGGCTTGCCAGATGACGCATATGCTCAATCGGCACCGGATTGCGCTTCTGCGGCATGATCGAAGAGATCTGAACAAAGGCATTCGGCACATAGATCTGACCAACCTCGAAACTCGTCCAGAACTGGAAATCCTGAATGAGACGGCCGAGATGGATAAACATCAGCTCAATCGCGGAATAGGTTGAGGTGATGTAATCCGAAGCGGCAATACAGCTGTAAGAATTGCGTAAAGGCGCGGCAAAGCCCAACAGGTCAGCCACGCGTGCGCGGTCGATGGGAAAACCTGAGGTGGTGATGGCTGCCGCGCCCATAGGTGACAGGTTGACGATTTCACGCGCTGTTGCAAAACGCTGCATATCACGGATCAGTACTTCAATCGCTGCGGACAGATAATGGCCGAAGGTTGAAGGCTGTGCAGGCTGACCATGCGTATAGGCAACAATTAGTGTTGCCTGTTCGCGGTTTGCAGTTTCAATCATCGCATCGAGCAGATGGCGGGACTTGGCCAGCAGCACATCAATATGCTCTTTGAGGCCGAGTTTGAACAGCGTGTGGTCAATATCGTTGCGTGAACGTGCGGTGTGCAGGCGACCGGCAATATCCGCACCGAGACGAGACTTCAATTCTTTCTCGATCAGGAAGAAGAAGTCCTCAACTTCACCCGTATAGGTGAGGGAGGCCGGATCAATATCACGGTCGATCTGTTCCAGCGCACCGGCGATTGCCGATGCCTGTTTCTCGTCGAGAATGCCGGTTTCTGTCAGCATGACCAGATGGGCGCGGTCAATACGACGGAAGCTTTCGACATGATGGGTTTTAGCACCGTCAAAAAGCGGTTTCAGCACGGTCTCCTTGTAGACCGGATCAGGGAAAACGCTTTTATCGGCAAGGCGCGGATCGTTTACAGACATTATAGTATCCTTATCCCTTCAGGCCGGCCAGCATGACGCCGCGCACGATATAGCGCTGCAGCAACAGGAAAACGAGCAGGGTTGGCAGGGTGGCGATAGCGGCGCCGGTCATAATCATTTCCCACTGAATCGATTGCTCGACCGCGAAACTCGAAAGCCCGACAGGCAATGTGTAGAGTTCCTTGCTGGTGGTGACGATCAGCGGCCAGAAGAAGGCTGTCCAGTTGCCGAGGAAGGTGAAGATTGCCAGAGCCGACAGTGCCGGTGTGACCAGCGGCATGGCCACTTTCCACCAGATCTGGAATTCGTTCAGGCCATCCACACGGGCAGCTTCGAGGAAGTCATTCGGTACGCCTTCAAAGAACTGCTTCATCAGGAAAGTGCCGAATGCCGTCATCATGCCCGGGAACATGATGCCCCAATAGCTGTCGAGCCAGCCGAGTTTGCTCGACATCAGATACCAAGGGATCACCAGCATTTCGGTCGGGATCATCAGCGTTGACAGAATGGCGAGAAAGATGAAATGACGGCCACGGAACTGGAATTTTGCCAAGGTGTAACCGACAAGACTGTCGAAAAACACATTGGATAATGTGACGACAACCGCGACGAACATCGAGTTGAAGAACCAGCGCAGGAAGCGGCCGTCTGCCAGAATGGTGACATAGTTCTGTACTGTCGGTTCAGCCGGTATCAGACGCAGATCATAGACCTGACTGGCGGTTTTGAACGAGGTGGAGAACATATAGGCCAGCGGTGTGACCATGATGATGCCGCCGATAAACAGCAGTGTCCATGTGAGGACGCGGCCTGGCCGGATATTTGCAAACGGGAGTGCCGGTGTTTTGGTTTCAGCGGTCATTTCTTTTCCCTCAAGATCCACAGCTGCAACAGTGAGACAACCAGCAGAATGGAGAACAGCACGACTGTCTGCGCAGCGGCATAGCCCATGGCGTAAGACGAGAAGGCGGTTTGATAGATCATCAGCACCAGTGGCTTGGTGGAGCCAAGCGGGCCGCCCGGATCATAGGTGGTCATGTTATAGACCTGATCGAAAATGCGCAGGAAGCCGATGGACGAGAAGACGACCAGAAACACGGTTGTTGGTTTCAGCAGCGGAATGGTGATTTTGCGCAGGATTGCCCATTCACCCAGGCCGTCAATGCGGGCAGCTTCGTAATAGGTGTTCGGAATAGCGCGCAGACCTGCCATGAAAATGATGATCTGGAAGCCGAGACCCGCCCAGATGGATGTTGCCATAATGGAATAGAGCGCCTGATCCACCGAGCGCAGGAATGTCTGCTGCGGCAGGCCGATGGTATTGAGCATATTATTGATCACACCGATCGGAGCCGGCTGATAGAACCAGCGCCAGACCCAGCCCATCGCCGCGGCAGTGGTGAGAAACGGCAGGAAATACAGACCACGGATCAGCCCGTGCATGAAGCGCACGCGATCAAGATAATAGGCGATCACAAAAGCCAGAAACAGGCTGACCGGCGTGCCGATAAGCAAGTAAGTGAATGTATTTTTGAACACTTTCCAGAATTGCGGATCAGCGAACAATTTCTCATAATTCGCAAGGCCGATAAATTTCGGCGGTTTCATCAGATCCCAGTTGGTCAGCGACAGCCAGAAGGCTTCAACCGTGGGATAAAACCGGATGACCGTGTAAAACAGAATAGGCAGGGCGAGAAAGCTCCACACCCAGATGAGCCGCCTTGTGCGCATGGGCAGGCGGTTCCAGAAAGTATCACCGGAGCGGGCAGCCGTCACAGTCATGGTTCAAAATACCTTATGGTACGGAAGCATATCCGGCAAAATGCGGTGCGGTTTTGCGGGACGATGCGTCAAACAAATTTGGGGAATATAGCCGGAGGTTCAGCAGATACCGGAAATATTCTGGCGGAGAGCCGGAACTCATCCGCAGTTTCATGCAGTCTGAAGATGATGAAACGATATTCCGGTGTGCCGCCGATTGATGACAGCGGCACACCGTCTTTTCAGAGATTACTGCGCATCATCGATGATGGTCTGTTCTGCTTTTGCAGCTTCAGCCAGTGACTCTTTCACAGGCTGTTTTTCCAGAACCACACGGTTCACCATATCCATAGCGGTCTGACGCTGGGCTGCTTCATCCACAAACATGGTGGTGTGCGCATAGTCCAGACCTCTGAGGAACGGGCCGTAGATCGGGTCTGCCAGATTGGCTTCAGTCTGGGCAACCGCACGACGTGCAGGTAGTTCACCAACTTCCTTGAGCCAGATTTCCATCGCTTCCGGCGAGGAGATGTAGTTCAGGAATTTCTTGGCAGCTTCCAGTTTTTCGCCTTTTGCATTGGCGCCGATACCATTTGCAAAATAGCTGGCATAGTTGGAACGTACACCTTCAGCATTGGCTGGCAGTTCGGTAACGCCCCATTCAAAATCCTTGATGGTGCGGAATGCGCCGAGGCGGAAAGTACCGTCAACAGTCATGGCAGCCATGCCTGCACGGAACGCAGCCTGACCTTCATCCATGAATTTCAACTCGCCGACTTTTTTCTCTGTCTGCAGGTCGGTGTAGAATTTCAGAGCCTTTTCACCGGCTTCGGAATCATAGGTAACTTTGCGGTCATTATCGGTGTAAGGCGCGCCGCCATACTGGCGGATCAGCACTTCACGCCACCAATGGTGATCCTGTCCGGCCATATCCAGAGTGATACCGGCGGTGGTCAGATTGCCGTTTGCATCGCGCTTGGCAGTCTTTTCTGCTGCTGCAACCAGCTCATCCAGTGTTTTCGGCGGGTTTTTCGGATCCAGACCGGCTTCTTCAAACAGTTTCTTGTTGTAGAACAGCGCCAGTGAGCGCACGGCAGTCGGCAGACCATAATAATCTTCGCCGCGCTTCATCGCACTGGTGATCGGGAAGAAGTCGCTTTCGATCTTATCATGCGGGAATGTATCGGTTGGCAGTGGCTGCAAAATGCCGCCTGCTACGAATTTATCAAGCCAGCCGTAGAAAAGCTGCATGACATCAGGGCTGTTGCCAGCCATTTTGGCTGCAATCACGCGGGTCTGATAATCATCATAAGGGAAGGTGGTGTGCTTGACCTTGATATCCGGATTGGCTTTTTCGAAATTCTCGATCAGCTTATCCATCGCTTTAACGCGCGATTCAAAGACATATTGCCAATATTCAATTTCAACAGCCTGCGCTGCATTGAGCGCCATTGTGCTGAAGCCTGCGAGCAATCCCGCAAATAATAGTTTACGCATGTGAACCTCCCCTTATGACCTCCGGCTGCTGCCGGTATCAGGCAAAAATACAGTTTTGTGCATGTTGTTTCCGAAACGGCAGCCCGTTTTGGGGTGACATGCGTCAGCGATCAGAGTTCAGAAATTGCATCTCGTCAAAGACCGGTTGGCAGCTTTGCCCCTTCAGATGCGTTTTCCTCCGCAGAGCTGCCCTCTACGGTCACTATTTTACAGGCTTTTGTCAATAAGATAATTTACTTGAGTTAATCTATTGCGGTTATGAAGGCTCTCGCTTATCATTTTTTGAGACGGGCAGGACGGAGCAGCATGGGCGCACAGCCGGCAGGTACACAATCGGGCACAGAATCAGGCACACAGCTGATTACTTTGGGTAAAAACCCCGAGCGAATCCGCGATCACAATCGTCGGGTGGTGCTGGATATTGTGCGCCAGCACGGCTCCTTGGGGCGGATGCATATTGCGCGTTTGACCCATCTGACGGCTCAGGCAATTGCTAATATTGTCGATGAACTGGTCTGTGAAAATCTGTTGATGGAGACCGGAAGGCTCAAATCCGGACGCGGCCAGCCGCCTAAACAATTCGCAGTCAATCCTGACGGCGCTGTAACGATGGGTGTTGAAATGGCATCCGATCACATGGTGACGACGGTGCTTGATCTGACAGGGCAACCCCGTTCCCGCCATATTACACCGGTGCATGATACCAGCCCTGACGCGCTTTCCGGCTTGTTGCGTATACAGGTTGATACTGTGAAAGCGGAGTTTTCCGCACCGTTGCTGGGTGTCGGTGTGGTGATGCCGGGGCCGTTTGATATTGAGGGTATGACTTCTGTGGGGCCGACCACTTTGCCCGGCTGGTCAGGTGTGGATGCGGCGGCGCTTTTAAGTGAAGCCTGCGGTGAGCCGGTTACCGTTGAAAATGACGCGAATGCGGCAGCGGTGGGAGAGCGCCTGTTTGGTGCGGGACATGCCATTTCCTCTTTTGCTATGATCTATTTCGGTGCCGGTGTCGGTCTTGGCATGATTCAGGACGGTGTGCCGTTTCGCGGCGCTTTCGGCAATGCCGGTGAAATCGGACATATTGTGGTAGCGCCAAAAGGCAGAGCTTGCCCCTGCGGTCAGTCCGGTTGTCTGGAGCGCTATGCATCGCTGTATGTCCTGCGTGAAAAGCTGGCTTTGGCGGGCGTTACAGAAACAGATTTTGACGATCTGCAGAAATTGCATGACAGCGCCCATCCGGTGCTGATGGAGTGGATGGATGAGGCGGCGCTCTATCTGGCGCCGATGATTGCCATGATCGAAAATATTCTCGATCCGGAAACGGTAGTGCTGGGCGGTATGTTACCCGATACGATTATCGACGGATTGATTGCACGGATGGGGCAGTTGCCGATTTCCGTTGCGAGCCGTCGCAGCCGTGCTTTGCCGCGTGTGTTGCGCGGTCATACCGGACAATTTACGGCGGCTTTGGGCGCCGCTGCTCTGCCTTTGTTTGAAGCGATGACACCGAAACTGGATACGCTCGCTGACTTGTAATTCATCTTTGTGAGGAGGCATCCGGTGCTGACTGACCGCCAACATATTGAACGACAAAAATCGGCACCGGCACTTATGCGTCTGTATCATGCATTAAGCCGGTTACGCTCGGTCGTCACAGCGATGAATACAGGCGCACATCCTGATGATGAGCAAAGCGGATTGCTAGCTTATTTCCGCTTTGGTGCGGGTATGCGGGTGATTGTCGGTTGTTCCACACGCGGTGAGGGCGGGCAGAATGCACTGGGGCCGGAGCGCGGCGGTGCATTGGGGGTGATGCGCTCGCGTGAAATGGAAGAAGCCGCGCGGATACTGGATTGCGATATTGCTTGGCTTGGTCACGGGCCTGATGATGCGGTGCATGACTTTGGCTTTTCCAAAGATGGTGACCGGACTTTTGACCGCTGGGGTGAGGAGCGTATTGTCGAGCGCCTTGTACGGGCCTATCGCAGTGAGCGGCCGGATATTGTTATTCCGACATTTCTTGATGTGCCGGGTCAGCATGGTCATCACCGTGCGATGACCCGCGCGGCGGAACGAGCGATTGCGCTGGCTGCTGACGATCAGGCTTTTCCTGAGCATTTTGCGCAAGGACTGAAGCCTTGGCAGGTCACCAAATATTATCTGCCTGCATGGTCTGGCGGGGGCGATACTTATGATGATGAGGTGCCGCCGCCGGAAACAACATTGACAGTGCGAGCTGAGGGACGTGAACCGGCAACGGGTGCGGATTATGACCGCATCGGGGAATGGTCGCGTTATTATCATGCTTCTCAGGGTATGGGGCATTGGCCGGAAGAGCCAAAAAAGCAATGGCCGTTGCATCTGTTGCTGGCTGAGAAAATCGTTACAGAAACCTCTGTTCTGGATAATCTGCCAGCTGATCTGGCAGCCTTGGCGGCTTATGCGAACATGCCCGAAGCTGTCGCTCAAGCATTGCAAGCTGCGCAAAAAGCGATTGATAGTGCCATTGCCGCGTTTCCTGATCGTGATGCAATCATCGCTTCTCTGGTATCGGCTGCGCGCAATATTGATACTGTCCGCGCCAATGCATCGGCAGATTTTCTGCTCGCGCATGAGCATCGTCTTTTACGCAAGAAGACCGAGATTGATGCTGCGCTGATTGAAGCTGCAGCGATTTTTGACAGTGCGGAGCTGAACCCGCCGGTGATGTCACCTGCCGGAGAAGCTTTATTGCAGGTGCGGTTTGGTGCTGGTCACGCGCAATATCAGGCGCAGGTTGAGCCGGTTTTACCGGAGCATTGTGCGACCTATGCACATGAGACAACCGCGACCACTCAGTCCTTTGATATAAAGGCCGGAGCAGAGGCGGCTATCAGTTCGCTTTATCGGCCGGTCTGGTATTCGCTTGGTGGTAATGGCGAATTCTATGTTCGGGTAACAGCACAGTTCTCGGACTATCAGGCCAAAGCGAGTTTCGATCTTGCGGAACAGTTTGCGCTAGTGCCTGCCCAATCTGTGCGGATTGAGCCTGAGGCGGTGATTGTTCAACTTGATCCGGCAGGCAAGACACAATGGCCGGTGAATGTAACTGTCAGTGGTGATCCGCAGCCTGTGCGTTTTATCAGCACCGGTGGCTGGACGGTTGTGCAGAGCGCCGATAGCACGATACTTCACGCGCCGGAAAAACCGAAAGCCGGACTGTTCCGCTTACAAGCACAAATTGCCGGTCGTGATGCGGTGCGGCAGACGCCGATTACCTATCCGCATATCGGGCAGGTGATGTATCGCGAGCCGGAATTATTGAATGTGCTGGCACTGGATCTGAAACTGCCGCAAGGTGCAAAAATCGGTTATATCGGCGGTGGCGCTGATCGTGTTGGTCTGTGGCTGAGCCGTATGGGGCTTGATGTAACAGAGCTGGAGCCAAAACATCTGGCCGGTGATTTGCAGCAGTTTACGTGTATCGTTGTCGGTATTTTTGCTTTCAGTTTAAGGCAATATTTGGCTGAGGCAACAACACGCTTACATAGCTATGTTGAAAATGGCGGTCATTTGCTGACGCTTTATCATCGCCCGACCGATGGCTGGAACCCGCAGTTAACACCTGTGCGCCCGTTGAAAATCGGCTCGCCCTCACTGCGCTGGCGGGTGACTGATCCCGCAGCGACTGTCACCGTTCTGGCACCGGAGCACAGATTGCTCAACTGGCCGAACCAGATAACAACGCAGGACTGGCAGGGCTGGAACAAAGAGCGCGGGCTGTATTTCGCCTCTCATTGGGATGAGGCCTATCAGCCGTTATTGTCGATGCATGATGCTAATGAGCAGCCATTAACCGGTGCGCTTCTGTCTGCACGGATTGGTAAAGGCCGGCATACGCATACCAGTCTTGTGTTGCATCACCAGATGGACAGGCTGGTTGCGGGGGCATTCCGTCTGATGGCCAATCTGGTGAGTGGCGCTGATGATGAGAGTTTGTCTGATATTTAGGACAGTCTAGTGCAATTCTACTGACTACAGCAAAAATCTGAACTGATTATGTTTCTGTCAACAACGCGCTTTAGAGCATTTCACAGTCAAGTTGGATCAACTGACGGCCGTGATAATGCGACCACTAAAGAATCCAGAGCGAGCGCTATGATCCAAATGGAACGTAAACTGCTCTGGTGCTTATTCCTGACACAGGAACAAACGGACAGGTGTACTCATGCAGTTTGGAATTTTTACCGTCGGTGACGTAACAACTGATCCGACAACCGGCAAAACCCCGAGCGAACATCAGCGGCTGATGTCGATGATGAAATATGCGCTGAAGGCAGAAGAAGTCGGTCTCGACGTTTTCGCTACCGGCGAACATCATAATCCGCCATTTGTGCCGTCTTCACCGACGACCATGCTCGGCTGGATTGCGGCTAAAACTAGCAAGATTCAGCTGACGACCTCGACAACGCTGATTACAACCAATGATCCGGTGAAGATTGCCGAGGATTTTTCGATCCTGCAGCATCTGGCCGATGGTCGTGTTGATCTGATGATGGGGCGCGGCAATACAGGGCCGGTTTATCCGTGGTTCGGCAAGGATATCCGTGAGGGTATTCCGCTGGCGATTGAGAATTATCATCTGCTGCGCCGTTTGTGGCGTGAGAAAACAGTGGATTGGCAGGGTCAGTTCCGCACGCCTTTGCGCGGTTTTACGCTGGCTCCGGCACCGCTGGATGATACGCCGCCATTTGTATGGCACGGCTCAATCCGCAGTACGGAAATTGCTGAACAGGCTGCGTTCTACGGAGATGGTTTCTTTGCAAACCACATCTTCTGGAACAAGGAACATACCCAGCAGATGATCGATCTGTATCGCTCGCGCTTTGAACATTACGGTCATGGCAGTGCGGATCAGGCGATTGTCGGTCTTGGCGGGCATATTTTCATGCGCAAAAACAGTCAGGATGCCATTCGTGATTTCCGGCCTTATTTCAATAATGCGCCGGTCTATGGTCACGGACCATCCATGGAAGATTTTATGGAAATGACCCCGCTGACTGTCGGCTCGCCGGAGCAGGTGATCGAGAAAACACTGAGTTTTGCTGATTATGCCGGTCATTATCAGCGTCAGTTGTTCCTTGTCGATCATGCCGGTCTGCCGGAAGAGATGGTGCTTGAACAGATTGAGCTGCTCGGCACGGAAGTGGTGCCGGTATTGCGTAAAGAGTTTGAAGCACGCCGTCCGTCCCATATTCCGAGTGATCCTCCAAGTCATGCAAGCCTGCGTGCACAGGGGTCGGATGGTAAACACCGTAAGGTCATTCCGGTTGAAAGCGCAGAACAGCCAGCCTGAGGCAGGTTTGATTAAGGGGCAGGGATATCTCTGCTCCTTCCCTGCCAATAAACGGAGATAATTATGACACGTCGTATTCTTGTATTGAGTGCAGGTCTGTCACAGCCATCATCAACCCGTATGCTGGCAGATCAGATTGCACAGGCAACAGCCGCGCAAATCGGTGCGCGTGGTGAAGAGGCGCAGATTGAGGTCATCGAGTTGCGTGAGCTGGCTATGGACTTGGCCACGACTATGGCGACCGGTGGCATTCCGACGCCGCATCTCTCTGAGGTTAAAGAGAGAATCTCTGCGGCTGACGGACTGATTGCAGTCACACCGGTTTTCACCGCCAGCTATAGCGGATTGTTCAAAATGCTGTTCGACAGTTTGGATACCAATGCGCTGAACAATATGCCGGTGATTATTGCGGCAACAGCGGGAACCGCACGCCATTCGCTGGTACTGGATCATGCTTTGCGGCCGTTATTTTCTTACCTACGGGCGACAGTTGTGCCGACTGGTGTTTTCGCTGCGACTGAAGATTTTGGCAGTGGTGAAGCCGGACATGATCTGTCTTCGCGTGCAGCGTGCGGCCAGTGAATTTGCAGCGCTGGTTGTAGCGGAAAAGAGCGGTGTCGGTGGTTTTGTCCCGAATATCGGCGATCAGCGCAAACGGGATTCCGGTGTGCAGCTCAGCCAGACCGTTACGCCATTTGCACAATTGCTCAAAGGGCGCACCGGCACAGCCGGTTGATAAACAGACAGCGACACATATTTAGAAAATTCAAAGTGCGGGCATTGAGATGCCGCACTGAAAGGAGCCAGTATTATGGAACTTGGCGTTTATAGTTTCGGCGATGTACAGAAAAATGCACAGACCGGTGAGCTGGGCTCAACGGCAGATGCAACACGCAACCTTCTGGAAGCCATTCAGCTGGCCGATGAAGTGGGGCTGGATTATTTCGGTATTGGTGAACACCATACACGGGAAATGCCGGCCTCTGCGGCAACGGTTATTCTTGGCGCTGCGGCAGCCACAACCAAAAACATTAAGCTGGGCAGCGCGGTAACCGTGCTGAGCACCGATGATCCGGTACGCGTTTATCAGCAATTTGCGACGCTGGATGCGGTGTCGAACGGACGTGCAGAAATCACAGCCGGTCGCGGTTCTTCGACGGAGTCTTTCCCGCTTTTCGGTCATAGTCTGAATGATTATGACGAACTTTATGCGGAAAAGCTTGATCTGCTGTTGAAGATCAATGAGAGCGAAAGCGTCACATGGCAGGGTAAATTCCGTCCGGCTTTGAATGAGGCGCTGGTTGTGCCGCGTCCTGAAAGCGGCTCGCTGCCGATCTGGCTGGCAACCGGCGGTAATCCGCATTCATCGGTACGCGCCGGTATTCTCGGATTGCCGATTTCCTATGCGATTATTGGCGGACAGGCTGCGCGTTTTGCACCTTTGGCCGAGTTGTACCGCCGTGCGGGCGCTCAGGCTGAGATTGCTCCGGAGCAGCTGAAAGTCTCGGTCGCAGTACCGGGTTTTGTTGGCGAGAATGCCAAACAAGCCAAGGATTTTTTCTGGACGCACTGGCATGCGGTGATGGAACAGCTGGGCAAAATCCGTGGTTTTGCACCACCGCCACGCTCACATTATGACAGTGAAGCCAGTGGCGGCGGCGCGATTTTTGCCGGTGAGCCGGAAGAAATTGCAGAACGTATTATCACCTTGCAGAAACAGCTCGGGCATATGCGCCAGTTTTTCCAGATGGATGTGGGGCAGATGCCACATAAGGATTTTCTGCGTTCGATTGAATTGCTGGGAACCAAAGTGAAGCCTCTGGTTGATGCGGAGCTTGGCGTGGATTGAGTATTTTCGTTTAAGCCGAATTGCTGGAAATACTCCATCCGTTTGTTTCTGCGCGTATCTTATCCGAAAACCGGTTCCCACTTTTCGGGATACGCTTTCAAGTAACAGGAGATTGCTGATATGCAAATCACCGAAGTGAAAACAATTGGGATTCTGGGTGCCGGCCGTGTCGGCACCGCTATAGCCCGTCGCGCGATTGCGGCGGGTTATGCGGTGAAGATTGCGACATCCAAATCACCGGCAGAGATTGCGCTGTTGCTCGAAATCATGGTGCCGGGTGCCGTTGCTGCAACCGCGCAGGACGTGATTACAGAAAGCGATATCGTTATCCTCGCACTGCCTTTGTCCAAATATCGTCAGCTGCAGCCGGAACTGCTGGCGGGCAAAATCGTTATTGATGCAATGAATTACTGGGCACCGACAGACGGAACTCTTGCCGAGTTTGAAACAGGAACTTCCAGTAGCGAAGTGATCCAGAAATTCCTGTCGCAGTCGCGGTTGGTTCGCAGTTTCAACCATATGGGCTATCATGAGATTGATGAGGAAGCCCGACCAAGCGGTGACCCGCAACGCCGTGCGCTGGCCATTGCCGGTAATGATGCGGAGGCCCGCAGGCAGGTTGCCGGATTTATCGACCGGATTGGGTTTGATCCGGTAGATGCGGGGCTTCTGATTGAAAGCCGGATGTTTGATACCGGTACGCCGGTTTTCGGTGCGCCGTTTACCCGTGCGGATATGCTGGAAGCACTTACTCTGAAACAGGCAAGCTGACAGGCCACAAGTTCAAAAGGAGAGGGTTGAATGACTGATATTCGAATGAGCAAGGAAGACACAGACACACGCCACGGCCGCTATGTGGCGCGTGTTGACGGTGTTGAAGGCGAAACCGAGATTACTTTTACCCACCGCGCGAACGGTGTTATCAGTGCGGATCATACCGGCGGGCCGGATTCCATGCGCGGTACCGGTGCAGCTGCCGCACTCGTAACCTATATGGTTGAAGATGCACGTAAAAACACTTTTCGCATATTGCCGCTTTGTCCATATGTGCGGGCGCAATATCGCCGCCATCCCGACTGGGCGGATGTTATGACGATTGCTCCGGGTGAAGAGCCGTCGCTTTAAAATAATACTGGATAGTTTTACTCAAGTATTATTGTTTTGACGTCCAGAATACCTGATTGTTCGTGATTTTTAGATTCGATTGTCAAAAATAGCCTTATATTCGTAGGAATATAAGGCTATTTTTTATGGAAAACTGTTTTAAAAACAACGTGTTAAATGTTCTCGTTTTCGTGATCTTGAAACTGTTCTAAAATGTGTTAGCCCTATTATATTAGCTGAATATTGGTCGGGTTTGCGCAGATTTCACTCATTCTCGTCGATGGTAATTTCGTTTGAAGAATGATGATTGAGTAAGGCATAAATACACCAAATCTATATCCGGACGGATAAATATGCAGGCATTGATTTAATCTGTCTGCGCTCTAATTCCGGATATTTAATACTACGTAATGTTGAGTAGTTTCAGTAAAATTCAGATCTGAATTCACCGTTTCTTCGTCGGAAGAGCCGGTTCGGACAAAGATTGTTTTGTAATATTGTAAGTAACGCTGGGAGTAATTCATATGACACCGACACGCAGGGACTTTCTCAAGTTTACAGCGTCCGGAATTGCGGTCACTATTCTTCCGATCCGTGCGGCCCGTGCTGCATTGTTTGAAAAACAGATTCTGGACTTACCGCTCCCGCAAGGCACAACCCAGCTCAAGCGTCGTGTTGACGGCGTGGCAAAGGTGACAGGTTCCAAGGTTTTTGCCCGTGATATCCGCGCCAAGGATATGACAGGCTGGCCGAAAGATCAGGCGCATGCTTTCGTGGTCTGGTCGACCCGAGCCGATGCACCGTTTCTTGATCTTGATCTGTCTTTGCTGGGTGAAGATCTGCAACCGGATTATCTGGTAACCGCAGAGGATACAGTTAAAGCCGGTCTGGATTTCTACGATCCTTATACTTACGGCCAGAAAATGCTGTCGCCGAAAGGCGAAGTACCGCTGTTTCTCGGTCACCCGCTGGCAATTCTGATCTATCGTGATTTTGCCCGTTTCTCCGTTGCCAAGCGCATTTATAAAACCAAGCGTGATGAGATCATCCGCTATGGTGAAACAACCGCGCCTGTTGAGCAGGGCCCGCTGGCCAATTTCCGCTTTGTCCGTGTTGAGGGCGAAGGTGGTGCGAAAGCCGAGAAAGACCTGTTTAATCCGGTCGATGACGGCTATGTTTTTGCCACTTATGACAAGAATGATGTCAACTGGCCGAAAGCTGATGCATCTGGCGATGCAATGGGACGCGGTATGGCCTATGCCGAAGGTATCCGTGCAGAGCTGAACACGCCGCCTGAAGACTGGCATGTGATCGAGCGTGAATATTATTCACCGTTCATTGATGCGGCAGCGCTTGAGCCGGACAATTGCAATTGCTGGTATGATGCAAAATCCGGCAAACTTGAAATTGTTATGGCCAGCCAGAGCCCGCATGAAGTGATGACCGGCACCGCTGCCATGCTCAAGAAAAGCACCTTTGATGTGCGCGAGCTGAAAGGCCATCCGGCCTATACGGTTGGTTACGGTACCAAGGAACACAGCCCGTTCCCTTATTACGGTATTGTTGCTGCGCTCTTTGCTGAAGGTCGTCCGGTACGTTTGGCACTGGATCGTGAAGAACATTTCCAGACAGCAATCAAGCGTCACCCGCTGCGCATGAAATATCGTCTGGGTATCAACCGCAAGACACTGAAAATGCAGGCTCTTGCAGCTGATCTGGAACTGGATGGCGGCGGCCGCCAGAACTATACCACACCGGTCACGCAGGTTGCTGCCGGTGCGGCGCAGGGAATCTATTATTTCCCTAAAAACGATATTGCCGCCATTGCCCATTCATCCCGTGCGCCGATGTCCGGTTCTGTTCGTGGTTTCGGCTCGCTGGAAGCACAGTTCGGCACAGAAATGCTGATCGAAGAACTGGCTGAAGAGCTGGGCGTGGACGTGATGGAATTGCGTCTGATCAATGCATTGCAGGACGGCGAACGCAGCTCTGCCGGTGCATTCCCGCTGAGCCTGTGCCGTATGCGCGAAATGATCGAAGCTGATCGTGCACATCCGGTCTGGGCAAATCGCACTAAGCGTAAAGCAGAGTTCGAAGCAGAAAACCCTGCGCTGAAATATGGTGTTGGCTATGCGATTGCCAAAAAGGGCTTCGGTAACTCCAACGAAGCTGTGGCAGCCTCGATTGTTCTGACACCGGAAGGCAAAATTCGTCTGCATCATATTGCCGTGGAAATCGGCACTGGTGCAGTCAGCACGCAGGCACTGATGTGCTCGCGCTGGTTGGGTAAACCGGCCGATGAGATTGAAAGCGCTGCTCTTGACTGGGCACCGCTGGAAATGTTTGCCACACTCAATCCGTTTGTGATGGATAAAGCCCATCAGGATGAGATGTCACCGGATCCGCGCTGGACACCGGCAATGGCTTCGGCATCGAGTGCCACCAATAGCGCGTTCTACTTTACTCATGGTACTCATGAAGCTGGCCGTCTCATTTATGAGCGCGGTATTCTGCCTGCGGCAGCGGCGTTGTGGAATGTCACGCTGGAAGAGGCAGCCGCTGCCTCGTGGAAAGATGAGAAATTCACGCTTGCCGATGGCCGTGCGCTGACGCTAGCAGAACTTGCCGCCAAAGCCTATGAGCTGAAAGGCATTACCGGCGCGATGGTTCACGCCTTTGACCGCTGGGGCTGGGGTGAAGCCGATTATGATATTCTCGGTGAAACCAGCCGCCGTCCGATTGACGGTCTGGCAATTCAGACCGGTTCCGATCAGTGGCAGCGTATTGAGCGCCGCAATGTGCATTATATGGATCCGCAGGTGGATAATGCCAGCTGGTCACGTTTTGCACCGGCATCGGCACTGATTGAAGTCAGTGTTAACCGCGGTACCGGCGAAGTGAAAATTCTGTCGCATCATTCCTCTATGGATTGCGGCCGTGTGCTGGTACCGGAGTTCGTATCCGGTCAGTTGCAAGGTGGTATCGGCATGTCGGTCGGTCATGCGCTTTATGAAGGCATGCCGCTCTATGAAGAGGGTCCCGGCAGCGGCGACTGGAACTTCAATCGCTATCGTCTGCCACGCGGTAAAGATGTGGCAGTCTGGAACCAGACGGCAAATATTCTGCCGGTTACAGAACAGGAAGATCATCCGAAAGGCATTGCAGAAGTGGTGCAGATTCCAACCATTCCTGCGGTCGCCAATGCGGTTGCGCATGCCGTTGGCAAATATCTGCGCGAACTCCCGCTGACGGAAGAAAAGATTAAAGAGGCATTGTCATGAGTATCCCGACACGCGAAATTAAGCTGAACATCAACGGCCAGCAGGTAGGGCCGATGACGGTTCCTGAAGAATTGTCGATGGTGGATTTCCTGCATGAATATGCAGACCTGACCGGCAGCCGTTTTGGCTGCGGACAGGGACTTTGCCGCGCCTGTACCGTGATTGTGGACGAGCCGGATGGTACCAGCCGCGAAATGCGCACCTGCATTACCGGTGCCCATTATTTCAACGGCCGCTCTATCCGCACAGTTGAAGGTCACGCGACCAAGGGCGAAGACGGTCAGCTGAAGCTCTCTGCTATTCAGGAAGCTTTCCTCGATCATTTCTCCTTCCAGTGCTCCTATTGCGCACCGGGTTTTGTGAATGCTGCTACCGTTCTGGTGGAGCGTTTGCAGAAAGAACCTGTGGCGAAAGAAGACGTGAAGCAGGTCATCGAAGATTCCCTCAATGATCATATCTGCCGCTGCACCGGCTATGTCCGTTATTACAGTGCGGTGCATGATGTTGTCATGAACACGCCGGGGCTTGTTAAATGAAACCAGTAATCAAATGGATTCTCGGGCTTGGTGTTGTCGGTGGTGTGGTTGCGGCCTCAGTACCGTTCTGGCCGGCAAAATCTGCCTATGATGATAAGGCCGCCGAGCAGCGTCTGACTGTTTCCGGTGAAGATAAAGCCAAGCTTATCAAGCGCGGTAAATATCTTGCCGCTGTTGCTGATTGTGCGGCCTGTCACCAGTCGCCGGACGGTGCGCCTTATGCCGGTGGTCATCCGATTGAAACGCCTTTCGGCGTGATCTACGGCACTAATATTACGCCGGATAAAGAAACCGGTATCGGAAATTATACATCGGCTGATTTCTATCATGCGGTGGTGGATGGTGTACGCGCAGACGGCAAACGGGTTTATCCGGCGATGCCTTATGTGTCCTATCACACAATCCGTCCGGAAGATTCCGATGCGATTTATGCCTATCTGATGGATCAGCAGCCGGTAAAACGTGCCAATCCGGAACTGGGCCTGTCTTTCCCGTTTAATCAGCGCTGGGCACTGTCTTACTGGAATCTGGTCAATCCGAAGTTGCAAATGCCTGTCAATGCTACACCGGAACAGGCCAATGGTGCTTATCTGACCGATGTTCTTGGCCATTGTCAGGAATGTCATACACCGCGTAATGCGATTGGCGGTCTGAAACTGGCATCAGCCTATGAAGGCAGTGTACTGGGCAAAATTACAGGCCCGAGCCTGAAGCCTGAAGCGCTTGCTGCCCGTGGCTGGACGGCTGAGGATCTGCGTAAATTCCTCAAGACCGGTATGTCGCCACAAGGCACGATGACACTGGAAATGTATCCGGTATTGCTGCACTCATCCCAATATATGACGGATGAAGATATTGCTGCTATTCAGACCTATCTGACCGGCGACAAGCTTCCGGCAGCACCTGAGCAAACACCGGTTGCGATTGATGCTGCACTGCGTCAGAGCGGTCGTGATGCCTATATGGCTGTCTGTGCCGGTTGTCATGGCGTGGATGGTGAAGGCAAGCCGCATATTGCACCGGCGATGACCACCAATACCAGTGCGATGCTGGCTGATCCGAGCAATCTGATCCATGTGATTGTGGATGGTATTGCCGAACAGCGTCTTGGCAATGGTGAAGTGATGCAGGCGATGCCTGGCTTTAAAGATGCGCTGACAAAGCAGCAAATTGCTGATCTCGTCAATTATATGCGCGCTGAATGGGGCGGTCAGCCTGCCAGTATCACCGTGCAGGACATAGAAAAAGCAAGCCACTAAACCAGCTTGTTTAAACCGGCGGGTGCAAATCCGCCGGTCTGTTTTTGAGACATAATTTTTATAAGGCATCATTGCTATGGACGATGGTATCGTACCCGATAAAGTCGATGTGCATCGCTTATTTCATACAGATCAGACGATTGATGTGCTGCGTTTTGCGCATGAAACTGTGCAGCAGGGCAAACCTTGCGCGCTGGTTATGCTGACGGAAATTATCGGCGGGTCTTCCCGCGCTGCTGGTGCGATGATGGCTGTGAATGCCACGGGCGGTTATTGCGGCATGGTATCCGGCGGCTGTGTTGAAGGTGTCGTTGCACGCGAGGCTGTGCAGGCGCTGGCAGAGCAGCAAGACAGAATATTGCGGCTCGGCAAAGGGTCTTCCTATTTTGATGTGGTATTGCCCTGCGGTGGCGGGATTGTGCTGGCTATCCATGTGCTGCGGGATGCGCAGGCACTGGATGCGGTGCTGGGGCTTCATGCGCGCCGACAGGCCGCTGCATTGCTCTATCATCCGCAGCACCAGACTTTGACCTGTTCCGAAATATCCTACAATACCGGTTGGTATGAAGGCCAGTTCGCTGTTGCTCTGCCGCCTGCATTGCGCCTTGTGTTGCTGGGGCAGGGACTGGAAAGTGAAGTGCTTTACCAGGCTGCAACAGCGCTGAATATTGAAGCCATGCGTGATGCACTGCCTGCCGATATGGACGATGCGACGGCAGTCGTTTTTCTCCAACACGACCTTGATAAGGAACTGCCACTGCTGAAACAGGCGCTGACGAGCCACGCTTTTTATATCGGTTGTCTCGGCAGCAGGCGCACTCATGCGGCACGGCGTGAGCAATTGCTGAAAGACGGTTTTACGGAAGAGCAAATTGCGCGGTTGTCCGCGCCAATTGGCCTGTTCGGCCCTGTGCGTGATGCACGCTCTTTAGCTATATCGGTTCTGGCTGAGATTATGGCGCGCAAGACAGAACAAGCCAAGGATGTACGTCATGGTTGATGCGTCTTCGACCGCTGTTCTGGTGCTGGGTGCAGGGGTAGGCTCGCGCTATTCAGATGGCGATAAGCTGAATGCCATGCTCGGCGGCAAGCCTGTGGCGCATCACATATTGCATGTGCTTGACGGTTTTTCATGGGGCAAACGGATTGTGACCTGTCGCAGCCTTGCGCCATGGACACAAGCCTATGCGGATGCAGGCTTTACGCTGGCGCTGACAGAAGATGTTGAGACAGGTATGCTTGGCTCCCTGCATCGCGGTCTGGCGGAAATTCAGGCGCAGTCGCGGGTATTGATTTGTCTTGCGGATATGCCGCTGGTGCCGCACTCCCATATTGAGCGTTTATTGCACCTGGCTGCGAGCAGCACAGCGCCGGTGATTGCATCTGCCTCCGGTGATTATAGCGGCCCTCCGGCTTTGTGCCTGACAGAGCATTTGAGAAATTTGCCGCTTGCAGGTGAGGGCGGAGCGCGCAGTCTTTTGCCTCAGGCAGAATTTGCAGAAATGGCTGCACCGGCCTTTGCCGATATTGATACGATGACGGATTTCGAGCAGATCAGGCAGATTTTACAGGCGTCGCTCTGACAGCTCTTTTACCCCTATAGAAAGCGCATTTTGGCGCTTTTTTATCATCCGTACAGGTCGAATTCCTACCCTTATTAGTCTGCACTGAATAATTGTCCTGTTTTTAGAATAGTGCTTATTAAAATCCGCTCTACTCAGCAGCGCATCAGAGGCTTATTGTTTAGCCATACGAGCGGAACTGGTTTTCAGTTCATTATCTAGCTCTCCACCACAGAAAACAGTGCATGTCGAAATGCAGGTTTGAACCGGATGATAACAAAGCAGAGTGGCTCATTCTGTTTTGCTTCACGCGCCGGTTGAAGAACGCATTTGCTGTACTAATTTTCAAATGCCTAAAACAGGAATAACAAAAATGAAGAAAATTATATTGCCGCTTCTTGCTTCTTTGCTGACCGTTTCTGCTGCGCAGGCGGCTGACTATAAGCTGGATCCCGATCATACAAAGGCAGTATTTTATATCGATCACTTTAATACATCCACCAATACCGGTGGCTTCTACGGTATTAAAGGAGATATCAGCTATTCACCGGAAACGCAGACCGGTTCTGTGAACGTGTCTATTCCTGTCGATACTTTGAATACAGGTATCAAGGGTTTCGATGCGCATATGAAAAGCGCTGATCTTCTTGATGCAGCGAAGTATCCGACAATCGACTTTACATCTACCAAGTGGAATGTCGCTGATAACAAGCTGGTTTCGGTTGACGGTAATCTGACGATCAAAGGCCAGACACATCCTGTGCAGCTCAAGGCGACCAAGTTCAATTGCTACCAGAACCCGATGTTGAATGCTGAAGTTTGTGGCGGTGACTTCGAAGTCACAATCGACCGCACCAAATGGGGCGTGGATTTCCTTGTCAAAGAAGGCATGGAGAAAATGGTCACTCTGAAAATTCAGGCAGAAGCTGTCAAACAGTAACAGTCAATCGGCGCAAAGCCGGGAGTTTGTATGATGAAAACATTTATTAGCAAAAAATATGCAGTATCGCTGAGCGCAATTGCTCTTGCTCTTGCTCTTTCCCTCGGCGTTACTCATGCAGCAGACTATAAAGCCAGCACCGCGGAAGGCCCTGTCAAGATCACCAATCTGGGTGAACTTGAAGCTCAGGTTAAGGCCAATATGGATAAAGGCGCCTTCGGCTATATTCGTGGCGGCGCAGAAAACGAGCAGAATCTGCGCTCCAACACCTCGGTGTTTGACAAGAAATATATTATGCCGCGCGTCATGCAGGGTATTGAATTGTCAGACATTGATCTGAAGACTAATTATCTTGGTATTGATCTGAAAACCCCTGTTATTCAGGCACCGATGGCGGCACAGGGGCTGGCACATCAGGATGGTGAAATCGCTACGGCAAAAGGCATGGCAAAAGCGGGTTCGATCTTCTCTCTGAGTACCTATGGCAATAAAACCATTGAAGAAGTGGCTGCGGTATCCGACGGTAATCCGTTCTTCTTCCAGCTCTATATGAGCAAGAATGAAGCGTTTAATGAGTTTACTCTGAAACGTGCCAAGGACAGCGGAGCCAAGGCGATTATTCTGACTGTTGACTCACCGGTCGGCGGTTATCGTGAAGACGATATCAAGAATAACTTCCAGTTCCCGCTGGGCTTTGCCAATCTGGAACTGTTTGCCAAGCAGAATGATGATGGTTCCAAAACCGGTAAAGGTGCAGGCATCAGTGAAATCTATGCACAGGCCAAACAGGCATTCACACCGGCTGATATCAAATATGTAAAAGACATGACTGGTCTGCCGGTGATTGTGAAAGGTATTCAGTCGCCGGAAGACGCTGATGTGGTGATTAAAGCCGGTGCAGACAGTATCTGGGTTTCCAATCATGGTGGCCGTCAGCTCGACAGTGGCCCTGCTTCTTTTGATGTTCTGCCTTCGATTGCCAAGGTCGTGAATAAGCGCGTTCCGATTGTTTTCGACAGTGGTGTGCGTCGCGGTTCACATGTGTTTAAGGCACTGGCAAGCGGTGCGGATGTGGTCGCTGTTGGCCGTCCGATCCTTTATGGCCTTAATCTCGGCGGCTCGGAAGGTGTCAACTCCGTCATCCAGCAGCTGAATAAAGAACTGACCATCAATATGATGCTGGGTGGTGTGAAAAACATTGAAGAAGTGAAGAAAACAAAACTCTATAGCGATAAAGATTTCGAATAATTATTATCGATATGCAGTGCATGAGGCGGCCGGTTTTCCGGCCGCCTTTTTATGTCTGCAGGTCACAATTGAGAAATGACATGAGTAATTTGTTCGCCGTCTTCTTTGGTGAAACTGGTAGCCGGATTTTCCAGAAGATCGAGAACAAGCTCTGACGGACGACAAAGCGCAGCGCCACGTGGTGACACGACAATCGGTCTGTTCATCAGGATGGGATGCTGCACAATGAAACCGAGCAATTGGTCGTCAGACCATTTGGGGTTTGCCAGATCCAGTTCCGCAAAAGGTGTTCCTTTTTCCCGCAATAAATCACGCACCGGGATTTTCATGGCTGCAAGAAGCTCTGACAGTTGTTCTTTGGAAGGCGGTGTTTGCAAGTATTCAATGATGACAGGCTCTTCACCGCTGGCGCGGATCATGGAGAGTGTATTGCGTGAAGTGCCGCATGCAGGGTTATGATAAATTGTAACGGACATCAGAGATTGACCTGTCTTGGTTCGATCATTTGCTTACATATACCAGTTTTTTGAACGGTTAATGATCTGAAGGTGAAAGCATAAGGTGCCCAAATATCGGGGTCAACGCACTAGATGATTGATGTGTTTTAGAATCGATCTTTGATTAGCTCTATCCATGAAAGAGTGGTAATTTCGTTGATTGCCTTGGATGGTTAAACCTTAGGTATGGGGGGCAAGATTATGAGCGGAAATGTAGACTATAGTGCCATAACTTGGTCTGTCGAGATTTATGAGAAAGACGGTGATAAGTTTATAAAAGAGTATGTGATTGATAAAATTTCTGTAAGCGATGTCCGTAGGATTTTAAATAAAAATACATATGATTCAATATTTGATACATATTTTGTTGACGAAGAAATGGCGAATTTTTTTCAAAACTATATTGATGAGAAAATAGATATTTCTAAGTATGATTGCTTTTTTGGCGGGTATAGAAAGTAGTAGGTGTAGCTGCGTCATCAAAATTGAAATAAAATATGTCTAAGTTGAATGGATTGTAAAAATGAGGCCTAAGAATAATTTAACCTTGTTTTTTAGGGTAGAAGTTAAGGCGAGCTGATTGTTTGAATCAACGTTATGTATGTTAATTGATCCTCAATAAGTATGGTCGGCTATATTTCAGAGATTTATTGATGTTCAAAGGGAGTTGGTGAGTATCTAACCGATACTTGTGAACTATTCAGATGCATTAAATGTTTAAACTTAATAACTGGCGGAGAGAGCGGGATTCTGTTTTCGTCTTAGAATATATTAACATATTGATTTTTATGATATATTTAAAATTCAAAAAATGAATTTTGTACCATAATTGCGATGGATTTTTGAAGTAGAAGGTTTGTCTTACGGTGTTGGCTGTGGATTGTTATGTCTGTCAGCCAAAAAAGCATATGCCTTTGCATATTTCGCAAGGCGCATTTCATCTTTTTCAGATAAGGAGTTCAGGCGGGATCGATCCATATTGTGGGTCAGGTCTGCAAGCTTTACGATTTTCGCTAATGGGTCAGCTTTGACCGTTTCAAGGTAAGCAAAGTAGTCGACATCTGGCTTCGTTAAGAGCTGCACAACGCGTGAAATGGTCAAAGCTTTCTGTTCAGTAATTCCGCCTGCCATTAATTCGGATTCAAGTTGCTTTGGTGCTATATCGCAGTCTTCTATGATATCATGGAGATAAGCGATTGCTTTCGCTAGTTCGTTGTCGTGAATCTGCGATGCGACAGCGGTTAAGTGCCCTGAAAAATAATCAACGCCTGCTTTATCAGCCTGCCCTTGATGGTACTTTCGCGCAATCGCTTTCGCTGTTTCAACTATCATTCTTATTCTCCTTGCTGATCTGTCTGTAAAAGTGAAGCCAAGCCCCGACACGTCCATAGAAGTAACCATATTGATCGCTGATGTAAGTTGCTACCACGGTATCAGAGCCTGACTCATAAGGATGGCAATGATATCAATCTCTTGCGATGCGCCGTGTTAGAAAAGGAATGTTGGTGATGTAAAGCTGCGCCTCGGTAGAAGCGATGGTTATCTCGAAGTCTTTTGCCAATCTTCGGCATCGTCTCAATCATGCAAAGGTGTGTTCGACAACCCATCTGCGTGATAGGAGTTCAAAGCCTAGTGCTTGATCTGATCGCTTGATGATCACCATTGTGAATTTACCGACCTTTTCCAGTCTGCCTTTGAACTTAGGCCCAGCGTATCCGCCGTTAGCAAAGATATACCGTAACCACGGCCAGCGCTTGAAGATGGATTTCAAGACATCCGGCGCACCGTCTCTGTCCTGAATACCAGCCGAGTGGATCACGAGGCCAACCTTCAAGCGGAGTATATCAAGCCCAATGTGTCGCTTTCTCCCAACGATCTTCTTACCCGCATCAAATCCACGTATTCCAACACTTTCCGTGGTTTTGACCGACTGACTATCGATTGCACCAGCCGTAGGGCTGGGTTGTTTATTCGCCTGCTCACATGCGGTCATCACAAGCGTATTGCCGATAGTGTCCACAGCCCTGCAACGCGCCATTCATAGAGATGTACTTGGACGGTTGAATAAGGTGGCAAATTCTTGGCCAGCATATGCCGCTTACAACCAGTTGATGCGATATAAAACAAAGCATTCACAACCTCATGCAATTCAGTGGTACGTGACGGTCAAAATGTCGGCAAAACGGGCGTGATGAGGGTAATCAATGCCCATTCTTTTGCGGTCATATCACTTACGTAACGCGGTCTCTGTCATTGATAATCAGGTCGAGTGATTCCAGTTTAGTACATCGTGATTTCCATCTTATATTAGAAATCCGATTGAATTATAACCTACTGAAATCACACAAGCCTTTTCAGGTCAGGCTCTGAAAAATATTATTCATTTGTCGTTCAGATTAGTTATAATACTATATTTATGGTTAACTAAAATGGGAGATGTTTATTATGTATAGTAAGAATATAAAAATTGCTTTTGTTGCATTTATTGTTGCAGCTTCAGTTGTTCCAGCTAATGCTTATAAAATCATATATGACAGCGACACCAAAAAATGGTCGGGGCAGTGTAAGGATGGGCATCAATTCGTAGTTGGAGATGGTACTTCTCAACTTAGTGAATCTCAAGCGGCAAAAATATGCGCTAAGCATGGTGGTCTGCGCACAAATGATAAGCTGAATGGAAAAGTTAAGCAGGACAATAAGAAGCCTGCTGGCCCATTGAAAAACTGAAGAACCCAGATCAAATGAGGGCAAGTGGTTTCAGTCTAGGACATCGTGATCTCCATCGTATATCAGAAATCCGATTGAATCATAACCTACTGAAATCACTCGTGCCTTTTCAGGTCAGGCTCTGAAACCTGATTTTGTAATCTTTATTTGCGGTGTATGAAAAGTAATATGGCTGATACGCCTTTAGAGCCATTTCGATGGAATGTCGAACAAAGGTTCTGATCTTGAATACGTGTAATGCAGGTGTTTTGCCAAATAAACGAGGTGGCGGGCTTTCACCAAATCGGAAGTCTATAGAGCTGTAATACCCAGCAAGGACATGCCTGTGCCATATTGAATTTTCGACATCAATAAACATATAAATGCAATTTCACGATATTGAATATCATAGGTAATTCCTTCGATATCAATGCTTTGTTGCATGTCCAAGGATCGATTAACTAGCTGATGTCATAAAGTTATTGATTGAATAAGGTTGGCCGATATCATGGCGATAAGCAACAAGATCACCGCCTTTACCTGCACTGTAATCGACGCAAATGACGTTGGAAGATAATGGTTTTGGTTTGCCTGTTAACCAGTAGTGACCAATGAAGAGCATGGAATCTTCATTGTAGCGATAAGCATCAAGGTTTGGGATTGTATCCCTTGGCAGGGTCTGGGTTATGGCTTCCGGCAAAAGTGCAAGGGATGCATAATCATTAGCGGTGTTGTCCCACCATTTTACGCGTACAGAACGGCGTTCATGACCATCTGCGTCTTGAAACTTCATGTCATTGGGAAGAGGGAGTTCCAAGCCTTTTAATAGCAATTCGGTTGCTTCAAAGGCTGCACTGCCTTCTTTGGCGCTCTCAATGATGCCTGCCTCTGTCAAGCAGTTGTCGCTGGTTAAGAACGGCCTCAGTTGTTTTTGTTTCTGCGTATTCCAGCAGGCGTGAACGACACGGATGTCGTCAATTTCAAGCCAGATGGGGAGTGTCTTGAAGAACGAAATAAGTTCATTGTAGAGAACGGAATCATGTTGCACCCCATTCAGGAATGCAGCGTGTTGCTGGAGGTTCTTTTTCCCAGTGTTTCCTGAATGGGTGCGTAAATAGTCGTTGGGCTGATGTGGATTTGGTGTGGCATAGCAAATAGCGTTGTATTCGTGATTGCCCATTACCGCTAAGGCAGAGCCATTTTCAATCATAGCTTTGGCCGTCAGGACGGTATCAAGTTGCTGTGGTCCACGATCAATGAAATCACCAAGGAAAATTACTTTCCTTTCGGAATGGGTGTACCCATAAGAATTAGCCTTAGTATACCCTAACTTAAATAAAAGACTGTGTAATTTTGTACTATTTCCATGAATATCACCAATAATATCGTATCCTATTGTTGTCATAGTGATTCCAAAAAATAAAATGTGAATTAATAAAGAAAGCAATCTTTTATCGCTTTTAGGTGTTCGATGAAGAATTATTCATACTTATTGTCGTTCGTTTTGTTCATTTTTACTTATTCAGAGGGTGCCGTAGCGCAGAGTCAATTGCCCATTAGTGAAGGGAGTTTTGTTTCATCGAAGGCAGACTGCACCCTTCTTAAGAAAGGAGAGCTGGATTTTGTCGAATTGTCTATTGAACAAAATGGGCGGCAATTTTCCTTTCCGGAAGTTAGTTGTCTGGTTGCTGAGGTGAAGAAGGTTCGAAATGGGCGTTTTTATGTGAAAGCTGATTGCAGAGAATTTGAAGATATAGGTGAGCAGCAATTTTTTCTTGATGTATTGTCGAGCAAGAACATTCGAATTGATGGACGTGACTTAGTTACATGTGAGTGGGATGGTTCTGCAAAAGGACTTGAAGCTCTACCAGCCGCTAAACCGGAGTTAGATCATGCTGGAAAGATTTCGGACTCTGTGAAGGGTGTGAAAAAACTGATTATGCAATGGGAAGCTGAGGAAACTATTTGTCGTGGGAGTAATCCGGATGATCCAAAAACTATGAAGGCTTGTGTACGGCGGAGTGCCGTGGTTCAGGCATTGGAAAAATCAGGGTGGTGTTACGGTACGGAAGATCAGGCGCGTGTTGATATGCGATGGCATAAATGCCTGCGAGATTCGATACGTTCATACGACTAAGTCCGTTGGATTGTCAAAGTGATGATCAACTATGTTGATCAGATATATTTTATTTAGAATGTAAGTAGGTAACAAGCGGAGGAAGTTATGGGAATTAAAGAGAGTATACTACGAATCTTATCCGAAAGAGATTTGTTGGAAAGTGATGCTGCTAAAGGTGTTGCTGCACAGGCGGTTGCACGCGGGGTTGATACGCTGACGGATAAGCAAAAATACGTACTAAAAGGCTACTTTAATCCGGTTTGTGAGGGGGACAGAATACATGACTGTGAAAAGCGCCTGACTGATAAAGAACATTTGTCTGCGCTGGAGCACTACAGCGATAATATTTCTTGTTTTGATTGTATGGCTCAGATTGAACATCAGGATCATACGTGGGCTAAAATGGAAAAAGAATAACGATCTGAAACATGATCCCTTGTGATCTGTTGATTGTTTCTTGTGGTTCAATTTGTTTATGCCTTAAGCGAACCATACTGATCTTGGTTCCATAAACATCATTTGATAACTTAAAACGAACCACCTATAATAGAACCATGTAAATGGAACTTTATGGTGGTTCGTATGTTTGTGAGAGCTTACCTTCGTGCATCGACGAAAGAACAAGATGCCAGCAGGGCGAAAGACGATTTGTTTCAGTTCGCTAGCGATAAAGGTCTGAAGATTGCAGCCACGTATATTGAAAATGAAAGTGGCGCATCGCTAAACCGTCCGGAACTTTTTCGTCTGTTATCTGACTGTCAGGCAGGTGATGTTTTGCTGATAGAGCAAGTGGACCGCTTAAGTCGTTTGAATGCTAAAGACTGGGAGCGTTTGAAGTCTGAAATTCGTGACAGACAGGTTAAAGTGGTTGCTCTTGATTTGCCGACATCATGGGGAATGGCCGTTTCAAGTACAGATGAATTCACTGCCCGTATGTCAGAAGCCATTAATAATATGATGCTGGACATGATCGCGGCCATTGCCCGTAAAGACTATGAAGATCGTCGTAGACGGCAGAAGCAGGGAATAGCCAAGGCTAAAGAGCAGGGGCTGTATAAAGGGCGTCCGGAGAATAAATCCCGTAATCAGGCTATATTGAAAATGCTTGAAAGCGGCCAAAGCTGGAATAGCATCATACAGGCAACCGGATGTTCCAGATCAACCCTTTCGCGGCTGAAGAATAATACTCAAGTCTTGTTGTAAATGTTTATTATGGATTATCAATGGGTATGCCCCCCCCCCTCCAGTAATATGCAGGGGGAGGGGGAGATTATTTCTTTGCAAAGGGCTGAGTTGCCGAACCAGAGCCTAAAGTCTTACCGGATGCATCAACAGCTTTTACTGTGATTTTATAGAAGTGCGTTCCTGATGGCGGGCATGGACCTTTGTATTTAAAGGCGCCATAAGGAAGTTGTGACTGTCCTTTGAAGGCTACGCTGCCGCCGCCATGATCAAAACTCGATGCATTTTGATCTATCATTTTGATCAAGAGTTTTGCCGTGCCTTGTGGAACATTGGAGAGTTTGATTGGCGGTGACTTTGAATCAAAGCACTTTTTTGTTGGGCCCCATTCAAAGGTAACACCTATATCTGCCGCTAAAGCATTGCTTGAAACAATGAATGTTGCGGCACTTATCAATAGCAATTTATGCATGATGTTCTCTTGTGATTATGCGAAAGGTTTACATGCCAAAACATGATATGAAAATGGGCAGTTAAACTGCCCATTTTAGTTATTAGAATTTCACACGAATACCGGCAGTAACACCTGCGACACCAATGTTCTTGGCTTTCAGCATTTCCCCGTCATTCATATATTGAACGTTAAGTGCCTTGTTTGTTTCAGCTTTGCCGAGCCAGTGGTAAGTACCTGTAACAGTGAAGTCTACGTTTTCTGTAACTTTATAACCAATGCCGAGACCAAGCCCGCCAGCAAAGTTTGTCTGGCTCTTAGATGGGAATGAAGCGAAATCGTCAGGATAAAGGTTTTCGCCCTGTTTGGCAGAAGCTTTTAAGAAAGATGCGCCGATTTCACCGAATGCATCAACATAAAAACGGTCTGTAAGGTCATGGATATAACCTGCGCCTACGAATACTCCATGTGCGCGAACGCGAAGGTCTTGATCGTAGTCATCGCCACCGAAGGTCGCATTTCCGCTATAGTCGTGTTGACCGAAATAACGATACGAACCTTTAACGTAGTAGTTAGGTGCCAGCATATAGCCTACGCTAAATACTGCTCCGACGGAGCTGTCTTTTTTATCAACATCGTTCAGGTGGATACGGTCGCCTGATACTACATTGTCAGTAAAAGCTGTGCCAATTGGGTTGATGAAGTGGAGTGCATTTGCATTTGACCATGCACCACCGACGCCTGCATCAATAAACCAACGAGGTGAATCTGTCGTAATGGCTGCCGGTTCATTGATTGGTGCTACAATAGCGTCAGCTGCAACTGCAAATGTGGTTGAAACTGAAAGTGCACTTGCTGCGAGTAGGAGGATTTTCATTATTGCCCCTGCTTGAGTTGTTTAGTTCGAAAGTTGTCTGGTTAGGTATTATTTGGACTCGGCAACATGAACATTGATCATGTTCTGATTGGCCATCATTCCCATGCCCATAGCGGCGCCCGCTGGTTTAAAACCTTTTGATACAAGCCAATTGTAATGCCAGTTGTTGTAAACAAACATAAACACAATGCTTGCAAGGCCTAAGGTGCAGAGAACGGCAAGTAGGATGACTAAGAAACCAACAAAGTGACCGCGAAACAATGCGGGGAATGGACCAAAGAATAAGCAGGTCCAAGAAATTCCTTTGAAACCAACTGCTGTTCTATGGGTAACTGGTTCTATCATTTGAATTGGGTATGCCATCGAAGCGACCTTTGTTTTCCGACCTTAGTCGTGTTGCGTATGTTTCTGATGGGTTGCAGCTGATTGGCTGATTGACCCGATACGTTTGATCGCTTCGCTCTGCACTTCATTTGCCCCCGACATTGTTATGTGAATCCATTGGATTCACTAACGTGTGCTGAAAATTAATATGTGCCCAGCAGTCCGTCGATTGTCAAGCCGTCTATACTGTTAATCGTTCTATGAACGCAAGACAGATTATCGGTTGGAATTTACGGAAACTTCGCGTGGCTAAAGGCTTCTCTCAGGAGCGGTTAGCTTTGGAGTCAAATGTTGACAGGTCATATGTAGGGAGGGTCGAACGGGGTACAGAGAACGTCACGATTTCGACACTGGAAGCATTGGCTGATGCACTGCAAGTGACAGTCAGTGAGCTTTTTGAAGTTCCTGATAAAGACGCACTGCCACCGCAGCCAATGAAGGCGGGGCGAAAATATAAATAATTGGAAATGTGCTATGCTATGTGGCCTAGCTTACAGACTAAGTGCGTAATAGGCTCAATTCAAAGCTCTGCTCTGTAAGTCTTGCTTTATTATGAAGTACAGACCGCCTCCCGCAATCGATACGACGATGATTATCGCCAGAGTGATGTAAACACTTGTATTCTTCAACGCGAGGGCCATTGCAAAGGGTGCGATGGCGGATAGCACCAATCTCGCAGACATCAGTTTTCCCTGCATCGCACCATATCCGGTACTTCCAAATAAGAATAATGGAAGTGAGCCGCTTATAATGCTGAACAGACCATTCCCGAAACCAAACAGGCAGGCGAATAATATCGCCGCAGGGATATAGGGTGCACCGATCATCAATATCATAACGGATAAGGCAATGAATGAGGCTGCGATGATGGCTAAGTTTACGGGGGATAGGGTTTTCCCCGCCATCATATTGATCATGCGGCTGGCAACTTGCGATGGTCCGAACACAGCGCCAATAAAGGCTGCTGACTTTGCTAATCCCAGTACCGACAGTAGCGGGATCATATGGACAAGGATTGCAGAGGATATCAATGCCTGTAAGGAAAATGCTGCCAGAAGTACTGTGAAGCCCATACGTCTTGATGCCTGAGGCAATGCACCGGCTACAGAAGCTATTTCTTTGTCATCATTCTTACGTTGGTCATGAGTTGTTTTACTGGTGCGTGTCAGGGAATAATGCAGCGGGAGGCATACCACCAGATGCAGACTGGCAAAGACCAGATAGATTTGCTGCCATGTCAGCCATTGCAGAAGCAATGATGTGAGTGGCCAGAAGATGGTGGATGCAAAACCGGCTATCAGTGTCAGATAGACAATGCTGCGCTGAGCAACCATTGGTTTGATCTGCACAAGCAGTGCAAAGGCGGCTCCGTATTGTACGAGATTGGCAGCAATCTCCACAATTGTAAGCGTTACAATGAACGCCAGCGAATTGGGGGATGTTGCGCAAAGGATGAGAGCAAGCGCTGCAAAAGCAGAGCCGACTGTCATAATTTGTGCAGCACCTAAGCGGTCAATGAGTTTGCCCAGCCACGGTGCCAGCACACCACCTGCTAGCAGTGCTATGGATAATATTCCATAGACCCATTCCGTTGTCGCCTGAAAGCCACCCGCAATGGACGGAGCCAGCACACTGAATGAATAGTAAAGTGTGCCGTAGCCGATGATTTGTGTAAGGCCAAGGCTCAGGATTGCATAAACAGGAAGGCGCTGGTCGGTCATATGGATTTCAACGAAACACGGGTTTCCAGTTTCTCTGCGGCTTCTTTCCGTTCACTGTAACGGTCGGTCAGGTGGTCAGAAATGCCCCGTGTCAGGATGGTGAACTTGATAAGTTCTTCCATCACATCAACGACCCTTTCGTAGAATGAAGAGGGCTTCATACGTCCGGCTTCATCAAACTCCTGCCATGCTTTGGCGACAGATGATTGGTTGGGGATTGTAATCATGCGCATCCATCGACCTAGCACACGCATTTGATTCAAAGCGTTGAAAGACTGAGAGCCGCCGGAAACCTGCATCAGCGCCAGTGTGCGACCTTGCGTCGGGCGTACAGAACCGCCCGCTAAAGGTATCCAGTCAATTTGTGATTTCATGACGGCACTCATTGCGCCGTGGCGTTCAGGGCTGGTCCAGACTTGCCCTTCTGACCACACCATTGCTTCACGTAGCTCCTGAACCTTGCTGTGATCAGCAGTGCTGTCATCTGGCAATGGTAGGCCGTCGGCATGATATATTCGTGTTTCAGCCCCCATAAATTCTAACAGGCGCTGTGCTTCAAGCGTTAAGAAGCGGCTGTAAGAACGTTCTCTTAGCGACCCGTATAGAAGCAGGATGCGCGGTTTATGTGTCAGTAAAGGCGTTTGGAGCTTATCGTAATCGGGTGAGCAAAACGCCCGCAGGTCAAGATTGGGCAGTGTCACGATTATCTGTCCTTCCGTTCATAAGTGATCTGTTCCCCGTCTTCTTTGGTAAAGTTGACAGCGGGGTTTTCCAGAAGATCAAGAACACGTTCTGACGGGCGACAAAGGGCTGTGCCATGAGGTGTCGCTACAACCGGTCTGTTCATTAGGATCGGATGTTGCACAATGAAATCCAGTAACTGATCGTCTGACCATTTCGTATTGGATAAATCGAGTTCAGCAAAAGGCGTGCCTTTTTCTCGCAGCAAATCTCGTACTGATATTTTCATGGCATCAACAAGTTCTGACAATTGCTCTTTGGATAGCGGTGTTTGCAGATATTCAATGATGGCAGGTTCTTCACCGCTGGCGCGGATCATGGCGAGTGTGTTGCGTGAAGTTCCGCATTGAGGGTTGTGATAGATTATAACGGACATCAGATATCACCTGTTTTAGTTTGATTTTTGCCTTGTTCGTACCAGCCTTTAGACCGGTTCACGATCCAGACAACGGAGAGCATAACGGGGACTTCCACCAAGACGCCGACAACTGTTGCAAGCGCGGCACCGGAACTGAAGCCGAAAAGACTGATCGCTGCGGCCACGGCTAATTCGAAGAAGTTTGAAGCGCCGATCATGGCAGACGGGCCTGCAATACAATGTTGTTCGCCCGACATCCGGTTCAGGATATAGGCCAGACCGGAGTTGAAATAGACTTGGATCAGGATCGGTACAGCAAGCATGGCGATGATCAGTGGCTGGGCGATGATCTGTTCTCCCTGAAAACCAAAGAGCAAAACAAGTGTGGCAAGAAGTGCGACCAGCGATAATGGCTGTAATGCCTTCAGCAGCTTGTTTAGGGACTGTCCATCATTCTTGGAAAGCAGGCTGCGCCGTATCAGTTGTGCGATGATGACGGGAAAGATGATGTACAAAACCACTGAGAAAATCAGTGTATTCCACGGCACTGTGATCGCTGATAATCCTAAAAGCAGGCCGACAATCGGGGCAAAGGCAATGACCATGATTGCGTCATTCAGTGCCACCTGAGATAGCGTGAAATGGGGTTCACCCTTAATCAGGTTCGACCAGACAAAAACCATTGCGGTGCATGGTGCTGCGGCAAGAATAATCAGGCCTGCTATGTAAGAGTCAATTTGATCTTGCGGGAGATATGGTCTGAACAGCCAACCGATGAACAGCCAGCCCAGCAAGGCCATAGAGAAGGGTTTAACCGCCCAGTTGACGAAGAGTGTCACGCTGATGCCACGCCAATGCTGGCCGACCTGACGCATCGCTGAGAAGTCGATTTTAAGCAGCATGGGAATGATCATCAGCCAGATCAGTATGGCAACAGGTATATTGACCTTAGCGATTTCTGCTGCGCCGACCATATGGAAGGCTGCAGGAAACAAATGCCCTAAGGCAATCCCGATGATGATACATAGGGCAACCCAGAGTGTCAGATATCGTTCAAAGACAGACATTATAGCTTCCTTGGTGTGCCAATATTACCTTCCATCAAACCAATTTGGTTCAGCTGGTTTTGTATTGACATGCGATCAATTGAACCTAGTGGAAGATTGAGGAACGCTGATATTCGGTTCTTCATAAAACGCGCTGCAAGAGCAAAAGCACGTTGCTTTTCGGTTTCGCTGCCTTCAACTGCCGCTGGGTCTTCAATGCCCCAGTGCGCAGTCATTGGATGGCCGATCCATACAGGACAAGACTCTCCTGCAGCACTATCACACACGGTAAAAATGAAATCCATTTTCGGCGCATCTGAACCGGCAAATACATCCCAGCTTTTTGATGTGAGATGATTAGTGGGAAGACCCATAGCCTGAAGTTCTTTTATCGCGAGTGGATGAACTTCGCCTTTGGGTTTGCTACCAGCAGAAAAGGCACGAAACCGACCTTCTCCGTCCATGTTAAGTATGGCTTCGCCTAAAATTGAACGAGCGGAATTGCCCGTGCACAAAAAGAGCACGTTATAGACCTTGTCAGTCATCACATGTGTCCGTCTAGTTGATAGCTAAAGTTAATTGATCATTGTTTCTGGATTTTTTGTTTTGTCATCAGTGCATTGCGCAAGGTTTACAATTAGAGGCTTGCAAAGCGCGGCATTGCCTCCACAACAATCCTTGATCATGAAAAGCGTCAGTTCCCGAAATACATCAAGATCAGCACGGTAAATGATCGACCGGCTCTGACGTTCTCCTTTGATCAATCCTGCTCGTGATAATGTGGCAAGATGGGCTGACATTGTATTCTGGGGTACATCCAATACACGTGCCAGTTCGCCTGCCGGTAAACCGTTCGGTTCGTGTTTGACCAATAGCCGGAAAGTTTCCAGTCGTGTGGTCTGTGCTAAGGCCGCGAGTGCCGTGATTGCTGTTTCATTTTCCATATATCCAGAATAATGGATATATGGACTATGTCAACACAAATGATAAATATTATTATGGGGGGCAACCTGAGGGGGGAATGCTGGCATAGTTTTCAACTATGCCAGCATTGTTTTTAATGAAGCGAATTACTGGAGGCTTGTCGTTCTGCTTTGTCGTGCAGAGCAAACTTGTCGATCATATCTGCGCTTGCACGGTTAAAACCGCGTACTTCGACCTGTGCTCCGGAAGATCGAAGCTTTAAAACGACTTTATCAAGAGCTCCAACAGCAGTTATGTCCCACAAATGCGCTCGGCTGACATCAATCATAATATGGGCGTGTGTGCTGCTGAAATCGAAAGAATGGATAAAGCTCTCAGCTGAAGCGAAGAAAATCTGCCCTTCAACCCTATAGGTGAGTGTGTTTATGCTCTCGTCGTTTTGTTTGGAAACAGTAAAAAGTTTAGCCACTTTTCCGGCGAAGAATATGCCTGATAAAAGCACTCCGACGATGACGCCTTTTGCCAAATCATGTGTTGTTACGACTGTTACCACTGTTGCAAGCATGACGACTGAAGAAGGCAGTGGATTGCGTCTCAGATCAAGCACAGAGCGCCAAGAGAATGTTCCGATTGAAACCATAATCATTACTGCAACAAGTGCTGCCATTGGAATGATTTTGACAAGATCGTTAAGCACAACAATCAGGAAAAGAAGAAACGCGCCTGCTACAAATGTTGAGAGTCTGCCGCGACCGCCTGACGACACATTGATCACGGACTGGCCAATCATGGCACAGCCACCCATTCCGCCGATAAGTGCAGAAGCTATATTGCTTGTTCCTTGTCCGTAGCATTCCTGATTTTTATTGCTGGGCGTATCAGTCATGTCATCAACAATTTGAGCTGTCAGCAATGATTCAAGCAAGCCAACAGCTGCCAGTGTTACGGAATATGGGAATATGATCTGCAGAGTTTCGAAGGTGAGGGGTACTTGTGGCAACGCGAAAATCGGAAATGCTGAAGGGAGTTCCCCTAAATCACCGACTGTCCGTAACTCCATACCAGTTGACCATGCAATGACCGTCAGTACGACAATTGCGATTAATGGCGAGGGGATTGCTTTGGTCAGATAAGGGAAAAGATAGATTATCCCCAGTCCGGCTGCAATCATCCAGTAGGTTTGTGTCGGAACATCGATCAGTTCCGGTAGCTGAGCCATAAAGATCAAAATGGCCAGTGCATTTACAAAGCCGGTAATGACGGAACGGGAAACAAAACGCATTACCCGCGCCAACTTTAATGCTCCGGCAAGTATCTGAAGAATACCCATTAAGATTGTGGCTGCGAAAAGATATTGCAGACCATGTTCTTTAACGAGTGATACCATGACGACAGCTGTGGCCGCTGTAGCCGCTGAAATCATTGCAGGGCGACCACCGGTAAAAGCTGCCACACATGCAATTGCAAATGAAGCATACAAACCAACTTTGGGGTCCACGCCTGCAATAACAGAAAACCCTATCGCTTCAGGAATAAGAGCGAGAGCAACAACGATACCCGATAAGATATCGCCACGAATGTTTGAAAACCACTGACTGCGGTATTCTTTTAATCTTAGCATTGGGAATTTTACACACTGATGCAACGAACTGAAAATTTGGCTTTTAAGAATGCCGTTGCAGTGTTGTCTGGCGGATAGGCGGCCAGAAGAGCCACTCGGAATTGCACCGAGTCCTTGTTAATGCCCCATAAATATCGGAAATCTTGTATTTTGCAATTATATCCCACTGAGTATTTATTCGTTGCTATGGTTGCGCGATGATGTCTGTTGATTATTAATTCCGGTATCGCTTCAGTGCACTGCTATAATATCTCAGTTCGTCCTCTGGAATTTCGTTCAGAGCGGAGTTCCATTTCTTGTTGGATTTTGGATAGATATCCCATGGGAACAGGTTGTTGCCAGATTTCGCACTGGTTTTGTCAAACTTCAACGCGTAACTTACAAACTCCTTCATTCCTTCGACGCCGTTGAACGTCGGTTTGAATGACACTTCTTTGAAAGCCCATGGCTTTTGCAGTAAGTACCTTCGTTCGTTGGGTCGTTTTTCTGTAATATCTATGAACTTTTCGAAGGTGGTATCATGAATGAGCAACAGGCCATGAATATGTGGGTATACGCTGCGTGCTAGGGTTTGACGTTGTCTTGTACCTTCGTGGTCAAAGAAACATACCAGCATTGGCTGCTTATGAAGGTTCTTAGTAATAGTCCAGTTGTTTCCCAGTAGTGAGCGACTTAAATGGCTGTGAAAGTCACAGCACATCTTATCCAGACCGAACTGTAATTCAGTCGTTCTTCTATCAGTGTTGTTAAAGTATGCGGTGAGTTCGTAAACGTGTTTTTGGTGATCAATTTCATTCCCCAGTGACCATATTTTGTCTGGTTCTGAATGGTACTGAAATCGTCCGTATGCATTCATCAAGTTCGGAATGTGCGTTACTAATTCTTCATGTAAAAATTCTTTTCTCATATTGTTTCTCATAATAGTTTACCATCAGTGCAAGGAAATCCTTGAACTGTTGAATGAAAATGAAATCTGTTTCCACGTTCTCGATGCATTTTTGCCTTCGATACTTGCTATTGGAAATAGTTGTGCCGATCATACATTGATCTGAATTATTTGCAGAAGTAATGAATGATGTGACTCTGATTTATCAGGACGCATTGGGCTATGATGATATTAGTCTCTTGCTTTTCTGTTCTGTTATGAACGACAAAGAGAACTTTATTGTGTGACGAGGCAAGTATACAGGAAGAAATCAAGTACTTCTGCCGAACATCTACGTTGTATTTATCGTGCTGCACCGACCAGAAATCACATGTGATCATGCTGCAGAGACAAAGTTCCTCTGTCTGGTATTTATCGGTGAGAGTGGTTTGCTGTGTGTTGCCTTCGGAAGGTATTATCAGGCAACGAATACGCATGAATTACGGGAAGCGTATTAATCCCATGGTGCAATCATCGAGTTTTCATAGGCTTTGACTGCGTTCCATTCAGCAGTGATTTTTCGAAAACCGTTATGATCATTATTTTTTCTGAGCATATCCCCGACTTCTTGCAGGCATGCTTTATAGTTATCAAGGTCAATGTGTTTGTATTTATCATGCATTGATCAATGCATCGATGTCCCTTCTGTTATGCAGTCCTGATGTTGGTCTTCATCACGAATGGTTGTGCGATGAGGGTGAATGACCTGCAGAGCCTGCTAACAAAAGTATTTATCTAGGAAGTCGATTTTCTTTATCATTCAAAGAGAGATATTTCCAATCGGCACTCATTCGTTGTAAATATGTCACGGTTTCTTCTAGCGGATAACCATTTCCGTAATGGGAACCCATTCCTTGATCTTTATGTCCCATTAAGTCGTGCTGTAGTTCTTCAGGGATGCCGTGCTTTCTCAAGCGGTCTTTAAACGTGTGGCGTAGACTGTAGACGGAGTGTTTATCGGTTTCTAAAAGCCCATTGTTCTGCATATACTTATTTATCAGGCCTGATGCATTTGATGGGCCATTGTCTGTCGCGTACTGTGTGAAACCCATTGGGAAAGTCTTAAAGGCCTGCAAGGAATACCCTGTAAGCGGGATAGTACGTTTGCGATGTGTAGTCTTTAACTGCCGATGTTCATTTCCCTGAATGATAATGTGTGGAATAGCGACGTTGAGGCGGATATCTTTTTCTGGATCGAGGCCACAGAGTTCTTTAAATGAACAACCCGTGTCTATCACAGCAAAAAGAAGTGCCTTTGCACACGGGTTTAATTGTGTGAATGCATCCTTTTTGAACCAGCGTTCGTTTAAGAAGTCGATTGTAAACGGAGGTCGCGCATTCTCTTGTGCTTTGAAGTTTAGTCCATCAAAGACAGTTTCTGTTTCGTCATCATGTGCGTTTTTGTAGGTTTTGATAAGGACGCGTAAGTGTGTAATATACTTACTAGCGGTGTTTGCTTTAATTTCTTGCGTTGCAATCTTGTTCTTTAAGTGTCTGTGGAAATTTCGTGCCTGTTGACGATCTAAGGAGGGCAGATCGATATCTTTTTCTAAGAAGGACATTAACTGCGTAACGGCATTCTTCAATGGGGTTAGTTTTTTCGATCTTTCTCTGTCATTTAAAGAACTCAGCACATGCACCTGATCATCTTCGTAGAATGCGACTAGGTTGGACAGCTTCATGGTAGCTTCGGCTGTGCCAAAGTAGCTTGAAAATTCGCGCCCTTTCGGTTTGCCTGCTTTTGTCCATTCGCTGTGGGTCTGTATTAATTGTGCTGGATTTTGTATAAGCTGATCAAGCGGTTTGTAAATTCGTCCGGTGACTTGTGCCATACGCATAAGTTCTTCGTAGCTTAGCTCTGAATAGTTGGTCAGGTCTTCACCATTGCGAAGTTTTTCCATAAGGCTTTGATAATATGGTTCGACTTCGCCATATTGCTTCATGGCAACTGAAAGGTCTTTGGTTTTCAGTGAAGCTTTGAATTCTGATTTCCCTGCAAGGCTGCGCAGATGTACAGGTATGACAAGACGAAAGACGAAAGTCTTTCGTCGGACGTACAAATGCGGGATGTCAGGGGAGTATTTTTTCAATGATTTTGTACCACCTTTTGTACCATAATATTATGGAACATGAGGAAAATCAATGATTTCAATGGCTTATATTAGCAAAATGGCGGAGAGAGCGGGATTCGAACCCGCGATACGGTTCCCCGTATACACACTTTCCAGGCGTGCGCCTTCAACCACTCGGCCACCTCTCCACTCAAGACTGATATTTATAAGTGATATCAATCACAACGGCGTATCTTCAAACAGTGGTCAGCTGTTAAACGACCGTTTCGGCGCGGAATATAGCTATAAAAGACGGATGTTCAACCATTATTTCGTGTTTCACTGAATTCATTTGATTTTACAGGCAAAAAACAATGAAATTATATGAAAAATCAGATGTTTTATTTATTTAACTTATTGAATTTATTGATTTTAATATTTTTGAGGCTCTGTGGAAAATATCGTCGAATTTCGTGCCGCCAGAGCTTGGTTTTGAGTGTTTTGGACTGATCTGGCTGAAATTCGTGACGAAACTGGTCGAATCTTATGTCCGAAAGGACAAATGTTTTTGTTCAACGGCGGAGGGAAGTTACAGACTTTTCCGTGAATTATAATTTTATATTAGAAAAATTTAATAGCCTGTCTGTCAGGAAAGCTCCTTGTGATAGAATGATATTCAGAGTTGTTTTTTGAGTTCTGAATTTCAGAAGACGGATATGGGTTATTATGCGTGTATTTTTTAATTTTCTGGCGCTCTGGTCTTTGGGTGTCAGCTTGTTATTTGCTGTTTTTGATATTGCGCGATCAATTGCGCAGCTTCGTTTGGTTGTGACGCCGTTTCTGCAGAGTTTGCAGGACTATCTGCCTGAATATTTGGCTGCTTTTGCCGGTTTTATACGGCAGGTCTTCTGGAACGGCTTTTGGGACAACTGGATGGTTCCGGTGTTGAATATGCCCGGATGGTTCTTATTTTTAGTGCTAAGTATAGTGTGTTTTGCTGTCGGGACGATCGGGCGTAAATCTTATGCACGTTAAGAGTACAGAGTTGTGTAAGCCTGTTCCGGCTGGCCTGCCGTTAAACTAACAAGTATGCAGCATTTCCGTTGTTGCTGTTTAAACCGGAAATGCATCAGACAGGGACTATGATGATGTTCAGACAATATCCCGAACACAAGTTGCGTATGCCGACCAGTAACGAGGCGCTTGCCGGTCGTACTGAGGCGATTGCGACTTCCGAAGACCATTTTGTTTCCGGACTTCCTCTGCATGGGCCATGGCCGCATAATATGAAGAAAATTCTGTTCGGTATGGGCTGTTTCTGGGGCGTGGAGCGTTTGTTCTGGCAGGTGCCCGGTGTTTATGTCACCGCTGCCGGTTATAGCGGCGGTCTGACGCCGAACCCGACCTATGAGGAAACCTGTACGGGCCTGACAGGGCATAATGAAGTGGTGCAGGTGGTCTATGATCCAGCCGAGGTGACGCTGGCACAGCTTCTGCAGATTTTCTGGGAAGAGCATGATCCGACGCAGGGTATGCGGCAGGGTAATGATATCGGCACAACATATCGCTCAGGGATTTATGTTTATTCGGACGAAGATCTGAAGACTGCTGAAGCGAGTAAAGCAGCTTACCAGCAGGCGCTGACCGCCCGTGGTCTTGGCGCAATTACGACGGAAATTCTGCCTGCTTCTGATTTTTATTATGCTGAAGGCTATCATCAGCAATATTTGGCGAAAAACCCTCAGGGTTATTGCGGCTTGCGCGGTACAGGCGTTTCCTGCGTGATTTAAGGGCGGCGCGGTGCGTTCCGGCAATGAAATATGTGTAAGCGCATAAATTTAAGATGAAAAAAGTTCCGGACCGTGCCAGATTGCCAATTATTAAAATCTGAGCGGGCGGTAAAAAACAGCATAATTTACCGAACACGGGTGGGTATTTTTTCGCGCAGAATTACTGCGCTATCGGAGGTGAGTGGTAATGAAGCGTATCGTTATGGGCCTGTTGGCCGCGACCCTGAGTGTATCAGCAGCTTATTCGGCAGAACTGAAGCCGGCTGTTGTTTATGACTTTGGCGGAAAATTTGATAAGTCTTTCAATGAAGCCGCTTATAATGGCGCAGCCAAATATAAAGCAGATCACGGCACCAATTATCGTGAATTTGAAATTCAGAACGATGCGCAGCGTGAGCAGGCTCTGCGTAAATTTGCGCAGGATGGCAACTCACCGGTTGTGATTGCCGGTTTCTCGGCTGTTTCCGCAATTGAGAAAGTTGCAAAGGAATTTCCGGATACGAAATTCGTAATCATTGATGCTGTTGTGGAAGCGCCGAATGTGCGCTCCGTTGTGTTTAAAGAAGAAGAAGGCGGCTATCTGGTTGGTATGCTGGCAGCGATGGCTTCTAAAACCGGCACTGTAAGCTTTGTCGGTGGTATGGATGTACCGCTGATCCGTCGTTTCTATTGCGGTTATGCCGGTGGCGCAAAAGCCGGTAAAGAAGGCACAAAAGTTCTGAATAACTGGACCGGCGATACACCTGCCGCGTGGAATGATCCGGCGAAAGGCAGCGAAATCACCAAGGCTCAGATCGATCAGGGTTCTGACGTGATTTATCATGCTGCCGGTGGTACCGGTATCGGCGTGTTGCAGGCTGCGGCTGATGCGGGCAAGCTCGGCATTGGCGTTGACTCCAACCAGAACGGTCTGCATCCGGGTCATGTTCTGACCTCGATGGTTAAGGGCGTTGATACTGCCGTTTATAAGGCTTTTGAAGATGTTGCCGCTGATAAATTCACAGCCGGCATCGTTCAGATGGGTCTGAAAGATGATGGTGTGAGCTATGCGATGGATGAAAATAACGCCAAGCTGATTACACCTGAAATGAAGGCTGCGGTTGAAGCTGCAAAAGCCGACATCATCTCCGGTAAAATCAAGGTGCATGACTACACCACAGACAATAAGTGCCCTTACTAATTACAGGGGGGGGCAGAACGCCGTGCGCCCCGTTGGGCGCACATAGGGCGCTCTAATACAGAAAAGGGCAGTGATAACACTGCCCTTTTTTCATTTTAGATTTTCTTGTGCCTTACCAGTGAGGAGGTTTGGTTACAGATATTTCCGGGGCTGTTTGTTCTTCCAGCTCGAGGAAACGATCAGTCAAAGCGCTGAGTTTTTTATTGAGTGCGGTAATCAGCTTCCATTGTTCGGCAATCTCGCCGGACAGGTCTTCAATTGTTTTTTCCTGTTCGGCATTGCGAATTTCAAGCTCTGTGAGCCGGTCAGACAGATTTTCTGACATGGTGGTTTCCTGCTGTTCAGAGGGGAGTTGATATCAATATAATATATGAAAATGATATTTCACGCTATTATGAGGGGTGCAGTGTAGCTTAATGGTGGTTTACACACAGCTTTGTAGAATAGCATATATTGATAACTGCGTGGCGGAATCAGTTAAAGCAGAACATGTCAGATGTTTTCATTTGATGTTCGCGATATGTTATTTGATAAAAATGCTCCGGCAATGCGATGTCGATGATTAACGGATGGGATAATGGCGCAGCCTGCACTTGAACTGACAGGAATTGATAAGCGTTTCGGCGCTGTGCACGCAAACCGTGCTATTGATCTGCGGATCGAAAAGGGAACCATCCACGGGATTATCGGCGAAAACGGCGCCGGAAAATCGACTTTGATGTCGATTATCTACGGTTTCTATCAGCCGGATAAAGGCACGATCAAAGTCAATGACCGGCAGGTGCATATATCCAATCCGGATGCGGCAATCGCTGCGGGCATCGGTATGGTGCATCAGCACTTTATGCTGGTTGATAATTTTACAGTGCTTGAAAATGTGATGCTGGGTGCGGAAGGTGCGCCTTTATTATCCGCCGGCATTGCAAAAGCACGGGAGCAGCTGAAAGCGCTCGAAAAAGAATATGCGCTGGATGTTGATCCTGATGCGGTGGTCGAAGATCTGCCAGTTGGTCTGCAGCAGCGGGTGGAAATTCTGAAGGCGCTGTATCGCGGCGCGGAAATTTTGATCCTTGATGAGCCGACCGGTGTGCTGACACCATCAGAGGCTGACCATCTGTTCCGCATTTTGCGGCAGCTGAAAGATCAGGGCAAAACCATTGTTCTGATTACCCATAAGCTGCGCGAGATCATGGCAGTGACAGATAATGTCTCGGTGATGCGTCAGGGCACGATGGTTGCCACCCGCAAAACCGCTGAGGCAAGCGTGGAAGAACTGGCCGAACTGATGGTTGGCCGCCGTGTTTTGCTGCGCGTGAACAAGCAGGCTGCGACACCCGGTGAGCCTGTATTGCAGGTGAAGAACCTTGTCGTGCGCAATGCGCAGAAAACCACAGTCGTGGATACGGTGTCTTTTGATGTGCGTGCCGGTGAGATTGTCGGCATTGCCGGTGTTGCCGGTAATGGCCAGTCAGAGCTGATCGAAGTGATTGCCGGTATTCGCCGTGCCGAGAGCGGTGTGGTGATGCTGAATAGCCTGCCGGTCAATGTGACCGGTAATGCGCATCCAGCAGAATTGCGCCGTCGCGGTCTCGCCCATGTGCCGGAAGACCGCCACCATATGGGTCTGGTGCTGGCCTATGAGGAATATGAAAACTCTATTCTCGGTTATCATGATGATCCGCGCTATCTCAAAGGACCGTTTCTGAATATTGAAGCGATCATGCAGGACGCGAAGGGCAAGATTGCGCAATATGATATCCGCCCTGCCGATCCGCGTCTGAAAACCGCGAATTTCTCCGGTGGTAACCAGCAGAAGATCGTGTTGGCACGTGAGATGGAACGCAATCCGGATGTGCTGATCGTGGCGCAGCCGACGCGCGGCGTGGATGTCGGTGCGATCGAATTTATTCATAAACGTATTATTGAAATGCGCGATGCCGGTAAGGCCGTGCTGTTGATTTCTGTTGAGCTGGACGAAATCCGTTCGCTGTCCGACCGTATTCTGGTGATGTTTGCCGGACGTGTTGTCGGTGAATGCGGGCCGGAAGCCGGTGAGGGGGAAATCGGTCTGCTGATGGCGGGTATTCAGAATGAAGATAATAAGAAAACCGAAAAGGGCCTGCATTGATGATTAGCTCAACACCGGCATTGCTCATCATTGATATGCAAAAGGCTATTGATGATCCGAAATGGGGCCGCCGCGGACAACCGCAGACAGAAGCGAATTTGCAGCGCCTGCTGGAAGCATGGCGCGAGCGTCGTCTGCCAGTGGTGCATGTGCGCCATGATTCAATCGATCCGCAGTCGCCTTATCGCGCGGGAACGGCAGGCAATGACTTCAAAGCAGAAGTCGAGCCGCAGATCGGTGAACCGGTCGTGGACAAGCGCACCAATAGTGCTTTTATCGGCACAGATCTGATGGATGTGCTGGATGAGTTGCAAATCCGCACGCTGGTCATTGGCGGTGTGCTGCTGGAAAATTCTGTTGATGCAACAGTGCGCATGGCCGCTAATCTCGGTTTTGAGGTGATTGTGCCGGAAGATGCGGTTGCGAGTACAGATCGCACAGACCTGCAGGGCCGTCTCTGGAGCGCGGAAGATGTGCATGCGCTGACGCTGGCCGTGTTGCAGGGCGAATATGCGCAGGTAAAAACCACTGACGCCGTGATCGGAATGTTGCCATGAGCCAGCCTTTTGCAAAATTACCGCGCTGGGTGGATTATGGTCTGATCCCGACACTGAACCTGCTGGTTGCGTTTCTGGTTGCCGGACTTGTGGTGCTGCTGGTCGGAGAAAATCCGCTGGATGCGGCACTGCTGATGGTCAAAGGTGCCTTCGGTTCCGGTGAAGGCATTGGCTATACGCTGTTTTATGCCACGAATTTTATCTTTGCCGGTCTGGCTGTTGCTGTCGCTTTTCATTGCGGGCTGTTCAATATCGGCGGTGAGGGGCAGGCTTATATCGGCGGGCTTGGCGTGGCGCTGATCTGCCTCTGGCTGGATGCATCCATGCCGTGGTGGATTACCATGATTGCGGCATTGCTTGGCGGTGCTATTTTCGGTGCGCTCTGGGCGCTGATACCGGCATGGCTTTTGGCTAAGCGCGGTTCGCATATCGTGATCACCACGATTATGTTCAACTTCATTGCAGCCAGTCTGATGGTCTATCTGATTATCAATTTCATCAAGCCGATTGGCGTGATGGCACCGGAAAGCCGTGGCTTTGCGGAAGGTGGGCAACTGCCGAAACTCGACTGGCTGATGAACCTGTTCGGTATGGAAATCCGTTCGGCACCGCTGAATATTAGCTTTTTGCTGGCGCTGCTGGCCTGTTATCTGGTGTGGTTGCTGATCTGGCGTACCAAAATCGGCTATGAAATCCGCACCATGGGGCACAGTCCGCGTGCCGCTGAATATGCCGGTATCAATCCGTCGAGAACGATTATTATCACGATGCTGATTTCCGGTGCGCTGGCCGGTATGATGGCACTTAATCCGGTGATGGGGGCGCAATATCGCCTGCAACTGGACTTTGTGGCCGGTGCCGGTTTTGTGGGGATTGCGGTGGCGCTGATGGGGCGCTCGCATCCGGTGGGGATTATTCCGGCGGCGATCCTGTTTGGTATGCTTTATCAGGGCGGTGCGGAAATTGCTTTTGATATGCCGAATATTTCCCGCGATATGATTGTGATTATTCAGGGTCTGGTGATCCTGTTTGCCGGTGCGATGGAGCATATGTTCCGTCCTGCTTTCCAGCGGTTTTTCATGCGTTTTGCATCGCGAAATGCTGCCGGTGCAGCCACGAAAGCAGGGGAGTAAGCGCCATGGACAGCTATGTAACTCTTATTCAGCTGCTTGATTCAACTTTGCGTCTCTCTGCGCCGTTGCTATTTGCCTGTCTGGCAGGGCTCTATTCAGAGCGTGCAGGGATTGTCGATATCGGACTTGAAGGTAAAATGCTGGCCGGTGCTTTTGCTGCCGGAACAGTTGCGGCTATCAGTGGTTCCGCCCTTGCCGGTCTTGGTGCGGCTTTGCTGGTTTCGATGCTGTTGTCGCTGGTGCACGGTTTTGCCTCGATCACCCATCGCGGCAATCAGATTGTTTCCGGTCTGGCGATCAACTTTATCGCGGCCGGTACAACAATTATTCTCGGTCAGGCATGGTTTGGACAGGGTGGCCGTACACCGTCTTTGCCAAATAGCGCCCGTTTGACATCTATTAATTTTCCGGGCGCGGAAGCCGTTAAAGACGTGCCGGTTGTCGGCTATCTTTATGCGGAGTTGATTTCCGGCCACTCCATTCTGGTCTATCTGGCTTTCTTGATGGTGCCGCTGACATGGTGGGTTCTGTATCGCACCCGCTTTGGTCTGCGTCTGCGTGCGGTGGGTGAAAATCCTGCGGCTGTTGATACAGCTGGTATTTCGGTGACATGGCTGCGTTACCGTGCGGTGATTATCTGCGGTCTGCTGTGCGGTATGGCCGGTGCCTATCTGGCGACAGCACAGGGCGCAGGCTTTGTGAAAGATATGACTGCCGGTAAAGGCTATATTGCTCTGGCTGCGCTGATTTTTGCTAAATGGCGTCCGGTGCAGGCGATGTATGCTTGTTTGCTGTTCGGCTTTCTCGATGCGCTGGGCATTCGCCTGCAAGGCCAGTCTCTGCCGCTGATCGGTGATGTACCGGTACAGTTCATGCAGGCTCTGCCATATATTCTGACCGTTATTCTGCTGGCTGGTTTCATCGGTAAGGCCATTCCGCCGAAAGCGGGTGGAATACCGTATGTGAAAGAACGCTAAGGCTGGCTGTCAAAGAGCGTTGAGATTAAAAATGAGGAGGGGCTGATATGGCTCAGGATCTATTTGATGCAGCTTATGCTGCAATGCAGAAATGCCATGCCCCTTACTCGAAATTTCCGGTCGGTGCCGCATTGCGCACCAAAGACGGGCGGATTTATTCCGGCTGCAATATTGAAGTGATTTCTTTCCCTGAAGGCTGGTGCGCTGAAACCACCATGCTGTCGCATTATGTGATGGATGGCGGCGGTGAGATTGCCGAAATTCTGGTGATGGCTGAGAAACTGGAAAAATGCTCTCCTTGCGGCGGTTGCCGTCAGCGTCTGGCAGAATTTGCCGGTGCCGATGTGCCGCTGCATTTGTGCGACAGTTCCGGTGTTGTGCAGACCGTGACGATGCGCGAGTTGCTGCCATTCAGTTTTCAGACCGATGTGATTGGTTAAGGCCATGACCGAAGCAGCTTTGATTTTACGCGCCCGTCTCAATGAAGCTTTTGCTGGTGAAACGCTAAAAGTTGCTATTGTGCTGGGTTCCGGCCTTGGCGGACTGGTCAGTGAACTGGATGATCCGGTGCATATCCGCTATTCCGATCTGCCGCGCTTTCCGAAAAGCGGCGTCAGTGGCCATGCGGGTGAAGTGGTTGTCGGTCGCTTAATGGGCAGGCTGGTAATGGTGCTGGCAGGGCGTGCGCATTATTACGAGCAGGGTGACGCAGCGGCGATGCGCCCTGTGCTGGAGACACTGAAAGCACTTGGCATTGAAACCCTGATCCTGACCAATGCTGCCGGTTCTGTAGTGCAGGATATGGCACCTGGCAGTGTGATGCTGATCGACGATCACATTAATTATTCCGGTATGAACCCGCTGATCGGTGAGCACACGGATGCGCGTTTTACCGGTATGACAGCGGCCTATGATGCAGAGCTCAAGCAGGCTTTCCGCGATGCGGCACGCGCAGCGGGTGAGAGACTGTATGAAGGTGTTTATATGTGGTTCTCCGGCCCGTCTTTTGAAACACCGGCAGAAATCCGTATGGCGCGGGTGCTGGGTGCCGATGCTGTGGGCATGTCCACTGTGCCGGAAGTGATTCTGGCGCGTTTTCTGGGGCTGCGGGCTGCCGCCTGTTCGGTTATCACCAATTATGGTGCAGGCATGAGCGGCGATGAACTCTCCCACCATGAAACCAAAACAATGGCGCCTTTGGGCGGCCAGAAACTGCAAAAAATTATCAAGATACTGGTTGGCGAAATCGGCTGATCGTTAAAAAGGTGCCGCTATGCTGCCACAGGAAATCATTCGGGCAAAACGCGATAAGCAGATTTTGAGCGCGGAGCAAATCAAGGCATTTGTGCGCGGTATTACCGATGGCAGTGTGAGTGAAGGGCAGATTGCTGCCTTTGGCATGGCGACATACTTCAATGGTATGACCCGTGATGAGGCTGTGGCGCTGACGACGGCCATGCAATATTCCGGCGATGTGTTGGAATGGCGCGATCTGGACGGGCCTGTGGTCGATAAACATTCCACCGGAGGTGTCGGCGATAATGTGTCTTTGATGTTGGCACCGATTGTAGCTGCCTGCGGTGCTTTTGTGCCAATGATCTCCGGTCGCGGCCTTGGCCATACCGGCGGTACGTTGGACAAGATGGATGCCATCCTCGGCTATCAAAGCTATCCTGATAAAGCCTTGTTCGACAAAGTTGTGCGCGATTGCGGTTGTGCCATCATCGGCCCGACCGGCGATTTGGCACCGGCGGATAAGCGCTTTTATGCCGTGCGTGATGTGACGGCGACTGTGGAATCCATTCCGCTGATTACCGCTTCTATTCTCTCGAAAAAACTGGCTTCCGGTATTGGCGGGCTGGTGCTGGATGTGAAAACCGGCAGCGGTGCTTTTATGCCGACATTTGAAGCTTCGCAGGCTTTGGCGCAAAGTCTGGTGCAGGTGGCTAATGGTGCGGGGCTACCGACCAGTGCACTGATTACCGATATGAACGAGCCGCTGGCCGATTGTGCCGGTAATGCAGTGGAAGTGCGTAATGCGGTTGACTTCCTGACCGGTGCCAAGCGTCAGGAACGCCTCGCCGAAGTGGTGCTAAATTTTGCCGCCCATATGCTGGTAACAGCAGGTCTGGCTCAAACTGTTGCGGATGGTTTGGCAAAAGCGCAAACGGCTCTGGATAATGGCAGTGCCGCAGAAAAATTCGGCCGTATGGTTTCTGGCCTTGGCGGACCTGCAGATTTCGTTGAAAGAGCCGCGCATTATCTGCCGGTTGCGCCTATTCAGGTGCCGGTGTGTGCTGAGCGTGATGGTTATATCAGCGCCATAGATACACGCGCAGTCGGCATGAGTGTTGTCGCATTGGGCGGCGGGCGTATGCGCCCGCAGGATCAGATCGACCCTTCTGTCGGTGTGACCAATATTCTGCCGTTGGGCAGTGAAGTTAAAGCTAGTGATGTGCTGGCATTGGTTCATGCGCAGACGCAAGACAAAGCCGATCAGGCTGTGCAGATGGTGCGGCAGGCGATGATGCTGAGTGATAGTGAACCGCAGCTCAATCCGGTGATTTATGAAACCGTAACTGCATAAAAAAAACGGCGCTTTGAGCGCCGTTTTTTATTTCATTTTTGGTGCCGACCATACGGTCGCTTTTTAGTTACTTGGTGCCGTACATACGGTCGCTTTTTAGTTATTTGGTGCCGTACATACGGTCACCGGCATCACCAAGACCCGGAACAATATAGCCGTCTTCATTCAGCTTCTCATCAATGGCCGCTGTGTAGATCGGCACATCCGGATGCACTTCCGCAAAATGCTTGATGCCTTCCGGCGCTGCTAACAGGCAGAGGAAGCGGATATTGCTTGCACCGCGCTCTTTCAGCTTGGTGATTGCTTCAACAGCAGAATTGCCGGTTGCCAGCATCGGATCAACCACAATAATCAGGCGGTTGACGATATCTTCCGGTGCTTTGAAGTAATATTCCACCGGCTGCAAAGTCTTGTGATCGCGATAGAGACCGATATGGGCAACGCGTGCCGCAGGCACCAGATCAAGCATGCCTTCCAGCAGACCATTACCGGCACGCAGGATGGATGCGAAAACCAGCTTCTTGCCGTCGAGGATTGGCGATTCCATCGGCTGCATCGGTGTTTCGATCATGGTGGTTGTCAGATCGAGATCGCGGGTCACTTCATAGCAAAGCAGAAGGGAAATTTCTTTCAGCAACCGCCGGAAGCTGGCGGTTGAAGTTTCTTTCATGCGCATAATGGTGAGCTTGTGCTGAACAAGCGGATGACTAACTACCGTAACGCTCATAATATCCCGCTGCTTTCAAAATTTATTTTTTGCATTATTAGCCGAAGCCGATGAATTTTCCAGACCGCAATAAGCGAAAATACGGGTATGGAAAAGCAGCAGGGCTTAAATTTATCCCGTTTTATACAATTCTCTCAAAGAGAATGCAGGCTTTATGGATGAATGCGCAGAGCTACACGAAACTGTGACGGGTTTTATGCGCCAAAAGAATCATTATTACCGGCGCTTTGCGACGCAAATTTTGTTAAGTCATATCAAACTTTGCCATATTTGCTTGTAACATCGCGCCCAGCCTTTATATGCTACTGGGTAGATGTTTCATCAGGCATAGCTTGAAATTTGCAGTTTCGGGTCTCTATGCAGTGCTTTGGTTCCGACGGGTAAGTTGGGCGGGCAGGACAGGATAAATAAATGAGCCAGCAACACGAAAATTCTACCGTGGATCAGGGTGCAGATGAGAGCCGTGTCGGTGCCCATGGTGGTATGGAGAATTCTTTCGGCTTTCAGAAAGTCGATGAAGAGTCCAAGCAGGGGCTGGTGAATGAAGTTTTTCACAGTGTAGCCAAGCGCTATGATGTGATGAATGATCTGATGTCCGCCGGTCTGCACCGTGCGTGGAAAGATGCGATGGTTGCCTGGCTGGCACCGCCGAAAATCCCGTCGCATATTCAGAACTGGCGCTCGCTCGATGTGGCCGGTGGTACCGGTGATATTGCGTTCCGTATTGTTGAAGCATCAGACCGTCAGGCGCATACAACTGTGCTGGATATTAATGGTTCCATGCTGGCCGTCGGGCAGGAGCGTGCGGCTAAAAAAGGCCTGCTGAATAATGTGGATTTTGTCGAGGCCAATGCCGAGAAACTGCCTTTCGACGATAATTCCTTTGATGCCTATACGATTGCTTTCGGTATCCGCAATGTGCCGCATATTGACTGGGCGCTGGAGGAAGCGTTCCGTGTGCTGAAACCGGGCGGCCGTTTCCTCTGCCTTGAATTCTCCGAAGTGGAAATGCCGCTGCTGGATAAGATTTATGACCAGTGGTCATTCCATGCCATTCCGGCCATTGGCAAAATGGTGACCGGTGATGCGGAATCCTACAAATATCTGGTTGAATCCATCCGCAAATTCCCGAAACAGCAGGATTTTGCCAATATGATCACTGCGGCCGGTTTCTCCCGCGTGACATGGCGCAATTTCACCGGCGGTATTGCCAGCCTGCATTCTGGCTGGAAAATCTGATTATTATTTCCCGCGCATTTTAATTCCGGAAATTACTACAGGATTTCCGGAATGCGCTCTGTAAAGTGAGTGAGTTATGGGCCGCATTGCTGCTAGTTTCCGACTGATCCATGCCGGTTGGGTGATGACCCGTGAAGGTGTAATCAGCGCATTGCCGGCAGAAGGCCTGAGCGGTTTACCTGCTTTTGCTCACCGTGTTGCAGGGGCTCTGGCACGTAAACGCTCGCGCGATACAGCGCGCTCAGAACGCATGTCGCGGGCGATGAACCGGCTGGGGCCTTCTTATGTAAAGCTCGGTCAGTTTCTGGCGACGCGTCCTGATTTCGTCGGCAAGGAAGTTGCGGATGATTTGCAGCTTTTGCAGGACCGGATGGATTTCTTCCCCGAAGAGGCTGCAAAGCGCACGGTTGAGGGTTCCCTCGGACGCACGATTGATGATCTTTATACGGAATTTGATGCGCCGATTGCTGCTGCATCCATGGCGCAGGTGCATCCGGCTTTTGTTGGCGGTACGCGCAAAGTTGCGGTGAAAGTCATTCGTCCAGGCGTGCGTCAGCGTTTCGCGCAGGATCTTGAAGGCTTCTTCATGGTTGCACGCCTGCAGGAGCGCTTTGTGCCGGTGACACGCCGTTTGCGTCCGGTCATGGTGGCTGAAACGCTGGCACAAACCACGCGCATCGAGATGGATTTGCGGCTGGAAGCGGCGGCATTGTCTGAAATTGCCGAGAATATCAAGGAAGATGAAGGCTTCCGTGTGCCCGCCGTGGATTGGGAGCGCACCGGCCGTGATGTACTGACCATGGAATGGATTGACGGCATCAAAATGTCGGATGTTGATGGCCTGCGTGCTGCCGGTTTTGATCTGCAGAAATTGGCGCGCACATTGATCCAGTCCTTCCTGCGCCATACGCTGCGCGATGGTTTTTTCCATGCGGATATGCATCCGGGCAACCTGTTTGTGGATGCAAAAGGCACAATTGTTGCGGTGGATTTCGGTATTACCGGCCGCTTGAATAAGCAGCAGCGCCGTTTTCTGGCAGAAATTCTCTATGGTTTTATCACGCGCGATTATCGCCGCGTGGCCGAGGTGCATTTTGAGGCCGGCTATGTGCCGCATCATCATGATGTGGCGAGCTTTGCGCAGGCCATTCGCGCGATTGGCGAGCCGATCCATGGTCAGCCTGCTGAAACCATTTCAATGGCAAAACTGCTGACTCTGCTGTTTGAAGTGACAGAGCTTTTCGATATGGAAACCCGTGCCGAACTGATTATGTTGCAGAAGACCATGGTTGTGGTTGAGGGTGTGTCGCGCACGCTCGATCCGAATTTCAATATGTGGAAGTCGGCCGAGCCGGTTGTCGGTGGCTGGATCCGTAAAAATCTGGGACCTGTTGGCATTGCGGCTGATGTAAAAGAAAGCGGCATGGCATTGCTGCATTTCATGCGCCAGACACCGGAACTGACCAAACGGCTGGAGCGGCTTTCCGGTGAGATGGACAATATGGCTGCCAATGGTCTGCGTTTTGATGATGCGACCGCTGCAGCTATTGGCAAAGCAGAAGCACGGCATACGCGCTCAGGCCGGATTGCCCAGATTGTGATAGCGGTCTGCGTGGTGATCCTGACGGTAAAAGTGCTCTTTTGATTGCATTGATTGCATTAATGATTGCAAATCTGAGTTTAAAAGCGGTATTTTGAAAGGAGTATCGCTTTTTTGTTGGGGCTTTAATGATGGCCAGCATCACAATCCGTAATCTTGATGAAGATGTAAAAGAAGCACTGCGCCGTCAGGCGGCAGCCAATGGCCGCTCGATGGAAGAAGAAGTGCGGGTTCTGTTGTCGGGTGAAACGCAGGTGTCTGCGCCTTTGGCTCCGGCATCTGACCCTGTTGCCCAGAGCTTGATCGGCAAGCGGATATTGCTGATTATTGGTGGTGGTATTGCTGCCTATAAGGTGCTTGATCTGATCCGTCGTTTGAAAGAGCGTGGTGCGCAGGTGCGGCCGGTGATGACAGAGGCCGCGCAGGCTTTTATTACGCCGCTGTCTGTCGGTGCTTTGGCTGCCGACCATGTTTATACGGATTTGTTTTCCCGTGAGGATGAGCAGGATGTCGGCCATATCAGGCTGGCGCGTGATGCCGATCTGATTGTGGTGGCTCCTGCGACGGCTGATCGTATGGCGCAGATGGTGGCAGGGCTGGGCGGTGATCTGGCAGCGGCTATTCTGCTGGCGCGCAAAGTGCCGGTATTGATAGCGCCTGCAATGAATCCGGCGATGTGGAATAATCCGGCAACACAACGCAATGTGAAAGTGCTGCATCAGGATGGTGTGCATTTTATCGGCCCTGAGCGTGGTGAAATGGCTGAGAAAGGCGAGGCAGGCACAGGGCGCATGAGTGAGCCTTTGCAGATCGTGGCGAAGATCGAGCAATTGCTGTTACCGCCTCAGTATCTGCCATTAAAAGACAAAAAGATCATCATTACATCGGGTCCGACCCATGAACCGATTGATCCGGTGCGTTATATTGCCAATCGCTCATCCGGCAAGCAGGGGCATGCGATTGCTGCGGCTCTGGCACGGCTTGGTGCGGATGTGCGATTGGTGGCTGGGCCGGTGACCATTCCTGATCCGCAAGGAGTTAAAACCATCCATGTGGAGACGGCGCGGCAAATGCGTGATGCGGTTGAGGCGCAATTGCCTGCTGATGCGGCGGTGATGGTTGCGGCCGTTGCCGATTGGCGCACAGCCAATGCGGCGGATCAGAAGATCAAGAAGCAGGCAGGTGAAGCGGCTCCGTCTTTGCAGATGGTGGAAAATCCCGACATTCTGGCGACGATCGGCCATCACGCACAGCGTCCGCGTCTCGTTGTTGGTTTTGCCGCTGAGACGCAAAATGTGGTCGAAAATGCCCGCAAGAAACTGGATAAAAAAGGTGCGAACTGGATTGTCGCGAACAATGTGAGCTTTTCGGAAGATGGTGGCAGCGTGATGGGCGGCGATCATAATCAGGTGCTGTTGGTCAGTCGTGACGGCGTGGATGAGTGGCCGTTACTGGATAAGGATGAAGTGGCATTGCGGCTGGCTGAAAAGATTGCTGCTGCTTTAAGCTGAATAATTATTTTAAGTTGATTGCCTAAAAATAAGGCTAGCATAATTATGCTGCTTTATTTTTAGGCAAATATGTTTTGGGCGGGTGCCTGCATTTTGTGCCCAACGAATATCAATATTACTTGTCGTTAAAAATCCATTTTCGAGCTGAAATATTTTTAAAATAAAAATCAGCAGCTTATTATTTTAACCCTGATCCAGATTAATGACTTTTCACAGTTTGGCATGAAAATTGCTTTGTCTCTGCTGAGCCACAGAAGCCTGCCTGTTGCGGGGCTTCCGGCAGATACGGGAGATTTTGATGCTTATTTTCAGAGAGCCCAGATTATCAGCACGCAGTTCATTCAAAGCTGCATTCGGTGCTTTGGCTGTATTGATAGTTTTTCCATATGCGCAGGCATTTGCGCAGGATGCGGCAGTTGTGGCTGACACCGGTGATACCGCGTGGATGCTGACTTCCACAGTGCTGGTTTTGCTGATGACCATACCGGGTGTGGCGCTGTTTTATGGCGGCATGGTGCGCGGTAAGAATGTGCTGGCAACCACTATGCAAAGTTTTGCAATTGCCTGTGTGGCTTCCGTATTGTGGATGGTAGCCGGTTACTCGTTGGCTTTTAGCGACGGTGGCAGCGCCAATGCTTTTATAGGCGGTTTGTCGAAAGCGTTTTTTGCGGGTGTCACACCGGCATCCCTGACCGGCACAATTCCTGAATATGTGTTTATCACCTTTCAGATGACATTTGCGATCATCACACCCGCACTGATTGTCGGTGCATTTGCCGAGCGTATGAAATTCTCCGCGCTGCTGATCTTCACCATTTTGTGGCTGCTCATTGTCTATGTGCCGGTGGCGCATTGGGTGTGGGGCGGCGGCTTTCTCGGTGGTGATGGCGTACTGGATTTTGCAGGCGGTACGGTCGTGCATATCAATTCGGGTATTGCCGGTCTGGTTGTGGCGCTGATGCTGGGCAAGCGTGACGGCTACGGACAGGTCAATATGGCGCCGCATAATCTGGTCTATTCGCTGATTGGTGCTTCTCTGCTCTGGGTTGGCTGGTTTGGTTTCAATGCCGGTTCTGCCGGTGGTGCCAATGGCATTGCTGCCGTGGCTATGGTGAATACGCAGGTTGCCGCTGCTGCGGCTGCGTTGAGCTGGATGGTTGTGGAATGGCTGGTGACAAAGCGGCCGAGTGTGTTGGGTATTATCTCCGGCGCAGTGGCTGGCCTTGTGGGGATTACGCCAGCCGCAGGCTTTGTTAATCCGGCAGGGGCGCTGATGATCGGCGTGGCCTCAGGTGCGGGCTGTTATTTCGCGGCAGTCAAGCTCAAGCACTGGCTCGGCTATGACGACAGTCTGGATGCTTTTGGTGTGCATGGTGTCGGCGGTATTATCGGCGCGCTTCTCACCGGCCTGTTTGCAGATGCGGCGATCAATCCGCTCTCGGAAGGCGCGACGGTTTTCAAGCAGCTTTATGGTGTGGTGGTGACCATGCTTTACACGGCGCTGATGACTGCCCTGATCGTTTTTGTCATCAGAATATTCATGGGGCTGCGAGTGTCCAAGGCTACGGAAATCGAAGGTCTCGATATCAATCTGCACGGCGAAACTGTGCATTCATAAAAACAAGTTCAGCCGCAGAGGGGCTGCCGCGTAACCGACTCTGTCAGATCATCCGCAGAAGATGACAGCAGAAACCGGTTACGCGGATTTTTTGGGTTACTTCTTAATGTCGCGAACCTGGTAATCTTTGATCGCGGCAAATTTGATCGCCTTCCAGCGTTCTGCTTCATAGTTCAGCGAGAATGCATTCGGCGTCAGATAGACCGGATCATTATCCAGATCATGGGCAATATCAGCACGATGGGTCGTGATGAAGCGGTTCAGTTCGGCCGGATCATCGGAAGAAATCCAGCGGCACAGGCTGAAACGCGACATTTCAAAGCCAACCGGCAGTGAATATTCGATCTTGAGGCGCTCGGTCAGAACGTCGATCTGCAGCGCACCGACCACGCCGACAATCGCCGGAGAGCCGTCATCCGGCAGGAATAGCTGTACCACGCCTTCTTCAGCCATCTGCTGGAGAGCTTCGCGCAGCTTCTTGGCCTTCATCGCATCATCAAGACGGACGCGACGCAGAATTTCCGGCGCGAAGTTTGGTACACCACGGAACAGCAGGTCTTCACCCTCTGTCAGTGTGTCGCCGATACGCAAAGTACCGTGGTTTGGAATACCAACTACGTCACCGGCAAATGCCTCATCGGCAATCTGGCGGGAGCGGGCAAAGAAGAATTGCGGCGCAGAAAGGCTCATTGGTTTGCCGGTACGTACCAGCTTGGCTTTCATGCCACGGGAGAGCTTGCCGGAGCAAACGCGCAGGAAGGCAATACGATCGCGGTGGTTCGGGTCCATATTTGCCTGAATTTTGAACACGAAGCCGGTCATTTTTTCTTCGTCAGCTTCGACGCGGCGGGTGTCGGCTTCCTGTGCACGCGGGCTCGGGCCGAAATCGCAGAATGCTTCAATCAGGTCGCGCACACCGAATTTCTTCAGCGCGGAACCGAAATAAACCGGTGTCAGATGACCTTCACGGAAAGACTGCAGATCAAATTCACGGCAGACGCCGCGTGCCATTTCCACGCTTTCAATGAAGTTTTCACGTTCATTTTCCGGGAGCAGACCGGCGGCCAGTGCATCGTCAGGGCCGCTGACCGGTGTCGGCTGCTCTTCCGCATCCTGACGGCGGATAGTATTGTTATGCAGGTCATAGGTACCGGCAAAGCTTTTACCGGAGCCGATCGGCCATGTGATCGGTGCGGTATCCAGTGCCAGCTTTTCTTCGATCTCGTCGAGAATTTCAAACGGGTCGCGGGCTTCACGGTCCATCTTGTTGATGAAAGTGACAATCGGAATGTCGCGCATACGGCAGACTTCAAACAGCTTCAGCGTACGCGGTTCAATACCTTTTGCGGCATCGATCACCATAACGGCACTGTCAACAGCTGTGAGCGTGCGATAGGTGTCATCGGCAAAGTCTTCGTGACCCGGTGTATCCAGCAGGTTGAAGATGCAGTCTTTATATTCAAAGGTCATCACCGAGGTGACGACGGAAATACCGCGGTCGCGCTCAATATTCATCCAGTCGGAACGGGTCTGAATGCGGTCTTTTTTGGCCTTAACTTCACCGGCAAGCTGAATAGCGCCGCCGAATAGCAGCAGTTTTTCAGTCAGCGTGGTTTTACCGGCGTCCGGATGCGCAATGATCGCGAATGTGCGACGATGCGAGGCGGGAGTAGTTTGTTCAGGCATAAAGAGCTCGGATGATCTTGATTGAATAGGTGCTGCCTTCTAGCAGCCTCAGGCTGTTTCGTCGACCTGAAATGCAAAAGGGCGTTTTCTGCCGGTTAAAGCAGAAAACGCCCTTTTCAGAAAGTTGCTTTATTAGCCGCGCATGGTCTTGAGACCAAAGCCCAGAGCGATCAGCGCCCAGCCCTGGAAGACCAGATCGATGGCAAGGAACATGCCGAGAATCCACAGGCTGTTCACCGGCCAGCCGATTGCAATAACGATACCGGCGAGGGCAGTGATGAGACCACCGGCGAGCATCCAGCCCCAGCCTTTAACGCTGCGGCTCTGGAATGCGACCCACATACGGAATACACCCGAACCAAGCAGTGCTGCGGCGATGAAGATTGTGAAAATGCTGGATGCGAGCAGCGGGTTGAGGAAGGTCAGAACACCGGCTGCCGCATAAAGCGCACCGCTGATCATCCAGAAGAAGAAGCTCTTCCATGTCTGAACACTGAATGCATGGATGATTTCAACAATACCAGCAATCAGAATAGTGATACCTACGTAATAGACCGATGCCACGGTCGCAAAAACGAGATTACCGAAAGCAATACCACCGAGCATCAGCATGACAATGCCCAGAACGATAAACCAGCCCCATTTATGAGTGAGGGAGCTGATGGCTTGTGCCGGAGTTTTAATATCTGATGATAAAGACATGAGTGTCATCCTGTTGATGAAGTAACGCAACTCTTATTAAAAGATGATCATATTAAATTTATTGCAAAATTCAAATGATTATAATGTGATCCTGCTTCACTATATTAAAATCAGGATCTTTAATGCGGCTGATAAACGGGTTGGAAACTGCAGGTTTTGTTCTGTGTTTTTAAAGCGCATCTGAATTTTTATCCGGCAAGTTGTGTATTATAAATCAGGCGCGAAATTCTTTTGCCAAAGCTCGGTGATTGCTGATAATTTGCCTGCATGTTTGACGCGTTGATTTCATATTGGCCGGTTTACTGGCCGCATATTGTGCTTGGTTTTTCGCTGATTATCGGTGCGATTGCTGCCATTCATGCGACGATGACCAAAGAGGAAGTCCGCTCCGCCCTCGGGTGGGTCGGCGTTATCATGCTGTCGCCGATTATCGGTGCCGTGGTCTATGCCATTGCCGGTGTGAACCGTATCAGACGAACCTCGCTGAGTATGCAGCGTGCGGGTATGACCGATATCGAGCTTTATCACTTGTCGCATTATGATGCCTCGCCGGATGAAGTGCGCGATGCCAGCGGCAATAATTTTATTGCGATGAAACGGCTGGGCGATGTTGTCAGCAGATGTAATCTGACATCGGGCAATAATATTGAAGTTTTGCAGAGCGGTGATATCGCCTATGCAGCCATGCTGGAAGCGATTAGCAGAGCAAAACGCAGCATTCTGCTGGAAACCTATATTTTTGATAATGATGAAATCGGCAAGCAATTTGCCGAGGCGCTTGGCAAGGCCGTTATCCGTGGTGTGGAAGTCCGCGTGCTGGTGGATGCTGTCGGGGCCCGTTATTCCACGCCGAGTATCGTTGGTTTGCTGCGCTCCAAGACTGTGCAGGCAGAGGTGTTTAACGGCAAGCTGATTATGGGTTTGCGTTTGCCTTATGCCAATCTGCGTACGCACCGTAAAATCCTGATTATTGACGGAGAAATTGCCTTTACCGGCGGTATGAATATCCGTGCGGGCTTCACAACGGAATTTGCCCGCGATCATGCGGCGCAGGATACGCATTTTCGCCTGACAGGGCCGGTTGTGACGGATTTGTTCAATACGGCATCCGAGGACTGGCGCTTCACCACAGATGAGCATCTGAGTGGTGCCGCATGGTCTGTGACACCGCCGGATTTTTCGCCCGGTGAGGGGTTGCTGGTACGGGCTGTGCCTTCAGGGCCGGATAAGAGTCTTGAAACCAATCATAAAATCATGATGGGCGCTTTTTCCGTCGCTGAAAAACATATCCGTATCATGACACCTTATTTGCTGCCGGATCGTGAATTGGTCAGTGCGCTGGTAACGGCTGCGCGGCGTGGCGTTACTGTTGATATTGTTGTGCCTGCGCAGAATAATCTGGTGCTCGTAGATATGGCGATGACGGCGCAGTTCGATCAGTTGCTGAAAGATGGTTGCCGGATCTGGCGAGCTAAAGGTGCGTTCAATCACTCGAAGCTGATGAGCGTCGATGATGTCTGGGCTTATGTCGGCTCGAGCAATCTTGACCCGCGTTCTCTGCGTCTGAATTTTGAGATCGATCTTGAAGTCTATGATGCCGGAACGGCAAAATCCATTTCCAGACGCATCGATCAGCATGTGGCGCTGGGTACAGGTGTCAAGCTGGCCGATCTGAAGGCGCGGCCGTTCTCCCACCGTTTGCTGGAGCGTATTGTCTGGCTGGGTTCGCCGTATCTTTAAGCAGAAAAGCGCGCCTGTATCGGATTAGGTAAATCCAGCGCTCTGAGGTCGAGATGGGCTTTGATCGGTAGATGATCCGATGCGATACGGGCAAGCGGCGTGTTATGCACTTCTACCGAGGTGACAAGTTTCTGCGGGCTGCTGAGGATACGATCCAGCGCCAATACCGGAAATCTTGAAGGAAAGCTCGGAACGGCACCCGCTGTGAGGTTGAACACCGGTTGCAAAGTTGCCAGCGAGGAGCCTTTGCCGACGCGCCATTCATTGAGATCGCCGATCAGAATAGTCGGACGCTCATTATCCTCACGGATCATCGAGAGCAGGGTTTCTGCCTGACGGGAACGGGAATGTTTCAGCAGGCCGAAATGCGCGGCAATAATCCGCAGCGGGCCTTCTTCCAGATCAATATCTGCAACCACGGCACCGCGCGGCTCCACACCCGGTAATTTCAGCTGGTGAATATCTCTGATAAGCCCCTGCCGGAACAGCAGCAGATTGCCATGCCAGCCATGGCCGTTGGGCGACATAGTCTGGATCGGCACCGGCACTAAGCCGCTGTCTCTCTCCAGATGTTGCAGATTGAGCAGGCCGTGGCGTTCACCAAAACGCTTATCGGCTTCCTGAATAGCGATGATATCGGCATTCAGTTCGGAGATGACCTGAGCCGTGCGTTCGGGGTCGAATTTTTTGTCAATGCCGATACATTTATGGACATTGTAAGAGGCGACGATTGTATCGCCGCTCGGATTATTATCTGCCAGCGGCCGGTAGCCGCGCCGGTTGCGTATTGCTCTCAGAACCGTCTGGGGTAATTTCCTGTCATGCAATTTCTTACGCAAGCGCAGTTTCCTCATTGCAGATCACTAGAGCGGTTTACGTCCAGATTGGACCATAGCGCTCGCTCTAGATTCTTTATTTGGTCGCATTGTCACGGGCGTCAAGTTGATCCAACCTGACTGTGAAATGCTCTAGAACCTATCCGGATGTTGTTAAGGTACCGGAATAGTGCAGTCAGAGATCGTGTATATAGGGTGCTGAGCACCCCCGAGCAATATCATGCGTGATTTTTGCCAGACCCGCAGATGATACTTTCGTATATTTATAGTCCAGGAATGCGGTTTAAACAGGTCTAAAGCATCGACTTGTCAAAACGGACGGCACAATTTCGGCCACGGGCTTTGGCTGTGTAAAGTGCTTTATCCGCATGACGGGACATTTGCTCGCTGGTGCGGCCGTCCTCGGGTACCAATAAAGTGCCGATACTGACGGCTGAATGAATATCATGCCCGTTGATTTTGAACGGGATGCGGAATGCATCAACCAGACAGTCGGCAATCGTTTTCAGCGTATCATCGCTTTGTGTTTCCGGCAGAATGATACAAAATTCATCGCCGCCGATACGGACGGGAATATCATCAGACCCCAGAACGGAACGGATTCTTTCTGCCGCCTGCCGCAACAATCTGTCACCGGCCGGATGTCCGTGCGTGTCATTGATGGTTTTGAAATTATCCATATCCAGCAGCAGGATGCCGGCAGAGCGTTTTTCATCAAAATGCTGACGGAGAAACGGCGAGACATATTCCTTCAATGCGCGGCGGTTGTAGAGCTGCGTCAGCGGATCAGTCAGAGAGTTTTTCCATAAATTGGTTTTGTCATTTTGCAAAACAACATTCTTGCGCTGCAGCCGGAGCAGGGCGCTGGCGAGAAGGGCAAAGCGGCGCATCTCCTCGCAATCATCATCACTCAGTGTACGTGGCTTTGTATCAATGATGCACAAGGCACCCAATGTCAGCCCTGCATCAATCTCCAGCGGAAACCCTGCATAAAAGCGGAAGGACGGATCACCGGTAACATAGTTTTTGCTGTTGAAAGCGGGATCGCGCGTCATATCCTGCACAATAAACTGTCGGCCGGATTGAACGACATAGGTACATGCAGATTGCTCGCGCGGACAATCTTCCGCCTTGATACCTGCCGTTGAGGCGATGCGTTGCCAGTCTTCATCAATAATCGTCACGGCGCAGGATGCCGCGTGGAAAATATTTTTGACAAGCGTTGTGAGAATGTTCAGCTCATCTGTAATTGTGAACTGAGAAGGAAGCAGGCTGCGAACAGATACAAGACGTTCAGCTTCATTCGCAGGGATTTCAAATGGCCGGGTAGCATTCTGACTGATCAAGATATGTTCCAGATTTCTGTTTTATAAGAAAGGTGGCATGCGAAGACGGGTCGTATAAACGGCAGTGCTGCTGGTCGTGTTTGGTGTTTTTTCGTTTCGCCAGCAGATGTTACCTCAATATTAGTGCGCTCTTACAAAAAAGGAAACGGGATAATCTGATAAAAAATATCCGAATTATTCCTGAACCATTAATCCGTCGAAAACATCAATCAAGGCATCGGAAATTGCTGAGCCGAGATCGGCTGCAGTTCTGGCCAGTTCTTCTTCATTCATATCGCGTGCTGCCATCGCCAGTGCGGCGCCTTGCTGCGTAACGATTTCCTGCGCACGCTGAATAGCCCAGAGAGCAAATTCGCTGCGATTGTCAATTGCGACAGTTTCCATAGTGTTTCCTGCTGAGGAGAGGGGGAGCTATATCGTTCGATGAAATACAGATACAAAAAAACCCGCTTGCGCGGGTGTTTTTGTTAAAGACCTTGGTAGTAGTCTTTATATGGTGCCCAGAAGAGGACTCGAACCTCCACGCCCTTGCGAGCGCCAGCACCTGAAGCTGGTGCGTCTACCAATTCCGCCATCTGGGCGTTGAGTGACCGTTTAAAGGGCAGAGTGATTCATGTCAACGGCATTTCATCGAAAATTGCAGAAAATTTGTATTTTTTTGAAGTTTTTTTGTTTTTTCGTCTCAGGATGGAAAATAAAATCATTTCAACACCTTAGACGTGTGTTGTTTTCCACATTATGCAAAGAAAAAAGCCGGACACATGGATGTATCCGGCTTTGAATCACTCTGAGCGAATGGCTCTGATTATGCGCTCAGCACTTTCTTGGAAGCGATCGTGCTGTCTGCATTCAGTTCATAAATGATCGGTACGCCGGTATTCAACTCCTGCGCAATGATTTCATCGCTGGTCAGGCCTTCCAGAGCCATAATCAGAGCACGCAGGGAATTGCCGTGAGCGGCAACCAGCACTTTTTCACCGCGCAATACATGCGGCTGGATTGTGTGCAGATAATAAGGCCAGACGCGTGCGCCGGTATCGCGCAGGCTTTCCCCGCCCGGAGGCGGCACATCATAGGAACGGCGCCAGACGTGAACCTGTTCTTCGCCCCATTTGGCGCGGGCATCATCCTTATTGAGGCCGGAAAGATCGCCATAGTCGCGCTCATTCAGCGCAACATTGCGGATGGTCTGCAGATCAGACTGACCAAGCTGGTCAAGAATATGCTGACAGGTGATCTGTGCGCGGGACAGATCGGATGTGTAAGCAATATCAAATTTCAGACCGGCATCTTTCAGGCGCTGGCCTGCGGCTTTGGCTTCTGCATGACCCTGTTCGGTCAGGGACGGATCGCGCCAGCCGGTAAACAGGTTTTTCAGATTCCATTCGCTTTGGCCGTGGCGGACAAGAACAAGGGTGCGGGACATAAGTTTATCTCCGGTTAGATAGACAAATAAAAACTGGGTCAGAGGCCGAGAACGTCACGCATTGAATAAAGACCCGGTTTTTTGCCGTGCCCCCATAATGCCGCTGCTACCGCGCCTTGTGCGAAGACGGAGCGGTCCTGTGCCTGATGGGATAGAGTGATGCGCTCTGAAAGACCGGCAAAAATCACAGAATGATCCCCGACAACAGAACCGCCGCGCAAAGAAGCGAAACCGATTGTGCCGTCTTCGCGTGCGCCGGTATGGCCGTCGCGCACACGGACACTGTGATCTTTCAGTGTAATGCCGCGGCCATCTGCTGCCGCTTCTCCAAGGAGCAGGGCAGTGCCGGAAGGGGCATCGACTTTATGCTTGTGATGCATTTCGAAGATTTCAATATCGAAAGCGGAAGGGCTGAGCGCACGTGCCGCCTGTTCCACCAAAGCAGACAGGAGATTGACGCCGAGGCTCATATTGCCGGATTTGATGATTGTCGCATGACGGGCGGCCGCGCGGATCTTTTCCTCATCATCTTCCGAGCAGCCTGTTGTGCCGATTACATGGACAATACGTGCCTGCGCGGCAAGCGCTGCATAGGTCAGCGTCGAAGCGGGCGTGGTGAAATCCAGCACACCTTGCGCCTCGGCAAAAACCGGCAGCGGATCGGCAGAGATGAGGACACCGTTTTTACCGCAGCCTGCTATTTCACCGGCATCCAGCCCGATCAGCGGGGAGCCTTCACGCACAATCGCGCCTGAAAGAACAGTCTCCGGATTTTCCGCAATGGCACGAATGAGTGCTTTTCCCATACGTCCGCCTGCGCCGGTGACAACAAGGCGCATCGGGAATGAAGAAGTCTGCATGGCTGAAACAGTTGAGGTCATGACTTATCCGATCAGGGTTTCATTCTCAGGTGCGGATTGCAGCTGGTAGAAGCGGGCGTAAATCCCGTTCTCTATGGAGATGAGATCGGCATGACGACCTTCTTCAACAATATTACCCGCTTCCATGACGATGATTTTATCCGCACTGACCACAGTCGAAAGACGATGGGCAATCACAATCGTGGTGCGGTCCTTCATGATGGTTTCCAGAGCTTGCTGCACCCGTTTTTCAGAATCATTGTCGAGGGCGGATGTGGCCTCATCGAGCAGCAGGATCGGCGCATTGCGCACGATTGCACGGGCAATGGAAAGGCGCTGGCGCTGACCGCCGGAAAGTGTCACACCGTTTTCACCGACAGGACTGTCATAGCCCTGCGGTTGACGGATAATGAATTCATGGGCATTGGCGAGTTTCGCCGCCTCAATGATTTCTTCTTCTGTCGCATCGGGGCGGCCATAGCGGATATTATCAGCAATGGTGCCTTCAAACAGGTATGGCTGTTGCGAAACATAGGCGATGGAATGGCGCAGTGAATTGACAGTCACACCGGCAATATCCTGATCGTCAATGAGAATACGCCCGTCATTGACATCATAGAAACGCTGGATCAGCGCAATCAATGTGGACTTACCCGCTCCGGACGCACCGACAATCGCCGTTGTCTCTCCGGCTTTTGCGATAAAGCTGACGCCTTTGAGAACTTGCTGATGCTCAGGTGTGCCCTGCGCATGATAGGCAAATTGGACATCTTCAAAACGGACAGTTCCGTTCTGTACCTTCAGTTCAACAGCATCGGGGCGATCGCTTTGTGCCGGTTGCAGATCAAGAATTTCATAGATCATACGGGCATTGACGAGCGCACGTTCCAGACTGACCTGCAGACGCGCAAGGCGGCGCGCAGGGTCATAGGCCAGCATCATCGAAGTGATGAAGGCGAACATTGTGCCGGGTGGCTGCTGCTCAGCGATGGCGCGGTAACCGGCATAAGCAATGACGGACGCGATAGCGATACCGGCGAGAATTTCGGAAATCGGAGTTACACGCTCGGAAACGCTGGCAATTTTGTTGGAACGGGTTTCAGCCAGTTCGATCAGCCCGTTGATTTTGCCGCGCAGCTGATCTTCCATCGTGAAGGCTTTCACAATGGCGATGCCCTGCGTGGTTTCCTGCATGGCACCGAGCAGATGGGAGTTCAGATGCACAACCTCACGCGTCACTGTGCGGATACGGCGTGACACATAGGTCACGGTCAGAATCAGCGGCGGTGCAATCAGCAGCGAATAAAGCGATAAATACGGTTCCTGATAGACCATGATACAGATCAGGCCGACCAGCATCACGGCATCACGCGCCAGCGATGTGATTGTCATATTCATCAGATCGCGCATACCGCCGATATTCTGATTGATCTGCGCTGCCAGATGACCGGAGCGGTGATCATTATAGAAATTCAGCCCCAGCTTCATCAGATGGGCGAAGACACGTTTCTGATAGATCGCGGCCAGATTGTTACCGATCTTGGCCAGTTGTACCGCCTGAATATAGCTGCCCAACCCGCGCAAAACAAAAGCGAGCAGGATAGAACCGGCAATATAGGCGATCAGATCGGCGCGCTGCTTGTAGAAAATGTCATTAATGACATCGCGCATAATATAGCCGACAAAAACGGTAGCGCCGGAAATCATCAGGGAACCGGCAATGGCTTTGGCATAGGATAATTTGTGATCGGAAAAATTTTCAGAAAGCACACGACGGATCATCTGTGTGGTCTCTGCGGGATCAATCTTTTTTTTCTTTTTAAATAAAGTCACGGTCAGGGAAAATCCTGCTGCTGGTTATCTGTAAGCATCGGCAGGGTTTGTTGCGCCTGTCGTCATTCCTTTTCTATAAAGCTGTATAAAGCATTTGACCATGCTCTTTGCGCGAAAGCATGGTCAATAAGGTTTATGACTTATTATTGGGCGGCTGTGATAATGCGGCCACTAAAGAATCCAGAGCGAGCAACGTGATTCAATCTGAATACAAACCGCTCTGGAAATTAGCGCCAGCGGCGGCCATCTGTGTGAATGTCAAAACGGGCAGGGGTACGTGCATAGGCAGAAAGCCCTGCAATAGCTGCCAGCGGATGGGTGATGACATAGACAGGGATGGATTTGAGGATCAGCTGATGCGGTGCTTTATCCTCAAAAGCTGCGCGGAAACTGCCGGTGCGCAAGGCGGAAATAATGCGCTGCGGAATGCCCCCTGACAGATAAACGCCGCCATGTGCCATGAAAATCAGAGCAAGATCACCGGCGAGACGGCCGAGATAAATCACGAAAAGCTCTAAAGTCTCAACAGCCTGTGCATTGCTTTTGTCCAGCGCCGCATCGGTAATTTCAGCCGGTGTAACGAGGGACGGCTTTACACCATCGGCCTGACAGATTGCCTTGTAAATATGCTGCAGACCACGTCCGCAAAGCAGCTGCTCTGCAGAAACACGGCCGTCAATCTTTTCAATAAACGGAAAAATCTGCAGATCACGCTCTGAGCGCGGGCCAAAATCCACATGGCCGCCTTCACCCGGTACCGGAACCCATGTCTGGCGCGAGCGGATCAGACCTGCAACACCAAGCCCTGTTCCCGGCCCCAGAACCACACGCTTTCCGTTCGGATGAGCGGCTGCACCGCCGATATTTTCCAGATGGTGATCGTCGAGGGAGACAACAGCCAGTGCCTGTGCTTCAAAATCATTGAGTACGGTGATGTCCTGCAGGTTGAAGCGCTCCATCATCTGGCGCGGCTTCACAACCCACTGGCAATTAGTGAGCGGAATTTCATCGCCCTCGACAGGGCCGGCAATGGCAATCACTGCCGAGCGCGGCTGGATGGATGTGTGATCAAGAACGACAGTCTGGATTGCATCTTCCAGCGTTGCGAAATCTTTGGTCAGCAGAACCGGAAATTCTTTCGGCTCGGCGTAGGAATCAACCAGAATAGCAAAGCGGGCATTGGTGCCGCCGATATCACCGATAAGGACAGGAAAAACAAAGTTCGGATCGATATTAGGCATTGTTAATACTGCTTCTCACTCTGAATGTTTGTTTTATTGTTGCAGAGAAAGAGCCAAGCGATGATTGCTGTCTGCTCTGCCTCTAAATCGTTTTAATTCTATATCGGATGCGCTGGTTGAAGAAAAGCGCAATAGTGTGACAGATTTTGCGATTACGGTTTCTGCGCGGGCAATGGCACAGATGCCGGTGCTTGCTCCGGTGCAAAGGCACTGGCATTACCGCCCTTCTTCAGACCAAAAGTCACGTCTTGTACAGAAGCCGGAGCCGGTGCATTTAGCAGGGATGCGCAGGCCTGCGGCAGTTGCGAGACCATCATGATCTTTGGTGGCTTTGGTTTTTCGCCGGGTTTCGCAGGTTTCCATGGCTCGTCAGTAAACCACCAGTCGAGGGATTTGCCGCAACCGTCATCTTTGCCGGTTGGCTCCTGCGGTTTGCAGTCCGGTGATCCGGCCTGACAGCGCAGGCGCACATGGAAATGATAATGATGGCCCCAATAAGGACGCACTTTAGCCAGCCAGCTGCGGTCACCGGTTACGGTTTCACAGAGTTGTTTTTTAATGCCGGGATGCACAAAAAGCCGCTCTACTTCCGGATAGCCAGCCGCATGTTTGAGCAGTGCCGTGCGTGACGGCGTCCATTTGTTCTGATCCACATAGAGCGAATTTGCTTTGAGCATGGAAACCGCGCTCACATCCTCACGCTCCTGATTGGTGAAACGGCGGTTTGGCATCGGCGTCAGCCAGATATCAGCATCCAGCCCGACCTGATGGGAGGCGTGACCGGTGAGCATAGGGCCGCCGCGTGGCTGGGAAATGTCCCCGACCAGCAAGCCGTTCCAGCCGGTTTTAGCACTATCGCGGGAGAGTTTCTCCAGAAGCGCAATCAGGTTCGGATGACCCCAGTTGCGGTTACGGGACAGGCGCATAACCTGCCAGTTTGGCCCGTCAACCGGCAATGCAACCGCACCGCTGATGCAGCCTTTGGAATAAAAACCGTAGGATTCCGGTGCAGTGACTGACGGTAGTTTGACCGAGCCAAAAGCCTGTTTGGCCGGTGCATCAGCCTGTGCGGAAAATAATGCACTGCCTGAAAGGGCAACAGCCAGTCCAATTCTTAAAAACAATGCGGATAATATACGGGGGCGAAACGTCATCAGAACAGGTTCCGGTCATTTATAAATTCGCGGACAGCATCGACTGAGTTGCCTTGGCTGACAAGCGTAAAAATATCACAGTCGCGGCGGGTTCAGAGCCCTTCGCCGCTTTGCAGAAGTTTTTTCAGCCCTGTCCGATAATCCGGATAAAGCAACTGATAGCCGGTTGCTTTCAATGCGGCATTGGAAGCCCGCTTGCATTCCTGATAAAAAGAACGCGCCATCGGAGAAAGTTCCGCCGTTTCATAATCAATCGCCGGAGGCGGAGTAACGCCCAGCAATTCTGCGGCATCGGAAATAATTTCATGTGCCGGTGCCGGTTCATCATCGGCAAGATTATAAATGCCGCCCTGATTGTTCAGTGCCAGATGTGCCAATGCACCGCCAATGTCTTCCACATGAATACGGTTGAAAACATGGTCTTTTTTAATCAGGCGATGGGCGCGACCTTGTTTGATATTGGCCAGAGCATTGCGTGCCTGCCCCTGAAAAGACGGGCCGTAAATTCCGGCAATCCGTAAAATGGCACAGGCAATATCTGTGCCTTCCACCTGCGCCAGCCATTCCTTTTCGGCGGTCACACGGGCGGCAGAGCGGGCAGAAAGCGGTTTCAGTTCTGATGTTTCATCCACCCATGCGCCCTGATAATCGCCGTAAACACCGATGGTGGACAGATAGCTGATGAAACGCGCATTCGGCGCGTGATAGGGCAGGCCTTCCGGCATGAGGCGCAGGATCGGATCTGTTTCATCCGCGCTGCCGGTTAATGGCGCGACGGACGAGACAATATGGGTTGCTTGTTGCAATTCATCGCGCAATGCTGCGCTGAGGCCCTGTTCTGCATCAAAGAAAACAGGTGTGATACCGTTTTTGCGTAGAAACTCTGCCTGTTCCGGACGGCGGACAGTTCCGGTGATTGAGCTGATTTTTGCTGCCGGATTTTGCTTGAGTGCTTCGATAAAATAATGAGCGGAATAGCCGGAGCCGAACAGAAAAATATGCATTATTGGTTTCTCTCAATTTGCGCTGCGGCAGTCAGCCATTCTTCGATCACTTCGGCCTCTTGTTCAAGGGGAAGATGCAGGTTTTTCTGATGCAGAAATTGCTGCACATCAGCCAATTGAGACAGTGCCCAGACAGCAGCCCCGCGTGTTACCGGTGCGGGATCATTCAGCAATTGTTCAATCATTGGGAGATAGGCCAGATTATCTGAATTTCCGGCTGCAACCAGCACATTACGGATAAAGCGGTCACGCCCGATCCGCTTGACCGGCGAACCACTGAAGAGAGTGCGGAAGGCGGGGTCATCGAGTTGCAGCAGGGTATCAAGAGCCGGTTCTTTCAGCTCTTCCCGAGCCTGTAATTTGGCCTCTCTGGAGACCTGCGCGAATTTGTTCCACGGACAGGCCGACAGACAGTCATCACAACCATAGATACGGTTGCCCATCATGGTGCGAAATTCGTGTGGGATGGGGCCTTTATTCTCGATGGTGAGATAGGAAATACAGCGCCGCGCATCAATCTGATAGGGGGCAGGAAATGCATCTGTCGGGCAGGCATCAAGACAGGCGCGGCATTTGCCGCAACTGTCTTTGCCCGCACGATCGGGTTCCAGATCAGCAGTGGTAAAAATCGAGCCGAGAAACAGCCATGAGCCATATTCGCGGCTCACCATATTAGTATGTTTCCCCTGCCAGCCCATGCCTGCGGAAACTGCCAGTGGCTTTTCCATCACCGGAGCCGTATCGACAAAGACTTTCACCTCATGGCCGGTTCGTGCCGCAAAGCGGCTGGCCATATGTTTGAGCTTGCCTTTGATAATATCGTGATAATCGCGGTTCTGCGCATAGACCGAGATCGCCCCGCAGTCTTTTTTGCTTTGTAAGTCCCGCGGGTCGTGGTCAGGGCCGTAATTCATCGCCAGCATGACGATGGAGCGCACTTCATGCCAAAGCTCAGACGGATTTGAACGGCGGTCTGCCGTTTCTTCCAGCCATTCCATGGAGCCGTGGCGGCCATGATCGAGAAAATAGCGCAACCGCTGCGATGCCTGCGGAATGGCGTCCGGCGTCGTAATCGCCACGACGTCAAAACCGACCGCTGCGGCCTCTTCCATTAAGAAGCGCTTCAGACGGACAGCAGGAGGCTCATCGCTTTTCGGCAGAGGTTTCTTTGGAGCGCGATCAGAAATCGAGGTCGCCATAATGGGATGCCGGAAAAATGCCGCGCACACGATCAGCGAGAAGCGGACGGAAAGAAGGACGGGATTTCATGCGCGCATACCATTCGCGGGTAGCGCGGTGTTCTGCCCACTCAATCTCCCCCAGATAATCGAGAATGGAAATACCGGCAGCCGCTGCCATATCGGCATAGCTTGGTGTATCGCCGGCCAGCCAGTTGCGGGTCGCGGCCAGCCAGTCTGTATAGCGCAGATGCTGGCGGATATTGGCACGGGCTGCGCGGATTGCTGTGGAATCCGGCGCGGATGAGCCCATTTCCTGCGACATTTGCAATTTGAACACGCGTTCACGGGCAAGATGACGGGTGACTTCATTTTCAAATTTAATCAGAAACCAGTCGACGAGACGGCGCACTTCAGCGCGCTCCATCGGGGTCTCCGGCAGCAGACGGCGATTGCGCTTCAGCGCGCCGCGCGTCTCATCCATATATTCCGCAATCACTGTGGCGCCGACAACCGGCCAGTCATTCTCGGCCAGCAAGACCGGCAAAGTTCCAGCAGGATTGAGTGCCAGAAACTCTTTTCTGCGTGACCATGGACGTTCCTCAATCATTTCCGCTTCCACGCCATATTCATTGAGAATCAGACGGACATAACGGGAGGTAGTAGACATCGGATGGTGAAACAGCGTGAGCATGTGGTTCGATAGTACTTTCAGGTGTGGCTTGGAAGCGGCATGGTCTGGGACATTGCCACCGGTGAGCCGGTAATCGGACTGAATAATCTGCCAGCTTGTAGCCGATCTGCAAAAGAGTCAGACCTTACAGAGGGTTCCTGTCCGGCAGAGGGTTAAGCCTGAGCGGCAGATGAGGGGTTAGATTAAAACATCAGACGCAATAAAAATGCGGTTGTAGAGCATTTTGCGTAATTATACAGGCTTCCTATAAATAATTGGTTAGGACGGGTGAGTTACATAAAGATGCATTGCATTTTGAGTAAAAACATTTCAACAGGCTGAATTTAAGGCAGGGCGATTGTTTTTCTGCTCATGTTCAGCTTGCTGACAGGATGTCTGGATAAATCAGATGTTTAAAGCCTGTCAGAACCGGCAGCAATTTTTATATAACGCAGACAAAGGTATTCAGCATTATGGACGCATGGGCAATATTCGAGGCTGCGATTCTCGGTCTTCTGGAAGGTCTGACCGAGTTTCTGCCGGTTTCGTCTACAGGCCATCTTTTGCTGGCAGGACATTTTCTTGGCTTTGAATCAACCGGCCGTACTTTTGAGGTGCTGATTCAGCTTGGTGCTATTCTCGCAATCTTAAGTGTTTATTTTGGACGCTTGTGGAAGCTGCTGACTGATCTGCCGCGGGATGCGGGCGCGAGGCGCTTCGCAACCGGAATCATATTGGCCTTTTTACCGGCGGCCGTGATCGGAGCACTGGCACATAGTTATATCAAGCAGGTTTTGTTTGAAACGCCGGTGCTGGTCTGTTCGATGCTGATTGTCGGCGGCTTTATTCTTCTGTGGGTGGATCGTCTGCCGCTGCGTCCGCGCTATAATGATGTGACGCAATATCCGCTGAAAATGTGCTTCATGATCGGTCTTGTGCAGTGCCTGGCAATGATTCCGGGTGTGTCCCGCTCCGGTTCGACCATTGTCGGTGCTTTGCTGATGGGTTCGGATAAGCGTTCCGCTGCAGAATTTTCGTTCTTTCTGGCAATGCCGACAATGGCCGGTGCTTTTGCCTATGATCTTTATAAAAATCATGCGCTGCTTTCGACCAATGATATGGCGCAGATTGGTATCGGCTTTGTTGCGGCTTTCATCTCCGGTGTGATTGTTGTGCGTTATTTGCTGGATTATGTTTCCCGCCACGGTTTTGCATTGTTTGCCTGGTGGCGTCTGATCGTCGGTTCCGCCGGTCTGGCCGCGTTGATGGTCTGGGGTTAAGCTTCAAATATCAGAAACAGAAAAGGCCCCGCGAGGGGCCTTTATTGTATTCAGTTTATGACCGTTTTAGCGGGCAAGGCTTGCCTTGTCATACTGACCCAGCACACGGTAGCGCCAGAGATAAGATGGCAGAATTGCATCAATTGCCTGTGGTTTGATGCCAAGACCTTCCAGTGTCAGGTCAGCATCCGCAGCTTCCTGTGAAACCACATTATTGCTCTTCAGCAATTTAACATGGTCGCTGGTCAGCGGCGGGTTTGGCAGCAGGCCGAGAATCTTGCCCTGCAGGCTGGCAACCCACCAAGGCAGGTTGATGAAGGCGCGCTTACGGCCGATCACTTCCAGCGAAATTTCCATGCAACGACGCAGGGTCAGCACTTCCGCACCACCCAGTTCATAGGCTTTGCCTGCCTGCAATTTACCCTCAACCGCACGGGCAATCACTTCAGCCACATCGCCGACATAAACCGGCTGGAACTGGGTCTTACCGCCACCGATCAGAGGCATGAACGGGGAGAAACGGGACATGCTGGCGAATTTGTTGAAGAACTGGTCTTCAGGGCCGAAAATCACGCTCGGGCGCAGAATGACCGCATCCGGCTTTACGCTCAGCACCTGACGTTCTGCTTCTGCTTTGGTGCGGGCATATTCGGATGCACTTTTCAGATCTGCTCCGAGTGCCGACATATGCAGCAGTGGCAGACCGGCAGCGGCTGCAACTTCAGCCACATGTTTCGCACCGATGGCATGAACAGTGTTGAAACGCTGTTTGCCGCCTTCGGCCAGAATGCCAACCAGATTAACAACATAATCCGCGCCTTTGACGGCGCGTTCAACTGACCAACGATGGCGGATATTGGCCTGAACCAGCTGGATCTGACCGATATTGCCAAGCGGCTGCATATAATAGGCAATTTCCGGTTTGCGCACAGCAACACGCACACGGTAACCGCGCCGTGCCAGTGCATCAACCACATGACGCCCTACAAAACCTGAACCACCGAAAACTGTAACCAGCTTTGGTGTTGTGCGGTGATTAAGCGTTTGCGTGTCCATGACCTGTCTCCTGCGCCGGTCCTATTGCGGCATGATAACTGCTAGCGATGTGTCCATCTCTATGCAGTAAACTTTCCAGTGCTGCCTCGCGATGTCTTGCGCGTTCTGCCAGCTTTGGGGTCACGCTTTACTGGTTTTTTGCCGTTTCGCAAAGGGGACATAATGCACCATACCCTGAAAGATTACACTTTAAGCTTTGTTTTGCCCCGATTTGCATGAATCCCCTTTGCCTTTGCGTAAATCTGCTGCTAAATCGCGCGCATGAGCACACCACTTGACCATATCCGGAATTTTTCCATCGTCGCCCATATTGATCATGGGAAGTCGACACTTGCTGACCGTTTGATTCAAGCAACCGGCGGCCTTGATAATCGTGAAATGAAAGAGCAGGTGCTCGACTCGATGGATATCGAGCGCGAGCGCGGCATCACGATCAAGGCGCAGACCGTTCGCCTGAATTATCGTGCGAAAAACGGTGAGGACTATGTTCTCAACCTGATCGACACGCCGGGCCACGTTGACTTTGCCTATGAAGTTTCCCGCTCGCTGGCGGCCTGTGAAGGTTCGCTGCTGGTGGTAGACGCTTCTCAGGGCGTGGAAGCGCAGACGCTGGCCAATGTTTATCAGGCGATCGACAATAATCATGATCTGGTTGTTGTGCTGAACAAGATTGATCTGCCTGCGGCTGATCCTGAGCGCGTGAAAGAACAGGTTGAAGATGTGATCGGTATTGACGCATCGGATGCCGTGGAAATTTCCGCGAAAAGCGGTCTGGGTATTCCGGATGTGCTGGAAGCGATTGTTGAGCGCCTGCCGCCGCCGAAAGAAGGCGACCGTGATGCACCGCTCAAAGCGATGCTGGTGGATAGCTGGTATGACACTTATCTCGGTGTGATCGTGCTGGTTCGCATCATCGACGGTGTGCTGAAAAAAGGCCAGACCATCCGTATGATGGGTACAGGTGCCAAATATCCGGTGGAGCGCGTCGGCGTGTTCACACCGAAAATGGTGGCTGTTGAAGATCTGGGGCCGGGTGAGCTTGGCTTTATCACTGCTTCGATCAAGGAAGTGGCGGATACCCGCGTCGGTGATACGATCACCGAGGACAAACGCCCGACAACAACCATGCTGCCGGGCTTCAAGCCTGCACAGCCGGTTGTGTTCTGTGGTCTGTTCCCTGTGGATGCAGCTGATTTTGAAGATTTGCGTGCTGCCATGGGCAAGCTGCGTCTCAATGATGCGAGCTTCTCCTTTGAAATGGAAACATCGGCCGCTCTGGGCTTTGGTTTCCGTTGCGGTTTCCTCGGGCTGTTGCATCTTGAAATCATTCAGGAACGTCTTTCCCGCGAATTTGATCTTGATCTGATCGCTACTGCACCTTCCGTTGTCTATCGCATGAATATGCTCGACGGTTCTGTGAAGGAGCTGCACAATCCGGCGGATATGCCGGATGTGGTGAAAATCACGTCTATTGAAGAGCCGTGGATTAAAGCGACGATTCTGACGCCGGATGATTATCTCGGTTCGATCCTGAAACTCTGTCAGGAGCGTCGTGGTATTCAGGTCGATCTGTCTTATGTCGGCCCGCGTGCGATGGTGACCTATGAATTGCCGCTCAACGAAGTGGTGTTCGATTTCTACGATCGCCTGAAGTCGATTTCCAAAGGTTATGCATCTTTCGATTATAATCTGTCGGAATATAAAGAAGGTGATCTGGTGAAGATGTCGATCCTCGTCAATGACGAGCCGGTTGATGCGCTCTCCATGCTGGTACACCGTTCTGCGGCTGAAAAACGTGGCCGCGTGCTGTGTGAAAAGCTGAAAGACCTGATCCCGCAGCATATGTTTAAAATTCCGATTCAGGCGGCTATTGGCGGACGTATTGTTGCGCGTGAGACGATCTCGGCTCTGCGTAAAGACGTGACGGCTAAATGTTACGGCGGTGACGTTTCTCGTAAGCGCAAACTTCTGGAAAAACAGAAGGAAGGTAAGAAGCGCATGCGTCAGTTCGGTAAGGTGGAAATTCCGCAGGAAGCCTTCATTCAGGCGCTTAAAATGGGTGATGAATAATCATTTCAGAGATTTCGAGCAGACCCGCCTTCCGGCGGGTTTGTTTTAGAGCATTTCCAGCAAAAGTGGGAACCGGTTTTGCGTAGGAAAATGCGTAAAACAAAAGAGTAGAGTGGTTCTAACGATTCAATATGAACGGGAACGCTCTACTTAATATAGGATATTGCGATATGACTGCTAAGCCACGTATTACCATTGAATATTGTATCCAGTGTAACTGGATGCTCCGTGCTGCATGGGCGGCACAGGAATTGTTGCTGGCATTCGGTGATGAAGTGGGTGAGATCGCGCTTATTCCGGGCGGCGACGGCAATTACATCATTCGTCTGAATGAGCAGGTGGTATGGGATCGTAAAGCTGAAAACGGCTTTCCGGAAACCGATGCGCTGGTTGCCCGTATTCGTGAGACAATGAAGGGCTGATCAGGCTCTGGTCTTTATATGATATATAAAGACGTAACTAGCTGATTTTTATTGTAAAATAAAAGCCGGATGCAATGTGCGTCCGGCTTTTCTATTTATCGGGCAAAGTGTTGCGGGCATCATTTGAGACGGAGATTCCGCTGCGGCTGTCCGGTTTTTGTGCGGATATATATGAGCTGCATAGACGCGGATTGCCGGTTTCGTCTTTATTTATTGTGGCGCGGATAGCTTAAATGGTTAATTTTATTGCATAAAATAAGGTTTTGATGCGCCTTGAACGGGATTTTTTCCTCATTCTGCAAAGGCTTATAATCCCGTTTTCAGAGATAGATTCCGCGAGATTGCCCCCTATAAAAAGCGTGGTGCAGAAGGGGCACCGTTCTGTGGTAAAGACTGTTGCTGCGGCGCTTTTTTCTGTTCGTGATTATCCGGATTGTCGCCCAGTTCCAATGCTTCAATCTTGGCACCGCGACGGGTGACTTTGGAGGATGAGATCAGAATATCGTCAATGTCACGGCTGGCCTGTGAGAAATGGGTTTGTAATTTGCGCACCCGTTCATCAAGCCGCGATACATCATCCATCAGCCGCACAACTTCTCCCTGAATGAGATGGGCCTGTTCCCGCATCCGCGCATCTTTAAGCACGGACTGGATGACCTGAATGGAGAGCATCAGCAGAGAAGGCGAGACAATGACCACGCGGGAGCGATGTGCCCGCTGAATAATCACCTCAAAATTCTCGTGAATTTCCGCAAAAATCGATTCTGATGGTACAAACAGAAAGGCCGTATCCTGTGTCTCACCGCTGATGAAATATTTGGCGGCAATGTCACGGATATGTACCTCCATATCGCGGCGGAACAGCTGTTCGTAATGACGTTTGGCTTCCGGTGTTTCCGAGGCTTTTAATGCATTCCAGCTTTCCAGCGGGAATTTGGCATCGACCACCAGTGAGGCTGTGCCATTAGGCATCCGCACCAGACAATCGGGTCGCATGCCATTGGAGAGTGTAGCCTGAAACTCATAGGCACCCATTGGCAGACCGTCGGCAATAATTGCTTCCATCCGCGATTGGCCGAAAGCGCCGCGTGTCTGTTTATTGGCGAGGATGGCCTGCAATTGCACAACCTGACCGGCGAGCGACTGGATATTGTTCTGGGCGGTGTCGATCACCGCCAGCCGTTCCTGCAACTTGCTTAAGTTTTCATGGGTCGAGCGGGTCTGTTCATTGATGCTGCGGCCAAGATGACTGGTCATGCCGTCGAGCCGGTCGCGGATGGATTTGTTGAGTTCTGCCTGTCTGGCGCCGAAAAGCTCTGCCATCGTCTGCATGCGCCCCTGCATCTCTGCCTGACTTTTCAGGATCGACTGCATTTGCATTTCTGCCTCGCGCGCCCGCTCTTCCGACTGAAACTGCGCATGGATCATCGCCCTGCTGTTACGGCCGGAGAGCCAGAACAGCAGGAGGATAATGAACAGTACAAAACCGCCCGTAACCAGCAAAAACTGGGCGGGGCTGAGACCGAGTGCACTCGCAAAGGATGCCGGTATTTCTGAAGCAGATAATGTTTCCATAGATAAAGATTACACGATTCGCGGCAAATATAAGAATAAAACGTGAACAAATTTTTATTCATCTCATGTAATTTATTGACGGCGGAGTGCTGAGAGATTAGATCGGACATCATTCCGATTGTGCCTGCCTGCGCGGGTGTCAGATATTTTCAATCATTTGCAACACCGGATCACTGTGATGACCATTAAGCCGATTATTTTCATTCCTGATCCGGTATTGCGTCAGGTTTCCAAACCCGTTGAGCGTTTCGATGCGGATTTGCGTAAATTTTCTGATGATATGCTCGCCACGATGTATGATGCGCCGGGTATCGGTCTGGCTGCAATTCAGGTGGCTGAGCCGATCCGTATGGTGGTGATTGATCTGGCGAAAGAGGGCGATGCCCCTGCGCCGCATGTCTTCATCAATCCGGTGATTGTCGAGCGCTCGGATGAGCCGAGCAGCTATGAAGAGGGTTGCCTCTCGATTCCTGATTATTATGCGGAAGTGGAACGCCCTGCGACTGTGCGCGTGACCTATCAGGATCTGCACGGTAAACCGCAGGAAATCAAAGCTGAGGGCCTGATGGCGACCTGTCTGCAGCATGAGATTGACCATCTGGATGGCGTGCTTTTTATCGACCATATTTCCAAGCTCAAGCGGGATATGGTGATCAAGAAATTCAAAAAACTGGCCAAGACCCATGTGCCGGCTTCGGGTAAAAAAATCTGAAATGCAGGCTGAATTACGGTCAGGTCAGAGAGTGTAGGTAGGATAGTCTATGTCGTTACGTATTGTGTTTATGGGCACGCCGGAATTTTCTGTTCCGGTGATGACAGCGCTGATCGGACAGGGCTATGAAATTGTTGCTGTTTACAGTCAGCCGCCGCGTCCGGCCGGTCGTCGTGGTCTGGAACTGACAAAATCGCCGGTGCATGAAAAAGCAGAAGAATTCGGTATTCCTGTTTTCACGCCGAAAAGCCTGAAAAGCGAAGAAGAACAGCAGATTTTCCGTGATTTGAATGCAGATGTCGCTGTGGTTGTTGCCTATGGCATGTTGCTGCCAAAGGCTATTCTCGAAGCGCCCGCACTTGGCTGCTATAATGGTCATGCGTCGCTGCTACCGCGCTGGCGTGGCGCTGCGCCGATCCAGCGCGCGATTATGGCGGGCGATGCCGAGACCGGCATGATGATTATGAAAATGGATGAGGGGCTGGATACCGGCCCTGTCGCCATGGTCGAGAAAATTACCATCACTCCGAATATGACCTGCGGTGAATTGCATGATCGTTTGAGCATTACCGGTGCCGATCTGATGGTGCGTGCTATGGCTGCACTGGAGCGTGACAGTCTGAAGCTCAATCCGCAGTCAGAAGATGGCGTGACCTATGCCTCCAAGATTGAAAAATCCGAAGCGCGTATCGACTGGGCACAACCGGCGCAAGCGGTGCACAACCGTATCCGTGGCCTGAGCCCGTTTCCGGGTGCATGGTGCGAAATGGAAATCAATGGTCAGCTTGAGCGCGTAAAAGTGCTGCGCTCGGTGATCGCTGATGGCGCTGGCAAAGCCGGTGAGGTGCTGGAAGGTCAGCTGGTGATTGCCTGTGGTGACGGTGCAATTGCGCTGACGCTGGTGCAAAAAGCGGGTGGTAAGCCGGTGAGTAGCACCGAATTCTGCAATGGCGTTAAGCTCGCAACCGGTACAATTCTGCCATGAGTCATTCTCCTGTCAAACAGTTGGATATCCGCCCTGTCAGCGAGCTGGATCGCTCAAAGATTGACGACGTGATTGCCGCTGCTTTTGACGGAGCTGATGAGGTTGCATTGGTGCGCAAGCTTGTTGCCGACGGTGACATTGTGCTGGAGCTGGTTGCGGAAATTGACGGTCAAATTGCCGGGCATATTCTGTTTTCCAGATTATGGGTCGAACAGTCCGGCAATCGTCTGGCTGCTGTTGCTTTGGCACCGCTTGCTGTGTCGCCGGAAATGCAGCGGACGGGACTGGGCAGTGCACTGGTTGAGGTTGCGCACAAGCTGCTGCTTCAGCAAGGTGAGGTTCTGAGCATTGTCTTAGGCGATCCGGCCTATTACGGACGCTTCGGTTACAGCGTTGCCGATGCTGCCGGACTTGAGAGTGTTTATCCGGCTCAATATTTGCAAGCAAAGCACCTCACGGACACAGCCACTCTTGCACCTTTGCAAGGTAAACTGATTTATGCTTCTGCATTCGGAGAAAATTGAGTGCCGCGTTATCGCCTGACAGTTGAATATGATGGTTCACCCTATGCCGGATGGCAGCGGCAGGATAATGCGCCGACGGTGCAGGGGGCTATTGAAGCCGCGATTTTTAAATTTTGCGGTGACAGCAATTCAATTGGAGCTGCAGGGCGTACCGATGCCGGTGTTCATGCTTTTCAGCAAACCGCCCATGTTGATCTGACCAAAGATTGGGGCGCATCCAAAGTGCGCGACGCCGTCAATGCCTATCTGGCACTGGATAAAGAGAGCGTCTTTCTGATTAATGTCGAGAAAGTGCCGGATCATTTTGATGCGCGTTTCAGTGCGCTGGGACGACATTATATTTACCGCATAATCAATCGTCGCACACCTTTGGCGCTGGAAGCCAGCCGTGCCTGGTGGGTAGCGAAAAAGCTGGATACGGATGCCATGCACGAGGCCGCACAATTGCTTGTCGGTCTGCATGATTTTACGACATTCCGCTCAACACAATGCCAGTCCAAAAGCCCTGTTAAAACGCTTGATCTCTTGAATGTACAGCGCCATGGCGAGTTGATTGAGGTGCGGGCCTCTGCACGGTCTTTCCTGCATAATCAGGTGCGGTCTCTGGTTGGCAGTATTTCTGAAGTGGGTACAGGCCGCTGGACCAATGACGATCTGGTGGCGGCACTGGAAGCACGTGACCGCAAAGCCTGCGGTGTCGTGGCACCTGCCCATGGCCTCTATATGATCGGTGCGGATTATCCGCTGATTTTATAGAGCAGGCATAAAACCTGCCAGATTTTGCAATATGATTGTCAGCATAATACTGCCCAGCACTACAGAAATGAAAAATGGCGCGGCGAAACTATGTGGTCTTTGCAAGGCTGCGCGGGTGAGCCTGTAGCTCAGCACCAATGTCGCCAGAAACAGCCCGAAACCGATACCTGCGAAGACCGGAGACAAGTCCGGCAGCAGCAGATTGAGGAATGAGAGCGGGGCATAGATCCACGCAAATAACGCGGTTGTCCAGTTTGTAGCGACTACATAGGTAGAAAAACGGCGTTCAAGGCCAAGGCTGCGGCTGAGAAAGCCGATAATGAGCAGCGGTAATAGCCAGACAATCATATCAATAGCGCCGAGCTTGACCGTATTGATAAGGCGCAATGCTGTTGCGTCGCCGCCTTCTGTTCCTTCGGTAAGGCGGGCTGCGATTTCGACCCAGCCGATCAGCATTGGCGGCAGAGAAATCAGGATTGCATAAAAAGACCGCCAGAAACCGTCTGCATCCGTATTCAGATCATTCAATGCTTCCGGATGGCCGGTCATGGTGCGCCAGACTGCGGAGAAATAATACTGAATCTCTTCAAAACTGGGCATGGGCAACCTGTATAAGTGACGACGAAAGAGGTGCCTGTGTTTTCAGGACAGGCACCCGAAGTAAAATGACTCAGGCGAAAAAGCCCTCAAGGAATTTTTCGTAAATTGCGGTGAGATTTTCAAGGTCTTGCAGTGATGTCCGCTCATTGGCCATATGCATGGTCTGGCCGACAAGACCAAATTCCACTACAGGGCAATAATCCTTGATGAAACGGGCGTCGGATGTGCCGCCGGATGTGGAAAGTGTGGCCTGTTTGCCGGTCACCGATTTGATCGCATCGTTCAGAGAGTCAATCAGCTTGTCATTGCGGGTCAGGAATACATGGCTCGGGCGTTCGCTCCACTGTAACTCATAGTGAAGTGGCACCGATTTATCCTGCCGGAACGGATTGTCCTGTGCAGCATCGCTCAGACGGCGTGTAACTTCTTTTTGCAGAGTATCTGCTGTCCATGTGTCATTGAAGCGGATATTGAATGAGGCGATTGCTTTTGCCGGAATGACATTAGTTGCCGGATTGCCGACATCAATCGAAGTGATTTCCAGATTTGTGGCCTGAAAATTCTCTGTACCCTGATCATAGGCCGGTATCAGCAGGCTGTTCAGCAGAGCCATAATACCGCGCACCGGATTATCCGCATTATGCGGATAAGCCACGTGCCCCTGTGTGCCATGAACTGTTACCGTGCCGGTGACAGAGCCACGGCGGCCGATTTTAATTGTTTCACCCAGACGGTCGGGATTGGTTGGCTCGCCAACCAGTGAAGCATCCCAGCTTTCGCCTTTAGCTTTTGCCCAATGCAGTAATTTATCTGTGCCGTTGATTGCAGGGCCTTCTTCGTCGCCGGTAATCAGGAAAGAAATATTCGGCTTGCGATCCGGAAATTTTTTCAGATAGCGGGCGGTTGCGGTAACAAAACAGGCAATGCCACCTTTCATATCGACTGCGCCACGGCCATAGAGTTCACCATTCTCAATAACGGCTGCAAAAGGCGGGTGCTTCCAGAGCGAGAGATCACCGGTCGGTACGACATCGGTATGGCCGGCAAACATCAGATGCGGGCCTGTGCCTTTGAGGCGTGCATAGAGATTTTCTATGTCCGGCGTGCCTTCTTCGGTGAAGACAGGACGCTCGATTTTGAAGCCGAGCGGCTCCAGCATTGCCTGCAGCGTTGTGAGAGCTCCGCCTTCTGCCGGTGTAACTGACGGGCAGCGGATAAGAGCAGCGAGATTTTCGGCGGGATCAAATGTGGTCATCATGCACAAGGCTTAGCAGATGCCGCAAGCCGGTGCATCTGGAATCTATCTTTGATGAGTCACACTGTGATTTGGCGGCATCTAATTTCAAAAACAGCACTGTAACAGCCGGTAATAATATTGTGATAAAACTGTTATTGTTCATCAATTGGGAACGATACAACGAACGGAATGTCTCTATTTAGAGAACGATACAGCGAATATTGAAATATCTGCCGAATTTTTAAACTGCTAAGCTTTTGATTTTATTGAGTTGATATGTGTTCATTGTTTTTTCAAGGAAAGATTGTGTCAGAATTTTTATTTATTCGTAAAATTTATGTGAGTTGAAATCCTAAACAATGGCTCCTATCTCAGGGTCATCGGAACGGCGCTTCTCCCAAGCACGTTCACATAAATTGAACAAGGAATATGAAAATGAAAAAGATTGCTTTGACTGTTGCTGCACTTGCTCTTTCTGCCGGAGCAGCTTTTGCTGAAAACCCAAATGCGGGTATTCCTGATGATCTGTACAGCAATGACAAGACACCCGTGATCACCACTTCAACTGTGAAAAGCACACAGGCTGAAACCTTTACAGACGGTTCCGCACACGGTTTCGGTGATAATGCACCGTCCAGCTATAACGGCTAATTTAGCCGGTACCTCCTCCGCATAACATTAACACTATGAATGACAGCCGCATTTCAACGTCTGATGAACAGACCTCCCAACTGATCCGTTGAAAATAACCGGCCTATAAAAGGAATATGAAAATGAAAAAGATTGCTTTGACTGTTGCCGCCCTTGCTCTGACCGCCGGTGCCGCTTTTGCTGAAAATCCAAATGTTGGCATTCCTGATGATCTGTACAGCAATGACAAGACACCTGTGATCACCACTTCAACCGTGAAAAGCACGCAGGCTGAAACCTTTACAGACGGTTCGGCTCACGGTTTCGGTGATAATTCACCATCCAGCTATAACGGCTAATTTAGCCGGTACCTCCTCCGCATAATATTAACATTATGAATGACAGCCGGATTTCAACGTCTGATGAACAGACCTCCCAACTGATCCGTTGAAAATGACCGGCCTATAAAAGGAATATGAAAATGAAAAAGATTGCTTTGACTGTTGCCGCTCTTGCTCTGACTGCCGGTGCTGCTTTTGCTGAAAATCCAAATGCCGGTATTCCAGACAATCTTTATGGTGCTGACCAGACATTTGTAACTGCGACTCCGACTGTAACCAGCACACAGACCGAAACCTATAGTGACGGTTCCGCTAACGGCTTTGACGATCATTCGCCTGCAAGCACCCGTCGTTAATTGACGGTAGTGCAAACAAAAAGCGGCGGGCTTGAGGCCCGCCGCTTTTTGTTGTTTTTGAAAGGCTGCTTTTAATCGCGCAGCAGATCATTGATTGAAGTTTTTGAGCGGGTCTTCTCATCAACGCGCTTTACGATAACCGCGCAATAAAGGCTCGGGCCTGCTTCGCCATTTGGCAGTGGTTTGCCCGGCATAGTACCGGCAACAACAACTGAGTAAGGCGGTACTTCGCCGTAGAAGACTTCGCCGGTGGCGCGGTCGACGATTTTGGTGGATTTGCCGATATAGACACCCATACCAAGCACCGAACCTTCGCGGATGATGCAACCTTCCACCACTTCCGAACGGGCACCGATAAAGCAATTGTCTTCAATGATGGTTGGTTCGGCCTGCAGCGGCTCAAGCACACCACCGATGCCGACGCCGCCGGACAGATGGACATTCTTGCCGATCTGAGCGCAGGAGCCGACAGTTGCCCATGTATCAACCATCGTGCCTTCACCGACATAAGCGCCGAGATTGACAAAAGACGGCATCAGAATGGCGTTTGGTGCAATATAAGCGGAGTGACGCACGACGCAGTTTGGCACGGCGCGGAAACCTGCCTGTGTAAACTCGTCGGCAGACCAGCCGTCAAACTTGGAAGCTACTTTGTCCCACCAGACGGATGCGCCCGGACCACCTTTGATGATTTCCATCGGGTTAAGACGGAAGGAAAGCAGAACTGCTTTTTTCAGCCACTGATTGACTGTCCAGTTACCGTCTGCCTGTTTTTCGGCAACGCGTACTTTACCCTGATCGAGCAGCAAGAGGGATTGTGCGACGGCATCACGGATTTCTCCTGTGGTAGATACCGAGACTGTGTCACGCTCATCAAAAGCTTTTGTGATAATTTTTTCGAGAGCTGACAGATCAGGCTGGGACATATTACTGCTCCTGAGGTGTTGAAACGGAATTAAATCGCATTTATTTCGTCATTCAGACGAAATGCCTGACGAAATATACAGATTACGGAATATTTTCGGCAAATGATTAGGCTATGCTCAAAGCATGGTCAATCTTGGCATTGCCGCTTTTGCACTATATGCCTCAGTATCTGATCTAAAAGTCGCCATGCCGGCCTGCAAAGGGCAATTTCTGGGCTTCCGGTACTCACGTACAATAGGTACGCTCCGTTCCGGTTCTCGAAATCACCCTTTTCGTCTCGGCCTGACGATTTTTGATTCAGACACTCAATATGGAAACACGAACAGTGGCTTGCCTTTCTTATAATTGATGTCGCTGCCACAACAGGATGATATTGCATGAATCCGCTTGAGAAAGATGGCTGGACACCTTTCAGCAATTCCGGTGAAACTGTTAAGCGCGTCGCTGCGGTGCCGGATACACCGCAAACCCGCGCGCCTGCCTATAAGCTGGCATTCAGTGATGCGGAATTTATGACCAAGCGGGAACTGCGCCCGATCCGCCTGCAGCTTGAGCTGCTGAAGCCGGAAATGATTATGGAAGAGCGCGGCATCAAGTCGACTGTCGTGCTGTTCGGCGGCGCGCGTATTCCGGAACCGGGCGGCGAGGCATGGGCTGCGAAAAACGAAGTTCAGAAAAAGAATCTCGAAGCCAATTCGGTCTATTATGAAGAAGCGCGTGAATTTGCCCGTCGCTGCTCGGAATATTCGGCTTCAACCTATTATCGTGAATTCGTTGTTGTAACCGGTGGTGGGCCGGGTGTGATGGAAGCGGGGAACCGTGGCGCGGCCGACATTGGTGCGCCGTCTATTGGCCTGAACATTGTGCTGCCGCACGAGCAGGCACCGAATGCTTATGTCACGCCGGAATTGTGTTTCAACTTCCACTATTTCGCATTGCGCAAGATGCACTTCCTGTTCCGTGCTAAGGCTTTTGCAGTTTTTCCGGGTGGTTTTGGTACCATGGATGAGCTGTTTGAGACACTCACATTGATGCAGACCGGCCGTATGGAGCGTGTACCGCTGGTGCTGTTCGGCAAAGAGTTCTGGACGAAGGCGATCAATATTCCGTATCTCTCCGAGCAGGGCACAATTTCGCCGGAAGATCTGGAGCTGTTCCATTATGTGGATACGGCTGATGAAGCATGGAATGTCGTGAAAGATCACTACGATCTGTAAGTGCTGATAATGAGAATTTCAAATGCCGGTGTGAACGCACCGGCGTTTTTTATTATCTGTCGTCCGGCTGTTTCGGCGGATGAATAACGGTCACCAGCACAACAGAGATAATCATCAGCAGATACCATGCACCGAGCTTGGACAGGGAGACCGGCACCCATTGGTCATGTTGACCGGGATAGAGCCAGACGCGTGACCATGTGCCGATATTTTCGGCAATCCAGATGAACAGTGAAGTCAGGAAGAACGCCAGCAGCAGCGGCATACGGTGGCGAAAACGGAATACGCGGTAATGCATGCTGGTGCGCCAGAACATCAGTGCGGTGACTGCAAAAAGCAGCCAGCGCATATCTGGTAAATAATGATGGCTGAAGAAATTAATATAAATGCCGGTGGCGAGTGCAAAAGTCAGCGGTAATGGCGGATAGTTTGTCAGTCTGATGTCAAATATCCGGTTGATCCGTGCCATATAGGAGCCGACTGCCGCATACATAAAGCCGGAAAACAGCGGTACGCCGCCGATACGGAACAGATTTTCCTCCGGATAAATCCACGACCCCATATGGGTTTTGAAGATTTCCATTGCTGTTCCGACAATATGGAAAATCAGAATGACTTTGGCTTCCCGCAAAGTTTCCAAGCGGCACAACAGCATCAGCAGCTGAATGGTAACTGCTGACAGAAACAGGAAGTCATAGCGTGTGATCAGTTGCGGCAGGGCAGAGCCGTCTGCCCATAGATATTTGCTGAGAATGATCAGCCCGAGCATGGCGCCGCCGAACAGGCATGCCCATGCCTGTTTCAGCCCGAAAACCAGAAACTCAACCAGTGCACCGGAGAGACCATGCTGCGGCAACCGGTCAAGCAGCCGGTGTGCGGCCGCATCGATCACAGCTTCCAGTGAAGTGAAGCGACGTTTGCTGTACACGGGTTGATGCATTTAGGGGTGCAGCGCAGTCAGAAACTCTGTCAGATTATCCGTGACAAAGTCCACGCTGTCGGTAAAGGCGGGATCGCTTTCCCAAATCTCACTGAAATCCGGTTCAAAATTATTCGGTACAATCAGAACTGTGCGCATGCCGGTGGATTTTGGCACTGTGAGATTGCGTGCCAGATCTTCAAACATGGCTGCTTTTTGCGGATTGATCCCGCATTGTTTGTAAAACAACTCATAAGGTGCACGCTCCGGCTTCGGCACCAGCTGTGCGGCAACAATATCGAAAATATCGTCGAAACGGTCGAGAATGCCAAGCTGTGCTGCCGCATTTTCCGCATGTTTGCGATCGCCATTGGTATAGATGAATTTGCGGCCGGGCAGGCGGGCAATGGCTTCACCCAGCAGCGGGTCGGGTTTCAGCCATGTGTAATCAATATCATGCACTTTGGCGAGAAAGTCGTCAGGGTCAATCTTGTGACATTCCATCAGCCCTTTCAGGGTGGTGCCATATTCTTGATAGAACCGCTTCTGAACCTTGCGCGCCTCATCGCGTGGCAGCTGAAGCAGTTCCGAGACATAAGATGTCATCCGCACATCAATCTGCGAGAACAGATTAGTGTCGTGCGGATAGAGCGTATTATCCATATCAAACACCCAGTCAGTGACATGGGCGAAGTGGCGCGGTTCAGGTAAATTGGTCATGCAGGTGTTATGCCACGAAGTTTTGTAAAGATCAGCCTTTATTTATCGTGGCACTTAAGCGCTAATACCCAAACCCCATGAGTATCACTCATGGGGTTTGGGTTAAGCCCGAGTGGCGATTGAACTTTTTCAAGGCGTGATGCGTCAGCATCTTATCGCCTTGGTATAAAGCGAGTGGCTTGTAATTAGCGGCGGGGCAGGGCAAACAGAGCCTGATATATTTCTACAAAACAGAAAAGCACTGCATAATCATGGAACTCTGGATACCGATTACAATTGCCGCTGCCTTTATGCAGAATGTGCGCACGACGCTGCAAAAGAAACTGCAAGGCAAGCTCGGCACCAGAGGCGCAAGCTTTGTACGCTTTGGCTATGGGTTTCCTGTTGCTATTCTTTATGTGCTGGGACTGCATTTCTTTGCTGGTTTTGCTTTGCCGCAGCTTAATGGTGCATTCCTGTTCTGGAGTGTTGTCGGCGGGCTGGCGCAGATCTTCGCCACTATCATGCTGGTTTATTTGTTTACTCTGCGCAACTTTGCAGTGGGCACGGCCTATTCCAAAACCGAGCCGGTGCAGGCGGCCATCTTTGGGCTGATCCTGCTGGGCGAGCGCCTGACGACTGGTGCCGTTCTGGCAATTATTGTTGGTGTACTGGGTGTGATGCTGATTTCAGTCGCACGTATGCCGCTGAGCTGGGGCAATTTGTTTAAAGCGCTGGTCAGCCGTACAGCTTTGATCGGTATTGCTTCGGGCGGTGTATTCGGTATTTCCGCCGTTGCCTATCGTTCTGCTGCGTTGTCATTGGACGGGCCTAATCCGATCATGCAGGCGGCAGTAACCTTGGCCTGTGTGACGACATTCCAGACGGTTTTCATGCTGATCTGGATGCTGATTAAAGATAAGAACGAGATTGTGCTGGTGCTGAAATCATGGCGCTCATCATCGCTCGTTGGCCTGTCCAGCGTGCTGGGATCTATGGGCTGGTTTACAGCGATGGCCTTGCAGCAGGTAGCCTATGTGCGTGCGCTCGGGCAGATCGAACTGATTTTTACCTTCATCTCGGCAGTGTTCATTTTCAAAGAACGTATCAACCGCATGGAAGTCGCCGGATGTATCTTGATTGTCACCGGCATTCTGTTTTTGTTGTTATGGCAGTAAGAAAAAATCCCGCAATTGCGGGATTTTTTTATAAGGTCTTTTAGTTTACGGCACGATCAACGTGCATTGTTAGTTATGGCACAATCAGTGTGCCGGCACCGTGCTCCGTAAACAATTCCAGCAATACGGAATGCGGGGTTTTGCCATTGAGGATAACCACACCTTCCACACCACGGCGGATAGCATCAATACAGGTTTCCACTTTCGGGATCATGCCGCCGGAAATTGTGCCGTCTTCAATCAGCGCCAGTGCATCTGCGACAGACAATTCCTTGATCAGATTTTTGTTCTTATCCAGAACGCCCGGTACATCTGTGAGAAACAGCAGACGTGTTGCGCTCAGCGCACCGGCAATTGCACCGGCAAAGGTGTCTGCATTGATATTGTAAGTATTGCCGTCACGACCCGGTGCAACCGGCGCAATTACCGGAATAACGGCGGAGCGTGCCAGAAGATCAAGCAATGTGCGATCCACTTCTACCGGCTCACCGACAAAGCCCAGATCCAGCACGCGCTCAATATTGGAATCCGGATCACGATAGGTCTTGTGTGCTTTTTCAGCAAAAACCATATTGCCGTCTTTGCCGCACAGGCCGATTGCCCATTCGCCTTCGGCATTAATCATCGCCACGATTTCTTTGTTGATTGAACCGGCGAGAACCATCTCAACCACTTCAACCGTCTTTTCATCGGTAACGCGCAGGCCGCCTTCAAAGCGGGATTCAATACCAAGCTTGCCAAGCATTGCAGCAATCTGCGGACCGCCGCCATGAACAACAATCGGGTTGATGCCGGATTGTTTGAGCAGCGCGATATCGCGGGCAAAGGCCTTGCCCAATGCTGCATCGCCCATGGCATGCCCGCCATATTTGACGACGACTGTTTTATTCTCATAGCGCTGCATGAAGGGCAGGGCGGCTGAGAGGAGTTGTGCTTGGATTTCAGGGCTTGTCGCGGTCATGGAGCACTCCACGGCATGAAGGGTTATGTGAGTGATAAAGAAACCACCTGGCGTGGTTCCTATTCCTTGGTCAGCAGGGCAATCGCAGCGCGCACTGCATCAAAGCCGATGGCTTTTTCGGAGGATGTGGCGAGAATCTGCGGGAAAGCGGCCGGACGGCGCGCAATCGCTTTCTGAGTTTCCGCCATCAGGCGCGGCACGCCTGCTTCCTTGATCTTGTCGATCTTGGTGAGAATGATCTGGTAAGAGACAGCGGCTTTATCCAAAAGATCCAGCACATCAGCATCATTCTTTTTAATGCCGTGACGAGCGTCAATCAGCACATAAACACGCTTCAGCGTGGTACGGCCGCGTAAATAATCAAAAACTAGTCGTGTCCATGCATCGACCATGGATTTTGGTGCTTCGGCAAAACCATAGCCCGGCATATCCACGAGTGCCAAAGGCGGCAGGTCACCATTTTCACCGGAATAGCCATCCGGTACGAAATAGTTGAGTTCCTGCGTACGACCCGGTGTGTTGGATGTACGCGCCAAGCCGTTCTGGCCGACAATCGCATTAATCAGCGAGGATTTGCCGACATTGGAGCGACCGGCGAAAGCGATTTCCACAGGGCCTTCCGGCGGCAGAAATTTCATTGACGGCACGCCGCGGATAAAAATCCATCGCTTGTTGAAGAGAGCCTTACCCTCGGCAACAAGTGCTGCATATTTCTCTACTTCTTTTGCGACGGCCAGTTCTGCTTCGGTCACTCAATTCTTCCTGTGGCTTATATCCGTGTCATTGCAACATAACACTGTTCTTTATGGCATTGAGCTTTCAGTGGCTTTTGTCAACCGTCAATGCGCTTCAGATATAAAAAAGCCCCCGTAAAGGGGGCTTTTCTGTTTGTTTTATTTCTTGGCAGGCTTATCGGTTTTCGCCGGTGCCGCAGGTTCTTTCTTTTTGAACATGCCTTTCAGGTTGTCAAAAAGTTCGATCTTGGCACCCTGACGTTTCATGATCATGCCCTGCTGGAGAATGGACAATGTGTTGTTCCATGCCCAGTAGATAACCAGACCTGCAGGGAATGCAGCCAGCATGAATGTGAAGATAATCGGCATCCATGTGAAGATCGCAGCCTGTGTCGGATCCGGCGGGGTCGGGTTCATGCGCATCTGCAGGAACATGGTGACACCCATAATCAACGGCCATACACCGATCATCAGGAATGCAGGAACATCCCAAGGCAGCAGACCAAACAGGTTGAACAGCGATGTCGGATCCGGCGCAGCAAGGTCATGAATCCAGCCAAAGAATGGCGCATGACGCATTTCGATGGTGACATAAAGAACCTTATAGAGCGCAAAGAATACAGGAATCTGTACCAGCACCGGCCAGCAACCGGCCAGCGGGTTGATCTTCTCGCGCTTGTAAAGCTGCATCATTTCCTGCTGCTGCTTAACCTTGTCATCCGCATATTTCTCACGGATTTCCAGCATCGCAGGCTGCATCATCTTCATGCGGGCCATCGACTTGTACGATTTGTTGGCCAGCGGGAAGAACAGGGCTTTCAGCAGAACGGTAACCACCAGAATAGCGACACCGAAATTGCCGGAGAATTTATAGATCCAGTCGATGAGGTAGAACATCGGCTTGGTGATGAAGTAGAACCAGCCCCAGTCGATCAGCAGTTCGAACTGCTTGATGCCGAGCTTTTCTTCATATTCTTTGATCTTGGCAACTTCTTTAGCACCGGCAAAAACATGGTTCTTGATGACGGTGTTCTGACCGGCGGCAATGGTTACAGGCGCGCTGAGGAAGTCAGCCTGATAACGCGGTGTGCCGTCAGTGAAATAAGAGAAGCGTGCTTCAAAGCTTTCGTTCTGCGGCGGAATCAGTGTCGCAGCCCAATATTTGTCGGTAATGCCAAGCCAGCCGCCTGTTGCTTTGGCAAGCGGCATGTTCTTGTTGTCTTCGATCTTGGAATAGGAAATTTCCTGCAGACCCTGATCGCCGACAACGCCGATCAGACCTTCATGCAGTACATAAGTACCGCTGGCATGTTCAGGCTTTTCAAAACGGGTTACGCGGCCATAGGAGCTGAGCGAAACGGCAGCATCAGTCGGGTTGGTGATCGTATCCTCAACGGCGAACATATAGTTCTCGTCAACGGAGATCACGCGCTTGAACTGGATGCCTTTTTCATTGGCATAGGTCAGGGTTACCGGTGTTGAAGGGGTGAGCTTGTCATTGCCTTCAATATTCCACTCGGTTGCAGGACCCGGAACAGTGCCGATTGCATCATTGCCGGAGAAGCCGAGTTCAGCGAAATAGCCCTTTTTCACGCCTGAAGGCGCAAGCAGTTCAATTTCAGGGGATTTCGGATCAACGGTTTCGCGATAATCCTTCAGGAAAAGATCATCGAGGCGGGCGCCGACAGTATTGATCGAGCCGCTGACGCGCGGCGTATCAATGCTGATACGCTTGCTCTGAGTCAGCGCTGCTTCACGGGTAACAGGTTTTGCTCCCTGAGCCTCTGCTGTCTGACCCGGAATACCAGCCTGAGGCGCATTGCCCTGCGGGATATTGGCAGATGTTGCACCATTGGCGGATGTTGCCTGCGCATTCTGAGTATTCTGCGCTTCAATCCGTGCCTGTTCTCTCTGAGCCTCAGTCTTTGGCCCCAGATAGAATACCTGCCAGAGCGTGAGAATCAGAATCGACAGGCCAATGGTGAGAAAGAAGTTACGATTTTTTTCCATTGACGGGTCCTGGTTCCTGTCAGTTCATTACAGCTAAGTGCGCAAAATGGCTGCGCTGTCCTAGCGTATAATATGCTGGCTGACAGAGCGCTGTGCAGAATATGCCCCATACCTGTCAGAGTTAAGTGCCTGCCTTATAATACGAGCCATTCAGAAAAGCGAACGCTGAGACAATATAATTCAGGCCTATTTTGAGAAACGGTCATTTAAACCGCTTTGAGAGCTCTCTGGTCAGTGCGCTGAAGGGGGCGTTTAACGCTTCCCTGCGTGCAACAATAACATAATCAGTTTGCGGAGCCATTGCGGCCTCATTGAGTGCAGCGGCGGCTTTCAGGCGGCGGCGGATTCTGTTGCGGATAACCGCATTGCCGTTTTTCTTGGTAACTGTGAAGCCGACACGCGGGTTTTCACCGGTTTTTGCCTGTTTGCTGGTTGCCTCATCGCGCTGTTTTACTTCCAGAAGGAAATATTTGCCGCGACGCTTTTCCCCGCTGCGAACAGCCAAAAACTCCGCTCTCTTGCGAAGGCGGAGTGTTTTGGTCTGCTTATTTGCTTGTTGTGTCACCGCTCTACGCGGAGCAACAATTATGCAGAAAGCTTGCCGCGACCGCGTGCGCGGCGGGCTGCAATAACTTTACGACCGCCTGGAGTAGCCATGCGCGAACGGAAACCGTGACGACGCTTGCGGACGAGTTTAGATGGCTGATATGTGCGCTTCATTTGTTTAATACCGCGGTGTGCGGCCCTTCTTAAATCTGTTTTTTAACAGGAGCTGGTTCAGACGCGGTCGATGAACGACCTTGCAAAAAATATCTGAACGTGGGGCGGCTTATAGATGCAGGCAGGTTTTGAGTCAAGAATGGAGCGGAATATTCGGTCAGCATAAGGATTGCTCACATTATTCCGAAAAAATATGTGCTGTTTTCCGTTTTCTTGACCCTGACAAATAGTCTTGGCGCGCTTTGATGCTTATAAGGCTTTATCGAATTTACAATGAGAGGAAGAACTATGTCTGTTAAGCGTTTCGAATCCGGCAAGCGTATGAGCGGTGCGGTTGTCCATGGCAACACTGTTTATCTGGCCGGTCAGGTTGGTACAGAAAATGCAAGCGTGACTGAACAGTGCAAAACCGCACTGGCTGAAGTTGATCGTCTGCTGGCTGTTGCCGGTACCGACAAATCCAAAATCCTCCAGACCATTATCTGGCTGGATGACATGAAAGATTTCGCAGAAATGAACGCGGTTTGGGAAGCATGGGTTGATCCTGCGAACACACCGGCACGCGCAACCGGTTCTGCCCATCTGGCAACTCCGGGCTACAAAGTAGAGTTCATCGTAACTGCTGCTCTCGATTAATTTGTTTCCGGTGCCGCATTATAATGATGCGGCACCGGATATTTTATTGTGCAGCTGCCGGCTGCGGCATGGCAGGGTTACGGATACGCTGCGAATAACCTTCGCGGCTACCCTTTGCCTGTTCACTGATATCGGCGTTGAGACGCATCGATTGCGTATTGGTCTCAGCCGTTACAATCAGTTGTTTTTCAAACATATATTCAGGCAGATAGCCGGAGAGCAGCACGCGATAATCAAGTGCGATCGACGGGTCGAGAATTCGTGCCATGTCGAAGACAACGGTCGTGCAATTGGCTGTCAGTGTATTATAGAAACCGGCTTCTTTGCTCAGGCGGTTGGCTGTATCGGTATATAGTCTGAAAAGCTGCCGTGCCTGTTCCGGTTCAATATCCACGTGATAGCGATAGACATGCTCACCGCGCACATTGGTGCGCAGATAGATAATGTCGCTTTCTTCTGCCGCGATCATTGCCAGTTCAAAATCTTTGAAGAACCCGCCGATTTCAGAGAAAGCCTGTCCGCGTTTTTTACGGATTTCTGCGGAGAAAACGACCTGTCTCCCGTCTTCAAATCCGAAACTGACCAATGTGTGGGCAATCGCAGGCCCCGCCCAATAGGACAAAAACAGGTCAACGCTTTTAATCTGGCTCAGATCATAATCGGCACTTTTCCAGTTAACGGTAAAGTCTTTTTCCGTGCGCCAGTCAAAATCACGGATATGATCGAGCCGCACCATATCACCATTATACTCGGCGGTGACTGTTTGTGCGACTTCCGGTGCCCAGTCGCGGTTCAGCGATGGCTTGACGCCGTGCCACCAGATCAGCAAAATTGCGAACAGGATTGCAAAGCTGATAAATGCGGCTCTGCGATAATGTTGCAGGTCGGTGAACCAGAGTGTGCTGAGTGCAGCCAATGCCACGAGTACCCATATGCCGATTGCAGCATAAGTGAGCAGGCGCGATTCTGTCAGCTGATAATGGAGTGCAAGACTGCCCCAGACGGTGATGATAATCAGAACCAGACTGAAAAAAGCCTGAGCCAGAAGTGCTAAGAAGACCAGAGCTGGTTTATATGTCATTTGGTTCCGGTATTGCTGATGAGGCGGAATATCTGTTGAAGATTTTTATTATGCGGCATGAAGTTAAAATAATTATTGATGGCATGTTTTCGCCGCGATTGAGATTTAGAGAGTGGCCTGTTTTGAGCTTGCCAGAATTGCAACTCTCCGTAAAATGCGCCTTTACAGGCATGCAATGCATCAATTTACCGACTTGTTAGATTATTTTAATATTTGTCCGGCAAAACTTCTCCTATGGTAAACAAATTATTCTCTTTCTCCGCTTCTGCCACTGTGGCAGCTATGCTGATCTCGTTTCTGCCGCAGGCTGTGCTTGCGCAGGAGACGCCGTCCCGTGATGAAACAGCTTCCGGTAATGCGGCATTTATGAAGAAATCAGATATAATGACACCGGCCACAGGCGCGGGGCTGACCATGCGTAATCCTAAAGCGGATGCTGCTGAAGCAGCGAAAGATGTGAGCAAGGTGGTAAAAGAGGCAATTTCCCGCAGTCAGAAATTTGTTTATCACTTTACCAAGCCGGAAAACGGCAGCGGTGAAACGATTGTCCTGCTGCATGGCTCCGGCGGTAATGAAACCAGTCTTGTGCCGTTTGCGCAGGAGGTTTGGCCGCGTGCCACGCTGCTCGGTATCCGCGGGCGGGTTTTGCAGGAAGGTCGCACACGCTGGTATGCCCGCATTACGCCAGTAAAATTCGACCAGAAAGATGTGCGTAATGAAGCGGATGCTTTTGTCAGTTTTCTGACCAAGCTCTCTGAAGACGATCAGATTGATTTGAGCCGCACCACTTTTGTCGGCTATTCCAATGGTGCCAATCTGCTGGCCGCTACGATGATATTGCATCCTGATCTGGTGAAAAAAGCTGTTCTGATGCGCTCTATGCCGGTGCTGGATCAGACACCGGCAGCTAATCTGAGTAAAGCTAAGGTGCTGGTTGTGACCGGTGCTGATGACAAGATGTATGCGCCTTTTGCGCCTGCACTCTCGGACTTGCTGCGCACCAGTGGTGCAAAAGTGGATGCGCGCGTGGTGAAGGCCGGTCATATGATTGGTGCGAAAGATGTGTCGCTGGTGACTGCATGGCTCTCGGGGCAGGGGCCGGATGGCGCACCTGCAATGTCGCAGGCTGTGACGGCAAAGGTCAAAGACAAAGCCGATAAATTGAAAGCTCTGCCGGAAGCACAGGAACCGGTCACTCAAAGTGAGCAGGCGCTGGAACAATCGAAGAAGTAATAAAAAGGCGGCTTCAAAGCCGCCTTTCTTGTATTACCACTGAATATTAATCAGACCGCAATCACCGGTTTCCGCACCATAGGCGAGGCGCGTACCGTTTTTATCCCAGCCCATTGAGCTGATGGCGCCTTTACCCGGACGACGGAGCAGCACTTCTTTCTGATCGGCAAAGCGGCAGAGCAGTACCATTCCGTCCTGATAGCCGACAGCCACGATATCTTCGACCGGATGACAGGCAACAGCTGTGACCATTGTGTCACCGCGCAGGCCAAGTTCCAGCGGAGCTTTGCCCATCGGACCGTCTTTGCCGCTAAACGGCCAGATGATTGCCGCAGGAGCGCCGGAAGTGGCCAGCCATTTGCCTTTAGGGCTCCATGACCAGTCTTTGACCTTGGCCGGATAACCGGTCATGCGCATATTGCGGTTATCCTCCAGACGCCAGCCATGCAGCGCATTTTCCTGCATAGTGGTAATCAGAAAACGTCCGTCCGGAGAAAAGATCACGCCGGTATGTGCGCCTTTCCACTCCAGATCAACCGGTTTGCCGGCAGTGCCTGCCCAATGCAATGTCGCGCCATTATAACGGGCAATGGCGAGGCGAAGGCCTTTGGGTGCGAAAGCAACGCCTTCAACACTGCGCTCATGGGCAAATTCGGTGGTTTTGCCATTGGCTTCACGCACCCATGCGGTACGGCCGGAAGCATAGGCCACTGCACCATGAGGGCCGCTGGCAACCGCAGTGATCCATTTGCGTGGCAAAGCCGCCAGCTCTTCTACATTGCCTTTGCTGTCGGTCTGGCAAATACGTCCGTCTTCACCGCCGGTGATCAGGGCTTTATTGTCAGAAGTTACAGCAACGCAGAGCAAACCGTCATGCATAGTGACAGTTTTATGCGCTTCATCCAGCCAATGAAGTGTGCCATCGGCCAGTGCATAATAGGCATTATCATTGAGGAAGCCGGCTTTCAGGCAGTGGCTTCCCAGATCAATAGGGGCAATCGTCGGCATGGTTATTTGCATTTCTCGAAGCCGGAACGCAGTGCCTGCTCATTCAGATTACGACCGATAAAGACCAGACGGCTTTCGCGCTTTTCGTCCGGCTTCCAAGGACGCTGGTGATCGCCTTCGATAATCATATGCACGCCCTGTACCACATAGCGGTCATCGTCACCGGCAAAAGCGATGATACCTTTGAGGCGCAGAATATCCGGCCCCTGAACCTGCGTTACATTCTGAATCCACGGGAAGAATTTCGCAGCATCCAGCTCGCCGGTGCGCAAGGATACGGACATGACGGTTACGTCATGGATGGCTGAAGCATGGCCGTGGTCATGCCCGTGGTCATGATTACAATCTGGGCCGCAGGTATGGTCGTGATCATGATGGTGGTGATGACCATGATGGTCGTGTCCGTGGTCATGGTGATGATGATCGTGCCCATGGTCGTGATCGCAGTCAGGGCCGCAAACATGATCCGGATGATCATGATCGAGGAAATGCGGATCATTTTCCAGCGCACGCTGGAGATCAAAAGCACCGCGATCCAGAACTTTCGTCAGATCAATTTCTGCGCGCTGGGTACGGTGAATAATCGCATGCGGATTGATAGCGCGGATAGTCGCTTCGACATTTGCCAGTTCCTGCGCATTAACGAGATCAGTCTTGTTGAGCAGAACCACATCGGCAAAAGCGATCTGGTCTTCGGCTTCTTTACTGTCTTTCAGGCGTAGCGGCAGATGTTTGGCATCAACAAGGGCGACCACAGCATCAAGCTGGGTTTTGGCGCGCACATCATCATCCATGAAGAATGTCTGGGCAACCGGCACCGGATCGGCAAGGCCGGTGGTTTCCACAATGATCGCATCAAAACGACCCGGACGGCGCATCAGACCTTCAACCACGCGGATCAGGTCGCCGCGCACGGTGCAGCAAATGCAGCCATTGTTCATTTCATAGATTTCTTCGTCGGACTCGACGATGAGATCATTATCAATGCCGATTTCACCGAACTCGTTGACGATGACAGCATAGCGTTTGCCGTGGTTTTCGCTGAGAATACGGTTGAGCAGGGTGGTCTTGCCGGAGCCGAGATAGCCGGTCAGCACGGTAACCGGAATTTTAGGGAGTGTGGTTGCGCCAGTCGCAACCTGATCTGCTACAGGGCTATCGCTCATGGGTAGAGTGCCTCTTCATTGTCAGAATTTTTACCGGATCGGACAGGTGATGGCGGGAGCCGAAACGGTCTGTGTGTTGAAATCTTTGTGCATATAAGAATTGCGAAACCGTAATTCTATAGAACAGACTAGTTATATAGAGCAATCACCTCGGTGCGATTGTTCTCAGTTTTCAGAGTGCAGGCGATTGCCCGAAGACCGAGATATCAAACCGGTGGACATCATCCATCAGGCCGGTCAGGCCGCTCACTGCATGGGCGATGATTTTTTCGCCATCTTGCGCATTGGCGCGTAAAGCATTGCCGGCGGCACCCTGCTTGTTCAGATCGCTCATCATCCAGCCAAAAGCGTGCGGGCCATAGGCACGCAAATACTGAAACTCTTCAATGAATTTTGCCTGTTCATTGATGTAATTCTGCGCCTTATCCATCTGCACAAGCTCCGGTGCCAAGGCCAGCATAACAGAAGTTTCGATATAGCCTGCGTGGATATCAAGGTGCTTTTGTTCCGCACTGATGAGATCTTCCGGTATGCCGAACCGTGTCCAGTGGGTTGCCACGGCCAGCATGCCTAAACGTGCGCGCAATTCTGTAGCGACTATGGTTGCCAAAGGAGAGTTGCCGCCATGGGCATTGAGTATAACCAGCTTGCGGATATTGGCGACGCAGAGGTTTTCGCCGATGCCGATCCAGCGGTTCACTGCTTCAGAAAAAGCCAGCGTACGGCTGCCTTCCACATCCATATGTTCAACAGAATAGCCAACCGGCTCGGTGGTCAAAAAACGCGCGGTAATATGCTCCGGCAGATTTTCTGCCAGACGGGCAGCTATGCCTTCGGCGATGATTGTGTCCGTCTCAAAGGGTAAATGCGGGCCGTGTTGCTCATGGGCACCCAGCGGTAAGACAGCAATGAGATTTTCAGGAATAGTATCCTGCAGCGGCTCAGTTACGAGAGCCTCACTGGTTTGCGGCACTCTGTCAGAAAGGGCGGAACTGGCGTGCTGGGTGATCTCCGGCAAAATATTTCTCCTCTGATATGTGCAAGTGAGAGGCATCATAACGGCTGAGTGTGGCCGCGGCTATTCTAAATACGCCTTTATGCCCGTTGTCCTGACTTACAGCTGCGGCCAGACTGCTGCTTGTCAGTCATAACACCTTCAATTAGGTTGTTTATGAAATAGAGCATTTCCTGACGCAAAACCGGTTCCGGTTTTTGCTGGAAATGCTTTTATATACGGACAGGTAGGGTGCATATGAGCAAGTCAGGCAAAACTGCTATTCTTCAGCCGTTACAGCACAATGCGCGGATGATGCGCACAATATTAGCCACACGGCTGCTGGAACACGGATTATATGCGGGGCAGGATGCGGTTTTGCTGAAACTTGCCGAAGAAGACGGCCTGCCACCCGGTATTCTGGCGCAGCGTCTGGGCGTGCGTCCCCCGACAGTGACAAAAACGATCAGCCGTTTGCAGGCACAGGGCTTTGTCACCAAACAGGCATCGGAAAGCGATCAGCGCCAGACTCATGTGTTTCTGACCGATCAAGGGCATGATGTTATCCGTGTGATTGAAAAGCTGGTACGCAAAACTGAAAAAGACTGCCTGCGCGGTTTTGAAAAGAAAGAACGTAAAGTTTTGCTGAAATTGCTGGCGCGGATGGAAAATAATCTGAATGCTGTTGCTGCCGGTCGCCCGTTGCGCACGGCTGCCAGTGATGAGGCCGATACGGCGGATGATCTGGCTGATGATGATGCCGATTAAAACGGAACAATGCAGGTGAGGGTGGCTCTGTGTTCCGTATTGAATAATTTGCCGGATAAGTTGCTAAAAACTGTCTCGCTATTTGTTAAACTATATTCTAGATATTGATTAACTAAGATTACTGAAGATAACTATACCGCAGAACTGCCGGTTCCGGTGAATATGATTGTTGAATAAGGGGCGGACGGCTTTTGGCCCAGAAGATCAAACTTTCAACCATTGCTGATGCGCTTGGCGTGTCAACGGCCACGGTTTCTCTGGCTTTGCGTGACAGTCCTCTGGTGGCGGATCAGACCCGCGACCGTATCAAGGAACATGCCCGGGCCATCGGCTATATTTATAACCGTCGTGCCGCATCGCTACGCACATCGCGCTCCGGCATTATCGGTGTTGTGGTTCATGATATTATGAACCCGTTTTTTGCGGAAATTCTGCGTTCCATTGAAACGGAGCTGGATCGCTCCCGCCAGACTTTCATTCTCAGCAATCATTATGACCAGCTGGAAAAACAGCGCACATTTGTGGACACGCTTTTGCAGCTCGGCGCAGACGGCGTAATCATGTCTCCGGCTATCGGTACGCCTGCGGAAGATATTGAACTGGCAGAAAATAACGGTCTGCCGGTGGTGCTGATCGCCCGTAATGTGGAAGGTGCAGATGTGCCGGTGTTTCGCGGCGATGATGCCTATGGCATCAGTCTTGCGACCAATCATCTGATTTCACTCGGACATACCCGCATTGCGATGATCGGTGGCACGGATCAGACCTCTACAGGTCGCGACCGCTATCAGGGTTATGTCAATGCGATGGAAAAAGCCGGTCTGACTGTGAAGCCGGAATGGCGTATTCCGGGGCCGCGCACCAAGCAAGGTGGTTTTGAAGTGGCTCCGCAATTTTTATCACTGAAAGACAAGCCGACGGCAGCTGTGTGCTGGAACGATCTGGTCGCCATTGGTCTGATGAATGGTATTGCCCGTGCCGGTCTGGTGCCGGGTGAAGATATTTCTGTGACCGGTTATGATGATCTGGAAGAGGCGGCAATTGCTACACCGGCACTGACAACCGTCTGGAACGGCCAGCGTGAAGTCGGTCGTCAGGCAGCGCGTGCGCTGCTGGATCAGCTCAATGGTGTTGAAATGCATAGCGATCAGCCGCTGATTAAACCGGAATTACATATCCGTCAGTCGACAAGTAAACCTGCCTGATACGCATAAACAGGCAGGTTTCAGTATTTTAGTATTTGAAATTTTGTAAAATTATATTCTAAATACGCCCTGTATTCATAGGCGGGAGCGTGTTGTGAAGTCTGTATCAGCAGTTATTTGCAGTCAGTTTTTGTTAATTGCAGCTTTGCCGGCCGGTGCCGCAGATTTAAATCCCACGCAAGTCACAGATATACGGATCAGCAACCCCGATTTTTCTTTTCTGGGCGGAATTGGTTACATCCATCTGCAAGGGGATGAGCTGGTTTATAATAATACCGGTAAGAAGATCAGTCATCTGATCTGGAAGACGGATGCACCGGTTCTGACCGCAACTGCCAAAGCCGTATTTGATAATGACTGGACGCTGGCAGGCAATGTGATGGTCGGTTTCAGCGGCAATAACCGGATGAAAGATTATGACTGGCTGATGGACCCGCCAGCCGGTTATGGCTCCGATGCGTGGTCACATCGCTCAATCCATCCCGATACACAGCTTAACCGCTATATAACGGCTGATCTGGCGCTGGGGCATGATTTCCGCCTCAATGAAACAGCGCTGATTAATCTGCATGGCGGCTTTAAATATACCAATGTGAAATGGGATGCCTATGGCGGCAGCTATATTTATAGCCGGAATGAATTTCGTGATGATGTCGGTGATACTCCTGATGGTGAACGTACTATCAGTTATGAGCAGAGTTATCCGACTGTATTTTTAGGGCTGGAAGCAAGTAAGAGCTTTGAACAGTGGACGTTCTCAGTGCAGGCAAGGGGTGGTTTGGCCTTTAAATCCAGAGATGAAGATCATCATTGGCGGCGGAACCTGCGCTTTACTGAGAAATATGATGGCCTGGCATTCATGTCCGTCGGTGCGCGTACAGAATATGCCTATACTGCGCAGACATCATTTTTCCTCGCCGGTAACTATGAGCGCTATTTCAACAAAACTGCTGATACAACAATGTATAATCTGACCAGCGGAGAGGTCGTGGAATATTTTCCGGACGGAGCCGGAATGAAATTCCAGTCTTTCTCTTTAAGCGGCGGATTGAGATACCGGTTCTGAAACACAGATCGCGGGTTTCAGAACCGCGATCTGTGACACTGTATATTTTTTACTCTGCTTTGCCGGCATGTTTGCGTACGGCATCACCGAATGCTTGAAAAATTTTGGCTGAAGGTGCATCGGAGCGCACCCAATATTCAGGATGCCATTGCACTGCGAGCGCAAAATCCTGTGCGTCCTTCACAACAACCGCTTCAATCGTCCCATCTTCGGCTACGGCTTGCGGCTCAAGCTTGTCGGAAAGGCGGTCAATCGCCTGCCGGTGCACAGAATTGGTGTTGACTGCAGTGCTTTCCAGAATGGCAGCAAGGCATGAGTTTTCAGCAATCTCCAGCGGATGCGAAATCGCATAGCGCTCATCACGGACTGTGGAAACCGGCGCGCGGTGGTCGTTTTTGCCGTTGAGCTCCTGAATATCATTGGCCAGCGAGCCGCCAAGCGCGACATTCATTTCCTGCAAACCGCGGCAGATGCCAAGCACGGGAATACCCCGTTCCAGTGCAGTGCGGATCAAAGGCAGGGTGGTCGCATCGCGGTCCGGATCAAACGGGCCGTGCTGCTCTGTGGCTTCCTGCCCGTAATGTTCCGGATGCACATTGGAACGGGAACCGGTGATGAGCAGACCGTGCACCGCCGCGAACAGGGCGTCGTGGTCAACCTTGTCACGGATATTCGGCACCAGAAGCGGTGTGACCTGAGCGACTTCAGCAAGCGCTGTAATATATTCCGAAGGTGTTGCGTGCCAGTTATTGCCGTCAATATCACGAATGTCAGAGGTGACAGCAATCAGAGGGCGGGATTTTTGCATGATAAACAGGCCTTGTCGTGGTTGCGCAGTCGCAGGAAGTTGGTTAGTTTTACGATTATGCAGTGAGGCAGCGTTTCTGTAAGAGCCGGAAAAATGCAAAACAGGAGCGGGAATACCGTCCGGATTGTCAGTTTTCAGCGGCCTGAATTTGTCTACTGTAAAGCGGCGTGATTGGGAATAATTATTGTATAATTTTGCGCTGTGTATGACGGCAAAGTAATTGATTGAGAGGGCGATGTCCGCAAATCATCCGAATATATTTTCTGTCAAAGATAAAGTTATTGCGGTGACAGGCGGTTCGTCAGGGCTGGGGCATCATATGGTGCACACACTTGCCGCACATGGAGCAAAAGTTGTGTCCATCGCGCGCAGCCATCCTGTGACCTCTTGTGCTGATTGCGAGACTGTAAAGCCGGATATTTTGCATATTTGTGCCGATGTTGCCGACAGTGCGGATATTGCGGCCGCCTTTGACGAAGCGGAGAAGCATTTCGGTACGGTCAGTGTGGTGTTTAACAATGCCGGTATTGCCTGCAAAGCGAGTGCTTTGAAAACAACCGCCGAGATGATGGAGCAGGTTTTCGCGGTTAATGTTGTCGGGGCGTTCAATGTCGCGCAGGAAGCTGCACGACGAATGATTGAGGCCAAAATTGCCGGTGCGATCATCAACACCACCAGTATTTTGAAAAATATGCCGCAGAAAGGCGCTGTTGCTTATTCTATGTCTAAGGCAGCCTTGGCGCAGATGACGCGTGCACTGGCACTTGAATGGGCAGCACATAATATTCGCGTGAATGCCATTGCGCCGGGCTGGTTTCCGACAGGCATTAATCAGGAGCTTATGACAGGACCTGCAAGTAATTATCTGAAGGCGAAGAACCCGATGCGCCGGCTTGGAGAGAATTGTGATCTGGAAGGCGCATTGTTGCTGCTTGCTTCCAATGCAGGCGGCTATATGACGGGTACAACCATCACGGTTGATGGCGGACACAGCCTGCAGGGGTGAAATCTGCGACTGTTGGCGGATTGATTTTCAGGCGGGATCAGCGGACAGTCTGATTGTGCGGGCTGAAAGCGCTGTGTTTGCGGGATATATCTTTATTGTAGAACTTACGAATATCATAATTTTTAAATATATTTTTATAGTTCCCGGCGATAATAAGCCTATCAAAGGGGGTAGCAACCTATGGCATTGATTTTAATGTAAAAACACTCAGAAGTAGAAAAAGTTGAAACTTATTTTTAAAGTATTTTTGTCATTCTTCCCCGGCGAGGGGGAGCAGTGACAAATGACATGGTTATTTAAGACCAACATTCCGGTGGACGTTCGCCTGTCATTTGTCAGAGCGCTTTATGGCAACCGGGAAACACTTTGGTTCGGACTGGCCGCACATATGCTGGCCTGCATGGTTATTTATTTTAAAACCGGCGACATTGTCTTTGTTATCTTCTCCGGCCTGTTCGCGCTGACTACCAGTATCCGCATGTATGATATGCATGTGTTTGACAGGGCGGATTTCAGCAGACTCACCCACGACAAAATCAATCGCTGGGAAATGCACTATCTTTTGGGTGCCTGTGCAATTTGTCTGATCCTCGGGCTGCTTTGTTTCTACAGCACCTATGTGATCGATGATCCGTTTGCCGAACTGGCCAGCCTGTCTATTCTTCTTGCCTCCGTTGTTTCGATTGTCGGCCGTAATTATGCGTCGCGCAATGCCGTTGTCATGATGTCGGTATGCGCTCTGGTGCCGGTGCTGTTCGGGTTTATTCTGGTCGATAGCATCTATCATGTGATTATCGGCGCATTGCTGGTGCCGTATTTTCTCAGCAATATTCAAATGGCCAATGGTCTGCGACAGTCCTTGTTTGCGGCCGTAATGAATGAGCGCCGCCTCAGCACCGTTGTAAGCCGCTTTGATACGGCATTGAATAATATGCCTCAGGGGCTGGTGATGTTGGACGGCCGTGCATCAATTGCTGTGGTCAATAAGCAGGTGCGGGATATGTTGAATATCTCGCAAAATATCAGCCTTCTGAACCGACCGTTTGAAGTTGTTCTGCGCTATTGCAGCAAGCACGGATTGTTTCCGCGTGATGAGCTGGACAATGTGCGCATGCGGATTGACGAGCTGCTGGAAGGCCGCCGTCAGCGCGATGTGTTTCATTTCGGTAATAACCGCTACATCGAGGTGATGTGTAATCAGCGTCGCGAAGAAGGTGCGGTGCTGATTTTTGATGATGTGACAGGACGTATTGAGGCCGAAGCGCAGATCCAGCATATGGCGCGCTATGACGGGCTGACAGGATTGCCGAACCGTTTCTATTTTGAAACGCTGGTTCGCGCACTGACCGCAGGCAATAAGCCTGACGACCTCGTTGCGCTTGCCGTTATTGATCTTAATCACTTCAAGCATGTGAATGATTCATATGGTCATCACACCGGCGACGAGTTGTTACGGCAGTTTGCGGAGCGTCTTGGGCAGCTTGATGCCGAGCGTTTTGTGGCATCGCGCTTTGGCGGCGATGAATTTGTGCTGTTCATTCAGGGCATTAAAGACCGCTCGCATATTAATACGGTTATGGATGAGGTCACGGCTTATCTGAGCGGTGTTTATGAATTCGCGTCCCAGCAGATCTATCTGGATATCAGCGCCGGTGTAGCGGTTGATATTATGAAGAATGTCGATCTTCGTGGTCTGCATGTGAATGCCGATCTGGCGCTTTATGAGGCCAAAAGCAGCGAACATGACCGCTGGGTTGCTTTCGTGGAAGCGATGGATACAAAATATCGCTCACGGCAGAAGCTTAAAAATGATCTGCGAGAGGCAATCAATGCAGGCAGTCTGACAGTTGTCTATCAGCCGATTGTCAGCCTTAATTCTCTGCGTATTGTGGCGGTTGAGGCGCTGTCCCGCTGGCATCATCCGAAATTCGGGCCTATCGGGCCTGCGGACTATATTCCGCTTGCCGAAGAGATGGGGATTATTACGGAACTCACGCAGTTCATGCTGAACCGTGCCTGTCAGGATTGCGCGGGCTGGGGGCATAAGATCGGCGTGTCGGTCAATCTCTCTGCCATTGATCTGAAAAATTCCGGCATTGTCGATATGGTTGTTGATGCTTTGCAGAAAGCGCAATTGCCGTCTTACCTGCTTGAAGTTGAAGTGACGGAAAGTGCCATTATCAGCGACCGCGTCAAAACCTGCGAAATGCTGCAGCGCTTGAAAAATTCAGGCATTAACATTGCTCTTGATGACTTCGGTACCGGTTATTCCAGTCTCAGTTATCTGAACACATTGCCGCTGACAAAGGTCAAAGTTGACCGTTCTTTCGTCCGCGATATCGTGACGGACAGACGGGCCTTTATGCTTTTGCGCGGTGTGACACAGCTCTCTCATGAGCTTGGTTTCGGCGTCACTATTGAGGGCGTGGAAACTGAGGAGCAGCTAAAACTGATTCGCGGAACCGGCGGTGCAGATCTGGTACAGGGCTTTTTGCTCGGCGCACCACTGAGTGCCGATGAGATCAGTGCGCAGCTCGGGCGCTCGCTCTCCGTGATGTCGAATAATCATGCAGAGGCCGTGCAGGCTGACGAACTTCCTTCCTGATCAGCGGTTCTTCCTGAGAATATGCCGGTGATATTTGTCTCCGGCGATTCATTCATTTCGCGACAAATATAAAAAAGATTAATTGTGCCGGTCTGGACCCTTGCTTTTTGTCACACATAAAGAGAAATGGTTACCAGCATATTTGTTTCCTCAAATCAGCGGGCAGATATGCAAGGTGATGCCCGTGAGGGCTATTGCTGTTTCCTGAATATATTATGTTCCGGACATAAGACATCTGCCGGAATGGTTAGTGCTTTGAAATTACGCTTTATTTTAGATTTTGCTTATAGGGGGCAGGTTTAAAATAGGATGTGTATTCCCGTATATTTTACGGAATGCGAAGCGTGGCATATTCATGAAACGGCTGCACCAGAGCTTTAGTTTATTGGTGGCGGACATTATAGATGACGGTCTCTCAACCGGTTGCGAAAGCACCAGTCCTTTCGAACTTTGCCCGGCACATGCTGGAGTTTCTGGATCGAGTGGAATACCGGCGGGTTATACACGCGGAAGATCTGGAAGAGGTCGGCCGGCTGCGTTATCGTTCCTATATGACGCGCAATGTCATGGACGACAATTTTCTTGGCACCATTATTGATGAAGTCGACCGCGATCATCAGGCCTATGTGTACGGTGTCTATATAGACGGTATTCTGGTCAGTACACTCCGTGTTCATCACATTACGGCAGAGCATCGCATCGGTACCAGCGCCAAATTATTTCCCGATATTCTGGGGCCGATGCTCGATAATAATATGAGTTTTGTCGATCCCACACGTTTTGCTGCGGATCCTGCCTATCTCGCTGAATTTCCCGCCATTCCCTATCTGACATTGCGCATTGCCGCGATGGCATCAGAATATTTCAATGCAAGCTTTTGCCTTGCCGCAGTCAAGCCGGAGCATATGGCTTTCTATAAGCGCATCTTTGGCTCGCAAATGCTGGCAGACCCGCGTGATCATGAAGGCTATGGTATTCAGGTGGGCTTAGGCGCTGCGGCGGTCAGCTCAATCCGTGATGCGGTTGCTGTGCGCTTTCCGTTTTTTAAATCTCAGGCTCATGAGCGGCGCAATATGTTTGCTGATGTTCGTGCAGGCAATGTTCCGCTGACTATTTTGCCGACGGCTAAATATACCGGACTGGGGATCTGAGTATCTGATCTAAAAGTCGTCCGACTTGGCCGCAAATTTTTGATTCAGATACTGAGACGCCTGTAAACTTCGGCATTGCAGCAGATTGTCGCAACATTGGCGGTGAAGTGAAGCTTGCCTATTGCTTAAGAACTGTGTCAACTGTGCCCAGATAAGATTTCTGAACCGGAAGACGGCCGCAAAGGAAGATATCTTTGGGGAGGGAGAAAGAAATGGCAGAAATTCAGCACGGTCCTGCAGAGCTTGGCGCAGAGATGGATTATCCTGAGCATGAGCGCACCTATCATGGTTTTACCTTTTTGGTAAAATGGGGAACGATTGTGCTTTCCGCTTTGATGATCGCGATGGCATTTGCATTTTTTGCTGCCGGCTGGTTCTCGGGTGTTATTCTATTCGCGCTGATTATGGCTGCGGCAGTTTTCTTTGCCTGAGACCTGTCAGAAGCAGGCTGAAAAATTTCATTTCAGAACGGCATGGAATACATAAATTATACCGCCAGTTTGGCGGTATAATTTTTTGCGCCCTGTTCAGAGCAAAAATCTCTCCATAATTGCGTATTTTCGATCACATAAGAAATTTTTTGCATAAAGAGTATTGCAGCCTGCTTTTTCCGTGATTTACTGCGCCCGTCCAAAATGTTGTTCCGGAGGAGACCGGTACGGATTTTGTGAGTTTTGGGGATAGGGAAAGTGAGGGCAGTTTTGTCTCAGGTAATATTCATTCCCGTTGAAACTGGTCCGAGTGAAACACGGGTGGCAGCAACGCCGGAAACCGTGAAAAAGCTGATCGGTTACGGATTTAAGATAATCGTGGAAAGCGGTGCAGGTATTGCGTCGCGTATTACGGATCAGGCCTATACTGAGGCCGGTGCGCAGATCGGTAAGACCACCGATATCAAAACTGCGGATATTATTCTTAAACTTCGCCGTCCTTCATCCACCGAACTGAAAAATTACAAAACCGGTGCCGTGCTGATCGCGATGCTTGATCCGTATGGCCATGAAGACAGTGTGGCGGCCATTGCGCAGGCAGGGCTGACCGCATTCACCATGGAATTTATGCCGCGCATTACCCGTGCGCAGGTGATGGATGTGCTGTCATCGCAGGCCAATCTTGCAGGCTATCAGGCGGTGATTGATGCCGCTGCGGAATATGGCCGTGCCATGCCGATGATGATGACCGCTGCCGGTACAGTGCCAGCGGCCAAAGTTTTTGTAATGGGGGCAGGGGTTGCCGGTCTTCAGGCCATTGCGACCGCGCGCCGTCTTGGCGCTGTGGTGACGGCGACTGATGTACGCCCTGCTGCCAAAGAGCAGGTGGCATCGCTTGGTGCTAAGTTTGTGGCCGTTGAGGATGACGAGTTCAAAGCGGCCGAGACTGCCGGTGGCTATGCCAAGGAAATGTCGAAAGACTATCAGGCAAAGCAGGCAGCGCTGGTTGCTGACCATATTGCCAAGCAGGATATTGTGATTACTACAGCGCTTATTCCGGGGCGTGCTGCGCCGCGTCTGGTGAGTGCGGCGATGGTTGCCAGCATGAAACCTGGCTCGGTGCTGATTGACCTTGCCGTTGAGCGTGGGGGCAATGTTGAAGGTGCCGTTGCAGGACAGGTTGTTGAAAGAGACGGCGTGAAAATTATCGGTCATATGAATACGGCCGGTCGCATCGCTGCTTCTGCTTCACAACTTTATGCGCGTAATCTGTTCGCTTTCCTTGAAACGCTGATCGACAAAGACACCAAGCAAGTTGCTATCAATCTTGATGATGAGCTGGTGAAAGCAACGGTGCTGACCCATCAGGGCGCCATCGTGCATCCGGCTTTTGCTGATGCGAAAGCGGTACCAGTTGCGGCTGATAATAAGGCTGAAGCTGCGCCAAAACCTGCAGTGAAAAAAACTCCGGTTAAAAAAGCTGCCCCGAAAAAACCGGCTGCTGCAAAACCGGCAACCAAAACGGGTGCAAGCAAGAAAACCGTAAATGAAGCCGGAAATAAGGGGGATGAGGCATGAGTGCGGATTCTTTGAAAGAGGCACTGGGTGCTCTCGATAAGGCGGTTGAAAACCTGCGTCAGGTTGCGGAAGGTCTGGGGAGCTCAGATTCCATCAGCAATGCTGTGCATGCCGCGAGTGGCGGTGTGATTGATCCTTTTGTATTTCAGCTGGCGATTTTCGTGCTGTCGATTTTTGTCGGCTATTACGTTGTCTGGTCGGTAACGCCTGCCTTGCATACGCCTTTGATGGCGGTGACCAATGCGATTTCCTCGGTGATCGTCGTCGGTGCGCTGCTGGCCGTCGGTCTTTCCCTTTCCGGCTGGGCAACCGGCTTCGGCTTTATCGCTTTGGTGCTGGCAAGTGTGAATATTTTCGGGGGCTTTCTCGTTACCCAGCGCATGCTCGCCATGTATAAGAAAAAAGACAAGTGAGGGGCTGAAACATGAGCGTTAATCTGGCAGCCTTTCTTTATCTCGTTTCCGGCGTGTTATTCATTCTGGCATTGCGCGGTCTTTCTCATCCGACAACCAGCCGTCAGGGTAATTTTTATGGTATGCTCGGTATGGGCATTGCCATTGTCACCACGCTGATTTTGGCGCAACCGTCTTTTGGCGGACTGGCGCTGATTGTGCTTGGGCTGGCAATCGGTGGCGGTATCGGTGCCGTTGTTGCCAAGCGTATTGCTATGACAGCCATGCCGCAGCTGGTGGCATTCTTCCACTCGCTGGTTGGTCTTGCTGCGGTCATGGTCGCCGCTGCGGCTCTCTACTCACCGCATTCTTTCGGTATCGGTGAAGTAGGGTCAATCCACGCACAGGCATTGGTGGAGATGTCACTTGGCGTGGCCATTGGTGCGATCACTTTTACCGGTTCGATCATTGCCTATCTCAAACTGGATGGGCGTATGTCGGGTAAGCCGATCATGCTGCCGTCACGGCATATCATCAATGCGGCGCTGTTTATCGGCATTGTGGTTCTGGTGATCGTGCTGGCGATTACAGAAAGCCATCTGGTGTTCTGGGCGATTGTGCTGTTGTCCCTGCTGTTCGGTGTGCTGATCATTATCCCGATCGGCGGCGCGGATATGCCGGTGGTTGTGTCTATGCTCAACTCCTATTCCGGTTGGGCAGCGGCAGGTATCGGCTTTACGCTGGGCAATCTGGCACTGATTATCACCGGTGCGCTGGTCGGTTCTTCCGGTGCGATCCTGTCCTATATCATGTGTAAGGGCATGAACCGCTCGTTCATTTCTGTGATCCTTGGTGGTTTCGGCGGCGACACATCTGCTGGCGGTGCGGCTGGCGAAGTTGAGCAGCGTCCGGTCAAACAGGGCTCGGCAGATGATGCGGCTTTCATCATGAAGAATGCCGCCAAAGTCATCATCGTACCGGGTTATGGTATGGCGGTAGCACAGGCACAGCATGCGCTGCGTGAAATGGCCGACAAGTTGAAGGAAGAGGGCGTAGAAGTTAAATATGCCATTCATCCGGTGGCGGGTCGTATGCCGGGACATATGAACGTGCTGCTGGCGGAAGCCAATGTGCCTTATGATGAAGTCTTCGAGCTGGAAGATATCAACTCCGAATTTGCGCAGGCCGATGTGGCTTTCGTGATCGGTGCGAATGACGTGACCAATCCGGCAGCGAAAACAGACCCGCAGTCACCGATTTTCGGTATGCCTATTCTTGATGTGGATAAGGCCGGAACGGTGCTGTTTATCAAGCGCGGCATGGGTTCCGGCTATGCGGGCGTGGAGAATGAATTGTTCTTCCGTGACAACACCATGATGCTGTTTGCTGATGCAAAGAAGATGGTCGAAAATATCGTCAAAGCGCTGGATTAAACCGGCACAATTCGGCAGATAAAAGAAAAGGCGGCTTTTGAGCCGCCTTTTTATTGTGATTTGAGCAATGTTTAATGCTGACTTTCTTACGCTTTTTCGGGCAAAAACACAGCCTGTCAGCAGGTTAGCGCGCTTTGCTGCATAAGAGATTCCGTTGCCTTTGGCTTATTGTCCGTAAACCAGCTTGTCCTGACGGGCGCGTAGTTCTGCAAGGCGGGAACCGGCAGGCAGAGCCGCATTGTCATAGGTGATGAGTTCACCTTTTTTGATCGGCTTCAGTACTTTGGCACCGGTCAGCATACCGCATGGTATGGCTTTGGCAGCGCGGGCTTCACCGGCCGTCATGATCCATGCGCGGTAGCAATATTCACCGATAGCATCGAGGGTTTCGCCAACCGCCATATCTTTCTTGGCAACGGCTGCAACTTCTGCGGTCGGTTTGCTCAGCGGCACCATGTCGGCCTTACCATAGAGCACTGCACGGGCGCAGGTCAGCGGTACTTCCAGCGAGGTCAGGTGATAAGGACGATGAAAGGTGAAATAAGGGCCTTTACCCATTTTCAGGTCTTCCATGCGCTCGGAAATACGCGGATGGGACATGTCTGCAACAACAAACACGCCCGGTGCCACGCCTTTACCGATGGTATAATCAACCACACCCACACGGGAGAGTACGCCGCCGTCTTTTTCAGGGATTAGTGTTGAGGATAACTGGTCGAGTGTTGCGGCTGGGCCATGCATACCGGCTTTGTCCGGCACCAGACCGGTGGCATTAGCGATAGCCGCCATTTCCACCATGGTTTTGGAACCGTCTACAAATTCAACCAGCAGGCGCACATTCATATTACGGCGCGTGGCTTCCTCGATATAATTATCAGGGATAGCATCAATATTGAGCGGATTGTTTTTGCCTTTACCGGCGGCAACAATCGGATGCCCCATGGCGGTGACAAATTCGATCAGTTCCATACAGGATGACGGTTCGTCACCGGCACCGAGCGAATAGACAACACCAAGACGGTCGGCTTCACTTTTCAGATAAGCGCCGATTGTCACATCAGCTTCAACATTCATCATTACGAGATGTTTGCCGTGCTCCATGGCACGCAGACCGATTTCCGCGCCAACGGCAGGAATACCGGTTGCATCAATCACCACGTCAATCAGGTCATTATTGAGAATGAGGTCTGCATTATCGGTAACCGCAATTTTATGGGCTTCGAGCGCGAGGCTCAGATCAGAGCCGGTGCCAACCTCGCGGGCATGGCCTTGTTCACCATAGGCGATCTCGGCGGCTTTGAGCGCACGCTGCGGATTGGTTTCCGAAATCGCGCCGATTTCAATGCCGGGCATATGGGCAACACGGGTCACAATATCGGTACCCATTTCTCCGCAGCCGATCAGGCCGATGCGGATGGGTTTACCGGTATCGGCGCGGGCTTTCATATCACGAGCTAAGCCGGTGAGTGCGACATTGGTGGCCGTGTTTGTTCTCCGGAGATAGTGTTTTGCGGGAGAATAACCCGCCTGATAATGACAGTTATAAAAGACCTGAGCATTTCACAGTCAAGTTGGAACAACTTGATGGCCGTGATAATGCGATTACTAAAAAAGCTAGAGCGATCACTATAGTTTAACATGTGCGTAAACCGCTCTAGATTAAATATCAATTACTAAGGGGCTGCATCCGTGCGGCATGACAGAGCAGGAGTTGAAAGTGCTGGACAGCGTAACCAATAATAACTGGGATCTCGTGATTTTTGACTGTGACGGTGTGCTGGTCGACAGCGAACCGCTGGCTGCGCTGGCTTTTCATAATGTTTATGCCCGCCATAATATGCCGATTCCTGACGGTACGGTAGCCAAAGGCGTGGGGATGAAGCAGGCGGATATTATCCGTCTGATCGGCGATCTGACCGGCCATTATCTGCCGGATGCAGCGCAGGATGATATCTGGCCGGAAACACATCGGGTGTTTTCTGAAGCCTTGCAGCCTTGTGACGGCATTGCCGGTGTGCTGGAACGCCTGAAGACCCGCAGTTGTGTGGCCTCATCGTCTTCGCCGCAGCGTATTGCTTTCAGTCTGGAAAAAACCGGTCTGATCGGGGCGTTTAATGGGGCATTATACTCATCAACAATGGTCAAGCGCGGTAAGCCTGCACCGGACCTGTTCCTGTTTGCCGCAGAGAAATTCGGTGCTGATCCGGCACGTTGTGTGGTGTTTGAGGATTCACCATTTGGTGTGGAAGGGGCTGTTGCCGCAGGCATGACAGCAATCGGTTATACCGGTGGCGGACATACTTATGCCGGACACACGGAAAAGCTTTTGGAAAAAGGTGCAAAAGCGGTTTATAGCAGTTGGAAAGAGATAGAGAATAACATTCTCTGAAAGTGCGAATCCATCATAAAGGTCTATAGCAATGAAAGATGCGATCACTCTGGATCAGCTGCGTGAAGCGATCGGCACGGAAATCGGCTGCTCCGAGTGGCGGGTGGTGACACAGGAAATGATCAACCAGTTTGCGGATGCAACGGATGATCATCAATATATCCATGTCGATCCGGTACGTGCGGCAGAAACACCTTTCGGCGGTACAATCGCCCATGGTTTTCTGACGCTTTCATTGCTCTCGACTTTGGCTTTTGAAGCGCTGCCGATGCTGCAGGGCGCAACCATGGGCATCAATTACGGTTTTGACAGCGTGCGGTTTATGTCGCCGGTGAAAACCGGTACGCGTGTCCGTGCCCGTTTCAAACTGGCTGATGCGGATATCCGTCCTTCCGGTCGTGTGGTCAATCATTATGACGTGACACTGGAAGTGGAAGGTATGGTCAAGCCGGCGCTCACCGCGCGGTGGCTGACTATCGCTGTTGTCCCACCTGTTGAATGAAGTTTCAGGCCAGAACGGGCTGTAAATGGCGTTTTTCTCCGCTTCCGGTGCTCATGTACTTAAGTACACTGCGCTCCGGTTCTCGAAAAACACCATTTTCGCCGTGTTCTGATCAGAAACTAAACGGGTTCGTTACTGTGTAATTTATCCAGTGGTGCAGGCCGATCGGGATATTCGCTCAGCAGGGTTTTGAGCGCAAATGGCCCGTGCAGGAACATGCCGATATCATAGGCGTTTTTCTTCTGGCTGCCGGAAATAAACAGCAAATGCATTTTGAAGAAATTGCCCTTGGCTTGTTTGTAGCGGACAGGGGAATGAATATGTTTGAATCGGATGTGCTGGATCAGCGGCGGATTATTGGTTTGAATTTTCAGAGCCTTGGCAGGTTCTGAATTATAAAAATGAATAATATCCGTCAGTGCCTGAAACTCTGCCCAGAAGACCGGGCTGTCATTGAGCAGCACGCGTACATCTTCCCGCAGGGTTTTGGCACGCGGATGCAGGGCAATCATCAGCAAACAGGAGCCGGCCGCAAGCAAAGAGACCGGCTGTTTGCGCAAGAGTTCCGGCTCAGTGCGCCAGACTTCTGCCAGCGCTTCAATCGCCGGTACAGTGCCGAGACTGTGCCCCATAATGATGACTTCATCAGCCTCACTGCTGCGCAGCTTTTCTGCCAGCATTGTTGCAAAAACCTGTTTGCGCTGGCGCAGACTGGTACTCTTGTCATAAATCCGGTCATAGGCGGCTGACCAGTCGTCGAGCAGATAGGAGATGAAAAGCTTTTCATCCAGCGCCCGTATCAGCGCGTAGCAAATGCCAAGCGCCAGTGGTAGCGACCAGAGCATATGCAGTGGTGAAAAACCGGCCAGTGCCGGTGCTGCTGTGATGCCGAGCGTTAAGGCCAGCATGGCCAGCACCATCAGAAACGGCCACATGAAAAACATCACAAACCGCCAGCTGGTGCGGCCATAGCGCCATAAGGTGCCGGTGAAGAGAATGTTCAGAAAAGCGCGGCTGCCGGTGAACAGGCGGTGCGGCAGGGAGCGCGCTGCATATTCATCAAAAATATCTGCAGTACCGAACTGGCAGAATTCGCTTTGCGTTTCCCAGTTTTCACCTTTGGCTGTTACCTGCATGGTGCCGCTGCCGTGATCTGCATCGGCCATCGGAGACAGGCTGGTTTTTGTGCCCCACAGCTTGTCAAAATCGCTCATAATCTTGCGGTGACGCACGCGCACTGCCTTAGGGTGCAGCCCTTCATAACCTGTGAAATTGATGATGAGACGTTTTTTAATGGTCATGAAAATGGTGCTTGTCAAAACAGAAGAGGGCAATGCGGCGCAGAAGATGCTTTAGTGCGGTCTGCTGTAAATGAACAATCACATTAAAGCTATTATGCTTGCTCAAAATAAAAGTACCGCGCCTTTTAGAAGACGCGGTGCTTAAAGTGTAATTATGACAGTTTCAGGACGTTGAGAGTATCGTCAGACGGCTGCGTCCAGTACACCTTCACTCAACAGTCCGAAAACATAGGTGCCAAAAGAGCGCCAGCATTCCAGCCGGAATTCTGTTTCAGACAAGCGCCAAAGCACGATCTCAGCCTTGCCGAAAATTGTGCGGGAGGCTGCGCCGACCGGAAAAACGGCCAGCGACAAATCCTGCGGACAGCCCGCATTGATTGTTGCCTCTGCGCCTTCACCGGCAATGATGATCCCGATATTGCGGTGGGATATATCCGTTGCGGCATGCAAGGTTTCAACGCCTTGCAAATCCGCAAAAGGTGATTGTCCGCTGGTGTCAATCACCAGCCATTCGTCAGGGCCAAGCCACAATGCCGAGCGCTTGCCTTTGGTGGCGCTGTGTTTCGGTTTTTGCGGCAGGACGACGCCAAGGGCTTTGGACAGATCGGCGAGATCATTGACGCGGGCGCGCAGCGAAATACGCTCCGCCGGTTCTGCCGGAATGATCTGTACCGAGCCGTTGCCGGCACGGCGGTTGCCCAGAACAGTGATGCGCTGCGCGCTTGCTTCGGAGTTAGACATGCAGGCGCTCTCCCTTTTCGTCAATAAAGACGGGGCCGGTTACTTCAACTTCAATCACACGATCCAGCATCGGCACGAACAGAGTTTTACCATGCAGATTAAATCCGTCATGCACCACAGCCATGGCAATGGAGCGGCCGAGATTGGATGACCAGTAGGAAGAGGTGACGTGACCGAGCATTTTCATCGGTTTCGGCTGGTTCGGATCGGCAACGATCTGCGCACCTTCATCCAGCACTGTGTTCGGATTTTTGGTCAGCAAGCCGACCAGCTGTTTGCGGCCTTCCGCCACCAGATCGGGACGGCGCATACCGCGAATACCGACAAAGTCGGTTTTCTTCTTGGAAACAGCCCAGCCGACCGCTGCATCATGCGGGGTCAGAGTGCCGTCTGTATCCTGACCGACAATGATATAGCCTTTTTCAGCACGCAGAACATGCATGGTTTCCGTGCCGTAGAGGCAGGCGCCCATGGCCTTCGCACGCTCCCAGACTTTTTCCAGCACAGACTGACCGTAATCGGCAGGGACATTGATTTCAAAGCCCAGTTCACCGGTAAAGGACATGCGGAATAGACGGGTTGGTACGCCGCAGAATTTACCTTCCGCCACACTCATATGCGGAAAGGCTTCGTTGGAAATATCAATGCCTTCGACAAATGGCGCGATAATCTCACGGGCTTTCGGCCCCTGAACCGCAATCACTGCCCATTGTTCGGTGGTGGAGGTCAGCCAGACATTGAGATGCGGGAACTCGGTTTGGAGATAATCTTCCATGTGGTTGAGAACGCGTGGTGCGCCACCGGTTGTGGTGGTGACGTGGAAGCGATCATGCGCCATACGGCCGACCACACCGTCATCCATCACAAAACCGTCTTCACCGGTCATGATGCCGTAGCGGCAGCGACCCGGTTTCAGCGTATCCCAGGCATTGGTGTACATCAGATTGAGGAACTCAGCGGCATCAGAGCCGACAACTTCGATCTTGCCTAAGGTCGAGGCGTCAAAGATACCGGCGACTTCGCGAACAGTTTTGCACTCGCGGGACACTGCATCATGCATGGTTTCACCGGCCTGCGGATAATACCATGCGCGTTTCCAGTTGCCGACATCCTCATAAACCGCGCCGTTCTGAGCTTCAAAAGGATGCAGCGCTGTCTGCCGTGCCGGATCAAACAGATGATCGCGGGACGAGTTGATGAGTGTGCCGAACGTCACCGGCGTATAAGGCTGGCGGAAAGTGGTGAGACCAACCTGCGGGATTGGCTTGTTGAGCGCTTCCGAGGCAATCGCCAGCCCGTGCATGTTTGACATTTTACCCTGATCGGATGCCATACCATTGGTGGTGAAGCGTTTGATATGCTCAATCGAGTGCATACCTTCACGCACGGCATTGCGGATATCCTTGGCGCAGACATCATGCTGGAAGTCGATAAACGCCTTCACATTGCTGTCAGGCCCTGCACCGGCTGTCGCGCCGACCATGCCGCCGCTCCAGCTATAGACTGTTGTTGCGCTGACAGTGGTGGTTGCTGACGCTTTGCCGCCGGTTGCAAGACCGGCAGATGTGCCTGCTGCAACGGCTTCATCAATTGCTGCCTGCAGATCGTCGGTGCCGTTACAGGTGCCGACGCAGATGCAATCCTGCGCGTAAACATCCGGCAGAAAGCGCTGTTTGGCATCGTCAAAGCGCAACTTGCCGCGTGATTGCGAGAATAAATGCACCGATGGCGTCCAGCCGGAGGAGGTGATCAGCGCATCAATGGTGTATTTGCGGCCTGATTTCGCGCCATTGGTGGCAACAGTCATGGATTTGACCCGCAGCTTGCCGCCGACAGTCAGCACACAATGATTGGTCAAAACCGGAATATTCAAACGGCGGGCTTCCGCCAGCACAGCTTCACCCGGATGGGCGCGTGCATCGACAATCACCGGAATATCAATGCCTGCATTTTTCAGATCAAAGGCGGCTTCATAGGCGCTGTCATGAGCAGTGAAAACACCGACATGCGAGCCGACAGCTACACCGAAGTGATTGAGATAGGTGCGGGCAGCCGAAGCCAGCATCACACCCGGACGGTCATTATTGGCAAACACCATATGCCGTTCAATCGAACCGTTGGCGAGAATGACGCGCTTGGCACGCACCTGCCACAGACGCTCACGCGCGGTGTTCTTCTCCGGCAATGCAACGTGGTCGGTGACACGCTCGGCCAGAGCCACGAAATTATGGTTGTAATAGCCGAAAGCCGTGGTGCGGGTGAGAACACGCACATTCGGCATGGCATTGAGTTCAGCCGCAGTGATCTGCGCCCATGCAAAACCATCTTCACCATTGATCTTGGTGCCGTTCTCGTGGTGCAGGGCACCGCCGACTTCAGGCTGTTCATCGCAGAGAATGACTTTGGCACCGGTGCGCGCCGCAGCAAGTGTCGCACTTAAACCTGCTACGCCTGCACCGACAACCAGCACGTCACAATGCTCATAGCGGCCTGCATAGCGGTCAGGGTCGGGTTCTGTTGGCGTTACGCCCAGACCTGCGGCGCGGCGGATGATCGGCTCGTAGACCTTCTCCCACGCCTTTCTCGGCCACATGAAAGTCTTGTAATAGAAGCCTGCACCAAAGAAAGGCGAGAACAGATCATTCACTGCGCCGATGTCGAAAGACAAAGACGGCCAACGGTTCTGCGATTCCGAATGCATGCCGTCGAAGACTTCCTGCACGGTTGCCCGCACATTCGGTTGACGATGGGCTTTGTCGCGGGAAATATCCAGCAATGCATTCGGCTCTTCCGGCCCTGCGGACAGGAAACCGCGCGGGCGGTGATATTTGAACGAGCGTCCGATCAGGTGAATATCATGGGCAAGCAGTGCCGAGGCGACAGTATCGCCTGCCAATGCGGTATAGGTCTTGCCGTCAAAGGTGAAACGGGCAGTTTTCGCCGGGGTCAGACGGCCTTTGCCAGGTATGCGTTTTGAGCCGCTCATTTACCACTCTCCTTGGCCGCAACACTTTTCGTCTGTACGATTTGGCTCAGATCCGGTTTCGGCTCTCCGGCTTTATAGGTGAGCAGGAACTTGTCGCTCACAGTGTCGCGTGCCGCATTGAAGAAGCGGCCGCAGCCGTGAATATGCCGCCAGCGTTCAAAAATCACGCCTTTGGGATTGTCACGCCAATAGAGAAACTCAACGAATTCCTCGTCCGAAAGTTCGGTTATATTGGTCGGGCGGGCAATATGAGCATCATGAGCGCTGCGGAATTCCAGCTCCGAGCGGTCTTCGCCGCAATAAGGGCAATGGATCAAAAGCATGATAATTATCCTTAGTGGGCTACGGCTGCAGCTGCAGCTTCGTCGATCAGACGACCGGTGCGGAAACGATCAAGCGTAAAGCCTGCGGCCAGCGGGTGCGGTTCGCCACGGGCGATCAGATGGGCGAACAAATGGGCGGAACCCGGCGTTGCCTTGAAGCCGCCGGTGCCCCAGCCTGCATTGACGAACAAGTTCGGTACAGGGGTTTTGCTCTGGATCGGTGCGCGATCGACGGTGTTGTCAGTCACACCGCCCCATTGACGCATCATTTTTACGCGACGGAACATCGGGAACAATTCACAGATCGCATCCAGTGTATGGGTGATGATCTGCAAGCCGCCTGTCTGCGAATAGGAATTATACTGGTCGGTACCGGCGCCGATGACGAACTCGCCCTTATCCGACTGGGAAATATAGGCGTGAACCGCATTGGACATGACCACACATGGCACAATCGGTTTCATTGGTTCGGAAACCAGTGCCTGCAGCGGGGAGCTTTGCAGCGGTACGCGGACATCAGCCATATTCATGATGACCGAGGAGTGACCGGAGGCGGAGACACCGATTTTTTTGGCGCCGATAAAGCCGCGATTGGTCTCAACACCGCTGACACTGCCGTCCGCATTTCGGCGGATGCCGAGCACTTCACAATTCTGGATAATATGCACGCCACGGTCAGAGGCTGCACGGGCATAGCCCCATGCCACTGCATCGTGACGGGCAACGCCGCCACGGCGTTGCAAGGCTGCGCCATTGATCGGATAGCGGGAATTCTGCGAAATATTCAGCGGCGGGCAATAGGCTTTGGCCTGTTCCGGTGTCAGCCATTCATTGTCGATGCCATAGAGACGGTTGGCATTGATGTGACGGCTGAAGGATTGCTTGTCATGGATATTATGCGACAGCATCAATACACCGCGCGGTGAGAACATCACATTGTAGTTGAGATCCTGCGACAGGTTCTCCCACATCTTGAGCGAATGCTCATAGATATTCATGCTCTCTTCATAGAGATAGTTGGAGCGGATGATAGTGGTGTTACGGCCGGTATTGCCGCCGCCGATCCAGCCTTTTTCCAGTACTGCAATATTGGTGATGCCGTGTTCTTTGGCCAGATAATAGGCGGCACCCAGACCGTGCCCGCCGCCGCCGACAATAATCACATCATAGTGAGAACGCGGTTCCGGCGAAGCCCATTGCGGCTCCCAGCCTTTATTTCCGCGCAGTGCTTCACGGGCAACTGCAAATACTGAAAACTTACGCATAATGTCCCCTTATCTGGGCGCGGAAGATTTTTTCCGCCTGTTGGTTTAAAGTTAAACCATATGCCGACACTGACTTTGCCATTTTGCGACGGGTTTTGGCGTATCATGCGGTTTTTGTTTGCTGAAAAGCTCTCGCATCGCGGCGGGATATCAGCGCGAAGGACTCACTTCATTCCGCCTGAAATTTAACGAGAAAAGCGACAGAGAATCTCTGTGAAATACGGGGTAAATTTTGCATTTGCAGATTAAAACCAATGCAATGTCCGCAAAGAAAAATGCAAATAAAACGTGATTTTTACGGTTAAAACTGTAATAATGAGGTTGATAAGGCCTGATCGGGCGCTGTGTTACGGATTCTGTGTGGACAATCGCGCCGGATACTGTTAAACGGCACTCGAATTTGCATCGGAAGGCCGTTGCGAAGTCTTAAGATTTATCAGCCATAAGACGGCTCCTTTACCGGAACTGCCAGACTGTTTTTTCTTCGGGGCTCACCGGTGCCTTCAGGCTAAACTGAAAAATCTAACCGAAACGGAACGGGATTACACGTGCAGGTACTCGTACGCGATAATAATGTTGATCAGGCTCTCCGCGCTCTTAAGAAAAAGATGCAGCGTGAAGGTATTTTCCGCGAAATGAAAATGCGCGGTCATTATGAAAAGCCATCTGAAAAGCGCGCCCGCGAAAAGGCTGAAGCCGTTCGCCGTGCACGCAAGCTGGCTCGTAAGCGCGCACAGCGTGAAGGTCTGGTAGGCGGCGGCCGCGTAGCAGCCCGCTAATTAACGGGTCGCTTGGCGACCGGTTAATCAGACTGAACGCGTGGCTATAGGCTGCGTCGTTTCTGATCAGATATACTGATTAAGCAGCGCATGATCTCAGGGTCATGCGTTTTGCTTTGCGTTCAGGCCAGCTTTTCAGGCTTATTATGCCGGTTTTTGAGAACTGATGTAATATGAAGCTTTATTGTAAAAGTTGACCATACAGATATGTTTGCATCGCTGGAAAACAGCTTTAAGGTGGGGTGAGTATTCACTTCCGCCTTTTTCTGTATGGGCTGAGTGCATTGGCATGTCATAAAATATATGCAGTCTTACCATTTTCCGTCAGATACTGTGCAGAGCGCAGGCCGGAATCTCAGGCTACAAGACTGCTTTTGAGGAGTGCGCGAATGGGATCTTTGGCAAGTGTGAAATTGACTTTGCGTGAACAGCGCCTTTCTTTGAATAAGGGTTTGCTGGTTGCGGCATCCTGTGCAGTTCTGGCTTTGGCGGGCTGTCAGAGCACTTCCAATTCCATACTGACACCGGTTGATCTCGCGCAGGGTTCCAGTGAAAATATCGGTTCGCTGACAACTGTCATTCAGAGCAATCCGCGTAATCCTGAAAGCTATAATGTGCGCGGCTCGGCCTATGGTAAAGCAGGGCGCTATCGCGAGGCGATGAAGGATTTTGATACGGCCATCCAGCTGGATCCGAATTATTATCAGGCCTATGCCAATCGCGCGCTGATCCAGCGCTATCTGAAAAATGATGCGGCGGCTGTGCAGGATTATGGTCGCGCCATTCAGATCAATCCGCAATATGATGCAGCCTATATCGGGCGCGGTAATGTCTATCGCCAGGCAGGACGTCTGGATGAGGCGATGACAGATTTCAACCGCGCAATTCAGCTGGATACCACCGATGGCCGCGCTTACCACAATCGTGGTCTGATCTATCAGGCACGCGGTCAGCACAAACAGGCGATTGAGGATTTCTCTGCTGCGGCTTCCCTGCAATCGAATGCGCCGGAGCCTTATAATGGCCGTGGTATTTCCTATGCCGCACTCGGCGATTATGACAATGCCTTTGATGATTTCAATACGGCTATCGGGCTGGATGACAAGATTGCCGAAAGCTGGGCCAATCAGGCGCTGGTCTATGAGCACCGCGGTGACAAGAAACGTGCAGCGGCTTCCTATGCCCGCGCGGTGCAGCTTGATCCGCAATATAAGCCTGCCAAGGATGGTCTGAGCCGTACACGGTAATTGTTCAGCCCTATATAGACAGAGCATAGCAAGTTAAAGAGCCGCAGGATTCAGTATCCGGCGGCTCTTTTCTTATTTCTGAAGCTCTCTATATTATTGGTTATGTCCTTATTCGACCATATCGGCTTTGAGAGCCGGGATATTCCGGCATCCTATCAGTTTTACTCCGGCAGCATGGCTGCACTGGAGCTTAAGGTGCTGCAGACGGCGGATAATTTGTTTTTTGTCAGCGGAAATGCCCGCAGTCCTCTGCCGTTCTTGCGGATTGTTGCGGCAAAAACTGCAAATGGTGCCGATCCGGGATTGCACCCTGGTCAGCATTTACATCTTAAATTCAGCGCCAAAAGTCATGAGCAGGTTGAGGCTTTTCATCAGGCTGCGCTCAGATCCGGCGGTCGGGAAAGCAGTGCACCGTCCTATCAGGGGCCGAAGGAAATGGGTTATTTCGCAGCTCTGGTCTTTGATCCCGACGGTAATACGGTTGAAGTCGGTGTTCATGAGAAACACGGCTGAATTTACAAAAAGATAAATAAAAAAGGCCGGTTTTCACCGGCCTTTGTTTTTGCGCATGTCTTTATCCCAAAACCGGTATCCACTTTGGGGAGACATGCTTTAGCGTTTAACGACGCGTTTATCGACTTTTTGTACCAGCCGGTCACCGATCCACTGGATCAGGCAGACAAACACGATCAGAACAGCAACAACAGCGGCCATGATCGGATAGTTGAAACGCTGATAGCCATAGCGGATAGCAAGGTCACCGAGACCGCCTGCGCCAATCGCACCAGCCATTGCAGATGCACCGATCAACGTGACGATGGTAACAGTAAAGCCCGCAATCAGACCCGGCATGGATTCCGGTATCAGCACTTCCTTGATAATCGTCCAGCGGCTTGCACCCATGGAGCGGGCAGCTTCAATCAGGCCGTGGTCAACTTCGCGCAGTGATACTTCAGCCATACGGGCATAATAAGGGATGGCGGCAATCGACAGCGGCACGATGGATGCCCATGTGCCCAGTGCAGTACCCATAATCAGACGTGTGAACGGGATGAGGGCAACCAGCAGAATAATGAATGGTACCGAGCGGAACGCATTGACGATCGCGCCGATAACGCGATTGACCGGAATATTCTGAAGCAGGCCGTTACGATCTGTCAGGATCAGCAGCAGGCCAAGCGGCAGGCCGAAAATCAATGTGAAGAAGCTGGAGAAACCGGTCATAATCAGGGTTTCGCCTAACGAGCGCCAGAGCAGATCAAGCATTGCGGGTGTCAGGAACTGAAACATATCCGGCAACCTCCGTTTCATCACAAATTGTATTCAGAAAACCCACAGCCTTTTGCAAAGCTGTCTGGTCATGGGCGGGGAGGCCAAGGAATAATGTGCCGACCGGTTCTCCCTGAATCGTATCAATGCCGCCATGAACGAGGCGTGCATTGAGACCGGAAGCAGCGGCAATATCATTGATCAGCGGTCTGCGTGCAGATTCACCGGAGATACGCAGACGGACAATCGCTTCCGAAGCTGATTGCGGGTTCTGTGTCAGCTGTGCGGCAATGCTATCCGGCAGAGCAGGGGTCAGCATTTTCAGCAGGCTTTTGGTCGTATCGGCCATCGGCCGCGCAAAAACTTCCCAGACTGGGCCTTCTTCGGCAATATGCCCGTGATCCAGTACAATCACACGGTCTGCAATTTTGCGGATCACATCCATCTCATGGGTAATCAGCAGAATGGTCAGGCCGAGTTTCTGATTGATATTTTTCAGCAGTGCCAGAATGGATTGGGTGGTTTCCGGATCAAGCGCGGAGGTTGCCTCATCCGACAAGAGCAGGCTCGGTTTGGCTGCAAGCGCACGGGCAATGCCGACACGCTGCTTCTGACCACCGGAAAGCTGTGCCGGATAATGCTGCGCGCGCGCTGACAGGCCGACCAGTTCCAGCAGCTCCGCAACGATTTTCTGGCGTTCCGGTTTGGCAATGCCGGCAATTTTGAGCGGCAGGGCAATATTCTGCGCTACGGTTTTGGCCGACATCAGATTGAAGTGCTGGAAAATCATGCCGATACGGCGACGCACCGGCTGCAACTGGCTTTCAGTGAGGCCGGTGATTTCCTGACCCTCAATGATGACCGAGCCGCTATCCGGCCGTTCCAGACCGTTGAGGCAGCGGATCAGCGTTGATTTGCCCGCGCCGCTGCGGCCGATAATGCCGAGAATTTCACCGCGCTGAACCGAGAGAGAAATATCATCCACGGCAGGTGTTGTGCCGAACATACGTTTAATATTGGAGAGTTTAACTACTTCGTCACCGGTCACGGGAGGCTGACCGGATGCGGAAGGCAGCTTTTGCTGCATATTCTTTATTGGAGCTGAAGTATTCACTTTATCCTCGAGCTCTTTCTTTAAATTGAGGCAATAATAACAGAGCAAAATGGCAATGCTCAGAGTGCAAAACGGTCCGGATAAATCCGGACCGTTACTATGCGCGGTTTAAGCTTGGTTTGACAGCTCTTATTCCCAGGCAGGAATACCTGTGCTCTTATAAGCACGGTCGAGTTCTGCTTTCACCGGCTCGTTCTGGAAAGCTGCAACAAGCGGTTTTACCCATGCTGCATTCTTGTCTTCAGTGCGGATGGCAATGAAGTTACGGTAAGGATTGTTTTCCTTTGCTTCCCAGCCGATAGCATCCTTTACAGGATCCAGACCGGATTTGGCTGCCCAGTTATTGTTGACGATGGCTGCATCGAGATCATCAATGGAGAGACCGACAACACCGGCATCCAGTTCTTTGATTTCAAGCTTTTTCGGGTTCTCAACAATATCAATCGGAGTTGCAAGAATGCCTGCATCCGGATTGAGTTTGATCAGACCTTTACTTTCGAGAACGCGCAGAGCACGGCCTTCATTGGTCGGATCATTAGGAACGCCGACGATTGCGCCTTCTTTCAGATCTTCCAGCTTTTCAACTTTGCGGGAATAAATACCAATTGGCCAGAGGGCAGTGTAACCGGCAACGGAGATTTTGTAACCGTGCTGTTTGATCTGCTCATTCAGATATGGCTCATGCTGAAACGCATTGGCATTAATCTCTTTACGCTCCAGCGCTTCATTCGGCTGGGTGTAATCGTTGAAAATGACGGTTTCGATTTTGAGGCCTTCTTTTGCAGCCTGTTCAGCAACAACTTTCCACACATCTTCGTCTTCACCACCCATGATGCCGACTTTAATGGTTGTGTCCTGTGCCTGAACCGACAGAGGTGCAGCAAATGCAACGCTCATGGCAACAGCGGAAAGCAGCATCATTTTCATGCCGGTGCGGCGCGAAATTAAGGTTTTGACGCGGGCGATATCTGACAACGACATTGCTGTTTTCCTTATAATTTTGGTCATTAAGCGGTGTCTCGCTTAACGGTTTTGCCTCACAAATCTCATACCTGTTTTCTCTCAAACGGAGGCAGGCGGATTGTGTGAGTATATTCTTCACAGAATGGCGTGCGATAACAAGGAAGTTTCGTCTACGAATTAAGTTTTATTAGAATATTTTTGCGTAATTTGACTAAATCACGAATAAAACTATCGCAGATAAATATATGTTTATATTTAGCATTGTGCGTTTGGTAATAAGTTGCAGCTGTGCGGAATCGAAATTCATCACATAAAAACGCCCGCAATGCGAAATGCATTACGGGCGCGATGATGTGCGGATACGGTTTAGTTTCAATCAATGAACACGCGCACGCTGGCGGCACGGCCAACCGCGTCAATCACGGTCAGTGTGGAATAGCCTGCACCATCCGGCTGCCAGAGGCCGGAGCGTTTGCGGGAGGCTTTGTCCAGCGGCTTGCCATTGGCCAGCCAGATGAACGGCGCACGGCCGCCCTGCATTTTCAATGCCAGCGGTGCGGTGGTGCCGTCAGGCTGGTTGGTCAGCTCAACCCGCGCACCTTCCGGCGGAAACAGGATTTGTGGAGCGGATTCCCGCACCGATGCACTGACTAGTGGTGCGAGATAGGGCGTAAAGCGCCGCAACGATACCGGCAGCTCGGATTGGCGCAGGCGCATTGTACCGACCGGTGGGGCTGCAAGCGGGGTAAAGCCGACACCGGATTTGGAAAAAGCTTCAAATAGGATCGGTGCGGCGGAGCCATAACCGCTCAAACCCGGCACGGCGCCATTATCGGCACGGCCAACCCAGACACCCAGCACATAGCGGCCATCAAAACCAACTGACCATGCATCGCGATAGCCGTAGCTGGTGCCGGTTTTATAAGCGAGGCCGCGCTGGAGTGACCCCAACGGCGGTTTAACGCCTGCCAGCACATCGGCTACCTGCCATGCGGCTGCGGGTTGCAGCAGCGGCTCACCGGAGATTGCGCTTTTGTCATCTTTTATCCGGTCATCCACGCCATTGGAAATGACGGCGGTTTTGCCGCGATTGGAAAGGCCGGTGTAAAGCTGCACCAGATCTTTAAGGCTGATGCCAAGCCCGCCAAGACCAATAGCCAGACCCGGTGTTTCTCCGGGGGGCAATGTGGTTTTAATGTCGGCGCGGCGCATCCGCACCATCAGGCGTGTGGCACCGACACTGTCGAGCAGGCGCACGGACGGCACATTAAGCGAGAGTTGTAGCGCCTCACGCACTGTCACATCGCCCTGATAGCTCATATCAAAATTGCGCGGGCGATAGCCGGAGAAATTGGTCGGCCGGTCTTCGATAATGGTTTCCTGCATCACCAGACCGTCTTCAAAAGCCAGCCCGAAGATAAAGGGTTTCAGCGCGGAGCCGGGGGAGCGCTGGACATTGGTCATATCAATCCAGCCTGAGCGGCTGGAATCAAAATAATCCGAGGAGCCGACTTCGCCGATAATTTCGCCAGTCACAGCATCGGCCATGACCATGGCGACGGAGATTTTAGGGCCGAGGCGCTTGGCGGAATCCATTGCCACGGTTTCCAGCGCCTGCTGCACGGAACGCTTGAGCGTCACATGATGCACATTGGCTTGACTATCTTTGCGCAAAGCGGTTTCGCTGACATGCGGGGCAAGGGCCGGCATAGCTAAACGGCGTTTCGGAATAGCCAGATGTGCGGCACGGTCGGCCTCGTCATTGCCGATCAGCGACACTACCGCCAAGCGGTTCAGCACACGATCACGGGCGGCACGGGCATTGTCAGGATAACGGTCGGGACGGCGGCGCTCCGGTAATTGTGGTAGGGCAATCAGCAGAGCGGCTTCCGAGGTTGTGAGCCTGCGCGGTTCCTTGCCGAAATAGGCAAGGCTCGCAGCACGGATGCCTTCAAGATTGCCGCCAAAAGGCGCAAGCGTCAGATAAGCATCAAGGATTTCTTGTTTCGACAGGCGGCGCTCGATTTGCACGGCACGCAGCATCTGGCGAAATTTGGCAATAAAGGAGCGCTCCGTGCGCGGTTCAATCAGGCGGGCAACCTGCATCGACAGAGTGGAACCGCCGGAGATAATGCGCCCGTGACTGGCAAGCTGTACTGCCGCACGCCCCATGGCGCGGGGATCAATACCGCCATGGTCGCGAAACCGCTGATCCTCATAGGCAATCAGCATGTCAATAAATTGCGGATCGACATCTTTATGGGTGGTGGCGAGCCGCCAGTGACCGGACGGAATAGCAAAGGCACGCAGCAGATTACCGTCGCGATCCATCACTTCTTTGGATGTCTGGCTGACAACTTCTAATGGTGGCGGAAAAGCCTTGTCGAGAATTTCCAGACTAGCCCATGTCACAGCCAGAGCGATTGCAGTGCCGCTCAAGACCATGAGCTTTTTATGCAAACGCGGTTTTTTAAGGGGCTGGGTCTCGGCCAAAAGCTGTCTCCGCCTGTATCCGCAGGCATAATTCTGAGCGGTTGATTGTACCGCTCTTATATTATTGCATATAACAGGGCAGAAAATAACGGGGAACACCATGATCGACAAGCTGGAATATTTCATTGCGCTTGCGCGGGAAAAGCACTTCGGCAAAGCGGCAGAAGATTGCGGCATTACCCAGCCAACGCTTTCTGCCGGTATCCGCCAGCTTGAAGATATGCTGGGGGTGATGCTGGTGCAGCGCGGCTCCCGTTTTCAGGGGCTGACACCGGAAGGGCAGCGCGTGCTGGAATGGGCAAGGCGCATTGTCGGTGATGCGCGCACGATGAAAGAAGAGATGCGGGCGGCGCGTTTCGGCCTTGGCGGCCATATCCGGATAGCGGCAATTCCCACCGCACTGGCTATGGTCTCGCAATTGACAACGCCGTTCCGCGAGAAGCATCCGGATGTGACTTTTACGATCATTTCCCGCACTTCTGTTGAGGTTCTGGCTGCACTGGACAATTTCGATATTGATGCCGGAATCAGCTATCTGGACAATGAACCGCTGGGAAAAGTGACCGCCGTGCCGATCTATCGTGAGAGCTATCAGCTGATTACATCGGTTGGCAGCCGGTTTTCGGAGCGTGAAAATGTCACATGGGCGGAGGTCGGCAGTTTGCCGCTCTGTCTGCTGACAAGCGATATGCAGAACCGCCGGATTATCAATCAGCATCTGGCGCAGGCGGGAGTAACCGTGCAGCCGACGCTGGAATCCAATTCCATGATTGTGCTGTTTTCTCACATCCGTACCGGCAAATGGGCGAGCATTATGCCGCTCAATCTTTCCCAGATTCTGGGCTTTAGCGAGCCGATCCGCTCTATTCCGATTGTTGAGCCGCAGGCCAGTCATAGTGTCGGGCTGATTGCCGCGCAGCGTGAACCGCACACGCCGCTGATTGCGGCTTTGCTGCATGAAGCAAGAGCATTGTCGCGCATTATGATGCCGCTCACTTGATAGATTTTTTCTATTGACTGACGGTTTTGCCCTATTGAATCAGGGGCGCAGTTTTGATCTGTTCTAAGATGGGGAACAGAAATATAAATTTGCGGGAGGCTTTGACGTCAATGTCAGGCTCGGATTCAGTTTTTACCAGAAGCGCAGGCACGTCATCTCAAAAGTCTGATGTCGCTGAGCGCACGATAGATGTTATCAATGAGTATAAAGCCATTGAGGGTCCGCTGCTTCCTGTCTTGCACGCCATACAGGAAGAATTCGGCTATGTGCCGGCGGAAACACTGACGCTGATTGCCGAGGCACTGAACCTGTCGCGCGCAGAAGTGCACGGCGTTATGACTTTTTATCACGATTTTCGCGCATCGCCGACCGGTCGCCATGTGATCCGGCTGTGCCGTGCTGAGGCTTGCCAGTCTATGGACGGCGACCGTGTGGCAGAAGCGGTGCAGAAATTGCTCGGTATCGGCTGGGGTGAAACAACCGGCGACGGTAAAATCACGCTTGAGGCGGTTTATTGTCTTGGTCTGTGTGCCTGTGCGCCTGCGGCGCAAGTGGATGACCGGCTGATCGGTCGCCTGAATGAAGGCAAGGCAGAACGAATGATCGCGGAGGCACGGGCATGAGTGTAACAATTTATGTGCCATGTGACGCTGCCGCTTTGGCGCTTGGTGCCGATGAAGTGGCGTATGCCATTGCCGGTGAAGCCGTAAAGCGCGGTCTGGATATCAAGCTCGTACGCAATGGCTCCCGTGGCATGGTCTGGCTGGAGCCGCTGGTGGAAGTGGCGACGAGCAAAGGTCGTATGGCCTATGGTCCTGTGGACGCATCCGATGTTGCTTCACTGTTCGATAGCGGTTTGATGGAAGGCAAAGACCATCCGCTATCGCTGGGACTGACCGAAGAAATCCTGTTTCTCAAAAAGCAAACCCGTCTGACTTTTGCCCGTTGCGGCGTGACCGATCCTTTGTCGCTGGAAGATTACCGCGCCCATGACGGCTTGAAAGGGCTGGAAAACGCGATTGCGATGCAGCCTGCAGATATTGTGGCGCAGGTCACAGATTCAGGCCTGCGCGGTCGCGGTGGTGCAGGTTTCCCGACCGGTATCAAATGGAAAACCGTTCATGATGCGCAAGGCGCACGCAAATATATTGTCTGCAATGCTGACGAGGGCGACAGCGGTACTTTTGCTGACCGTATGATTATGGAAGGCGACCCGTTCGTCCTCATCGAAGGCATGGCGATTGCCGGTATCGCAGTGGGCGCGACCAAAGGCTATCTCTATACGCGTTCCGAATATCCGCATGCGATTGCGATGATGGAAAAGGCAGTTGAGATTGCCCGCAAAGCCGGTGTGCTTGGTGCCTCGGTGCTTGGCTCACGTTTCGCCTTTGATATGGAAGTGCGCACCGGTGCCGGTGCCTATGTCTGCGGTGAAGAAACTGCTCTGCTGGAAAGCCTTGAAGGTAAGCGAGGACTGGTGCGTGCCAAGCCGCCGCTCCCTGCCCATAAAGGTCTGTTCGGCATGCCGACAGTCATCAATAATGTGATCTCGCTGGCCTCTGTTCCGGTGATTATGGATAAGGGCGCTACCTATTACCGTGATTTTGGTATGGGGCGCTCCCGTGGTACAATTCCGTTGCAGATTGCCGGTAATGTTCAATATGGCGGGCTGTTTGAAACCGCTTTCGGCCTGACACTGGGCGAGATTGTCGATGAGATCGGCGGCGGTACCGCAAGTGGTCGTCCGGTTAAGGCGGTTCAGGTCGGCGGGCCGCTGGGTGCTTATTTCCCGCGCGCATTGTTTGATACACCGTTTGATTATGAAGCCTTTGCCGCCAAGGACGGGTTGATCGGCCATGCTGGTCTGGTGGTCTTTGATGATCGGGCAGACATGCTGAAACAGGCGCGTTTTGCGATGGAATTCTGCGCCATTGAATCTTGCGGAAAATGCACACCATGCCGTATCGGCTCGACACGCGGTGTTGAGGTGATCGACAGAATTGCAGCCGGTGTTGAGACCGATACGCAGATCGAAATTCTGACAGATATTTGCCAGACAATGAAATTCGGCTCCCTTTGTGCGCTTGGCGGCTTTGCCCCTTATCCGGTGATGAGTGCCCTGACGCATTTTGAAGAGGATTTTCGCCCGCGCCCTGAAAGCCAGACTTTCGTGCAGGCAGCGGAATAGGAGTGACAGAAGATGAGCTTAATTAAAGAAATCGATTACGGCACACCTGTTTCACGTTCTGAGAAAATGGTGACCCTGACCATCGACGGCAATCAGGTGACCGTGCCGGAAGGCACCTCGATCATGCGCGCTTCGATGGAAGCCGGCATTGCCATTCCGAAGCTTTGCGCCACCGATATGGTGGATGCATTCGGTTCTTGCCGTCTGTGTCTGGTGGAGATTGAAGGCCGAAACGGCACGCCGTCTTCCTGCACCACACCGGTGATGGAAGGGCAGGTGGTTCATACCCAGACCGGCCGTCTGAAATCTTTGCGCAAAGGCGTGATGGAACTTTATATTTCCGATCACCCGCTGGACTGTCTGACCTGCGCGGCCAATGGCGATTGCGAATTGCAGGATATGGCCGGTGCTGTGGGCTTGCGTGACGTGCGCTATGGGCAGGACGGTGCGAACCATGTGTTCAAACAAGGCCGCAATGACGGTGCGCTGAATGCGAAATGGATGCCGAAAGACGAGAGCAATCCGTATTTCACCTATGATCCTTCCAAATGTATTGTTTGCTCACGCTGCGTGCGTGCCTGTGAGGAAGTGCAGGGCACTTTCGCGCTGACCATTGAAGGACGCGGCTTTAACTCCCGTGTCTCACCGGGGATGCATGAGAGCTTCTTAGGCTCGGAATGTGTGTCCTGTGGTGCCTGTGTACAGGCTTGTCCGACGGCGACGCTGACAGAAAAATCGGTGATCGAAATCGGCCAGCCGGAACATTCCAAAGTCACGACCTGTGCTTATTGCGGTGTCGGTTGTTCTTTCAAAGCGGAAATGCGCGGCGAAGAACTGGTGCGTATGGTGCCGTATAAAGACGGTAAAGCCAATCGCGGTCACTCCTGCGTTAAAGGCCGGTTTGCTTATGGCTATGCCCATCACAAAGATCGTATTCTCAAACCGATGATCCGTGAGAAGATCACTGATCCGTGGCGCGAAGTGTCATGGGAAGAAGCCTATGGCCGTGTGGCCAGCGAGTTTAAACGCTTGCAGACACAGTACGGACGCAACTCCATCGGCGGTATTACCTCGTCACGCTGCACCAATGAAGAAACCTTCCTTGTGCAGAAACTGATCCGCGCGGGTTTCGGCAATAACAATGTTGATACCTGTGCGCGTGTTTGTCATTCGCCGACCGGCTATGGTCTGAACCAGACTTTCGGTACCTCTGCGGGGACGCAGGATTTCGACAGTGTTGAACATACTGATGTGGTGATGGTGATCGGTGCCAATCCGACCGATGGCCATCCGGTATTTGGCTCGCGCCTGCGCAAGCGTTTGCGTCAGGGTGCCAAGCTGATCGTGATTGATCCGCGTCGTATTGATCTGGTGCGCTCACCGCATATTGAGGCGGCACATCATCTGGCACTGCGTCCGGGTACCAATGTGGCAATCATGACGGCGCTGGCGCATGTGATTGTAACCGAAGGTCTGCAGGATGATGCTTTCATCCGCGAGCGTTGCGAGAATGAAGAGTTCCGCGATTGGGTGGAATTCGTCTCCCAGCCGCAATACAGCCCTGAGGCTGTGGAACTGCTGACCGGTGTTCCGGCGGAAGAAGTGCGCGGCGCAGCCCGTCTGTTTGCAACCGGCGGCAATGGTGCAATCTATTACGGCCTCGGCGTGACAGAGCATAGTCAGGGTTCCACTACGGTGATGGCGATTGCCAATCTTGCAATGGTCACCGGTAATATCGGCCGCAAGGGCGTGGGAGTTAACCCGCTGCGCGGTCAGAATAACGTGCAGGGCTCTTGCGATATGGGCTCGTTCCCGCATGAATTGCCGGGCTATCGTCATATTTCCGATCCTGCAACCCGTGAGATTTATGAAAACATCTGGGGCGTAATTCTTCAGGATGAGCCGGGTCTGCGTATTCCGAATATGCTGGATGCGGCGGTGGAAGGCACTTTCAAGGGCATTTATATTCAGGGTGAAGACATTCTTCAGTCCGATCCGGATACCCGCCATGTGGCCGCCGGTCTGGAAGCGATGGAATGTGTGGTGGTGCAGGACTTGTTCCTCAATGAGACCGCCAATTTCGCCCATGTTTTCCTTCCGGGTTCGACCTTCCTCGAAAAGGACGGCACATTCACCAATGCGGAACGTCGCATCAACCGCGTGCGCAAGGTGATGACACCAACCAACGGCTACGCCGATTGGGAAGTGACACAGAACCTTGCCCGTGCAATGGGACTGAACTGGAACTATACGCATCCGTCGCAGATCATGGATGAAATCGCCATGACCACACCGACATTTGCCAATGTGTCCTATGAACTGCTGGAACGTGAAGGTTCCGTGCAGTGGCCATGTAATGCTAAAGCACCGCTTGGCACACCAGTGATGCATATTGACCATTTCGTGCGCGGCAAAGGAAAATTCATGCGCACGGAATATGTGGCAACTGACGAGCGTTCGGGCCCGCGCTTCCCGTTGCTGCTCACCACAGGGCGTATTCTTTCGCAGTATAATGTGGGCGCACAGACCCGCCGTACCGAGAATGTGGCATGGCATGCGGAAGACCGTCTGGAAATCCATCCGCATGATGCGGAAGTGCGTGGTCTGCGTGACGGCGACTGGGTGAAGATCGCCAGCCGCTCCGGTGAAACCACTTTGCGGGCGCTGGTTACAGACCGTGTGACACCGGGTGTGGTCTATACGACCTTCCACCACCCGACCACACAGGCCAATGTGGTGACTACTGATTTCTCGGATTGGGCGACCAACTGTCCGGAATATAAGGTAACTGCTGTGCAGATCAGCGCATCCAACGGCCCGACACAATGGCAGCAGGAATATCGTGAACATTCTGATGCCAGCCGCCATATTGAAACAGCTTTGGATACGGTGAGCTAAGCTATGAGTGAACATACTTATCACAGCCGTATTCCGATGATGGCATCGCAGATTGCCACATTTTTCAGCTCGCAGACGCAGATCGATCAGGCGGCGGGTGTCGCCAAACATATCAATATGTTTTGGGAACCACGCATGCGTACGCAATTATTTAATCTGATTGATGCAGGCGGAGAGGGGCTGCATCCTCTGGTGCTTGAGGCCGCGCCACTGATTAAACGTCCGGTCTCATAATACGCAATTTCAGCCGGATACAGTCCAGTATCCGGCTGAAATGATTCAGCATTTAAATAATTTCATTCTGACAATTAAGGGATGCTCACGGGAGATGGGCAGGCTGCGGCGCGTTCGCAGAAGGGAGGATTTTGACATGAGTGCAACAGATCAAACCCTGGGAGGTTTGAGCGGGCCGGGGATTCTCGACCGCGAGCGGATTATCGCCAAACCCGGATTTAACCGCTGGCTGGTGCCACCGGCTGCTTTGGCAATCCATCTGTGTATCGGTATGGCCTATGGTTTCAGCGTGTTCTGGCTGCCGCTCAGCCGTGCTTTGGGCGGTGAAACCGCCGCTGCCTGTGCGGATATGAGCCTTTTAACTGCCTTGTTTACCACCAGTTGCGACTGGCGCGTGGCTGATCTCGGCTGGATTTATACGCTGTTCTTTGTACTGCTCGGCTGTTCCGCTGCGATCTGGGGCGGCTGGCTGGAGCGTGTAGGCCCGCGCAAAGCCGGTTTTGTTTCCGCGCTGTGCTGGTGCGGCGGTATGGTGATTGCCGCTTTCGGCGTGATGACCCACCAGCTCTGGCTGATGTGGGTTGGTGCCGGTTTTATCGGCGGTATCGGCCTTGGCCTTGGTTATATTTCGCCGGTTTCCACGCTGATCAAATGGTTCCCTGATCGTCGCGGTATGGCGACCGGTATGGCGATTATGGGTTTTGGTGGTGGTGCTATGATTGGCGCGCCGCTGGCTGATCTGCTGATGGAACATTTCAAAACACCGGATTCCATTGGTGTCTGGCAGACATTTCTGGTGATGGCAGCAGGCTATTTCGTATTCATGATGGGCGGTGCCTTTGGCTACCGTATTCCGCCTGCAGGCTGGAAGCCGGAAGGTTGGGTCGCACCGCAGACCAAAAAGGCTATGATCACCACTCGCCACGTTCATTTGCGTGATGCGCATAAGACCCCGCAATTCTGGCTGATTTGGGCAGTACTGTGCCTGAATGTGTCTGCGGGTATTGGTGTGATCGGCATGGCTTCACCAATGTTGCAGGAGATTTTCGGCGGCAAATTGATCGGTGAGGCAGGGCTGACATTTACTGAATTGAGCACAGAGCAGAAAGCTGCAATTGCTGCAATTGCAGCCGGTTTTACCGGTCTGATCTCGCTGTTTAATATTGGTGGGCGCTTCTTCTGGGCCTCCCTGTCTGACCGCCTTGGTCGTAAAGCCACTTACTTTACTTTTTTCGCACTTGGCATTGCACTTTATACATTGCTGCCGACAGCCGCGCATATGGGCTCGGTCACGCTGTTTGTGGTGATGGTCTGTATCATCCTGTCGATGTATGGCGGTGGTTTTGCGACTGTGCCTGCTTATCTGGCGGATATTTTCGGCACGCAATTTGTGGGTGCAATCCACGGACGCTTGCTGACCGCATGGGCAACGGCGGGGATCGTCGGGCCGGTCGTGGTGAATTATATCCGCGAGTTCCAGATTGCCGCTGGTGTGCCGCGCGCGCAGGTCTATGATTATACAATGTATATTCTGGCCGGTATGCTGGCGCTTGGTCTGATTGCAAATTTCTTCATCAGACCGCTGGGCGATAAATGGTTCATGTCGGATGCGGAAGTTGCCAAACTGCAAGCAGCCACAAAAGCGGAAGCGACAGGGCCGAGCGGTTCCTTCGGCATCGGCACAGGCGGGTTGGATGCCAAAGCTGCTCTTGCATGGGCCGCTGTGGGTATCCCGATACTCTGGGGTGTGTGGACAACTTTTGAGAAATCTCTGATCCTGTTCCGCTAAATCTGAGACTTCAGGTTGATTGAGAACTCCGGCAGCAATGCCGGAGTTTTTTATTTCCCCATAAATTTCAAAGGCTTTCTTCGGATGAATAGCTGTCGAAAAGAGTGGTTTTGAGGATTTTTATGTAATGTTGAACAAAACTATTCCGTTTTGGTATAGGTAGTCGGAAATTGCATTGGCCTTGAAAGCTGTTCACTGCCTATAAATTTCACGTCTGAAATTAAAAAATAAATGCCGCAAAGAGGCAAATCAATTCAGACGCAAGAGTGGTGAACGGAGTGCTGTTTCAATAAACAGCAGCAGGAGGATGGGCCGTGGCAGAATTGCGTCAGGCGCGTGACAGCTTTCGTCTGAAAGTCAGCGATATTCATGAAATTGCGGTTTATGATTACGGCAATCCGGATGGCATTCCGGCGATATTTTTACATGGCGGGCCGGGCGCCGGTGTATCGGCCAAGCAGATTGCCAGCTTTGATCTCGATACCTATCGCGTGATTACACTTGATCAGCGCGGTGCCGGACAATCGACCCCTGTTGCAGAATTGCGCGAAAATACCACGCAGCATCTGATTGAAGATATTGAACGCATTCGCGAGCATTTTGGCATTGAGCGCTGGCTGGTTGCCGGCGGTTCGTGGGGCTCTTGCCTGTCACTGGCCTATGGGCAGGCACATCCTGAACGCTGCCTTGGCTTCCGCATTCACGGGATTTTCCTTGGTGATCGCGAAGACAGCGACTGGTGGTTCCACGGCTCACGAACGATTTTTCCTGACTACTGGCAGGAATTTGCAGAATTTGTGCCGGAGGATGAACGCGGCGATCTCTTGAGCGCCTATTATAAGCGTCTGACCTGCGGTGATCCGGCGGTAGAACATGCAGCGGCGCAGAGCCTGCGTGGTTTCTCTGCCCGCACACAAACATTGGAGCCGAGTGCCGAGCATGTCTCGACCTTGTTGCAGAGTGATGCGGCTTTAGCTGTCTCTCGTATTTTCACGCATTATTGCATGAACGGTGCCTTTATGCCTGCCAATGCATTGCTGGATAATCTCGACCGTATCCGCCATCTGCCTGCAGAAATTGTACAGGGGCGTTATGATACGGTAACCCCGATGGTGACAGCATGGAAGCTGAAAACCGCATGGCCGGAAGCCAATTTCACCATTGTTACTCTGTCTAATCATCAGTCGACAACCGGCCCTATGGCTGGCGCTCTTGCCGATGCTTCCGAGCGTCTGGCTAAGGCCGTCAAAGCACCGGTTCACGCATAATTTTCTTTTAAAATAACGGGCAGCTTCATGTTTGATACACTGAAATCCGATCCTTCCGCCGTTGCAATGTCCTCCTATACGGAGATCCGCAAAGCCGTAAAACCGGCCATCTCACCGGATGGCGAATTGCTGGCATTTTTGAGCGATGCAAGCGGCACCGCACAGGTCTGGATCAAGCCTTTGGCCGGTGGCGACGCGAAGCAACTGACCAATCTGCCGGAGCCTGTTGGCACGCTGTCTTTCAACCCGAAAAGCCGTGATCTGCTGATCAGCACCGATTGGGGCGGCGATGAGCGTCACCAGTTCTGGCTGATTGAAAATGCGGAAGGCGAACCGCGTAAGCTGACCACTGACGCAACTGTGGTACATGGCTGGGGCTGCTGGTCACCGGACGGTACGCAGATTGCCTATTCCGCCAATTATCGTGACCGCACGCATATGGATCTCTATGTGATGACGGTTGCGACAGGTGAAGCCAAATGTGTTTATCAGGGCAGCGGCTGGCGTACACCGGCAGCATTCACGCCGAATGGTGCAGCGCTGCTGGTCAATGACTGTACCCGCGCAATGACGGATCAGAATTTCTGCCGTCTCGATCTGGCAAACGGCGCTTATGAAGATATGCTGCCGCATCAGGGACGCGCTTCCTATCAGGCTGCGAAATTCCTCAAGGATGATTCCGGTATTCTGCTGATTTCCGATCAGGGACGTGATTATTCCAGCGTGATGTTCAAAGCCCATGACAGCAATGAACTTGTTGAAATTGCCGGTTTTGAAAAACAGGATGTGGAAGCACTGGCCATTGCGCCGGATCAGCAGAGCGTGGCGCTGGTGCTGAACCGTCAGGGCTGGAGCGAGATCGTTATCATTGACCGTCAGGGCAAAGTGCAGAAATCTCTGCCAACCCCGATGCCTTGTGTAATTGCATCTGTGGCATGGACGCAGGATGGTGTGGCACTGGTGATGCCTGCGGAAGGTGCGGCAACCTCCGGGGATATCTGGCGTTGTGATGTGGCAAGCGGCACCTATAGCCGTCTGACCGATGCACCGAAGGCAAAATCCGCCCTGCCGGACTTTATTGAGCCGACTGTGACCAGTGTTGCGAGCTTTGACGGGCTGGATGTTCCTTACTTCGTCTATCAGCCAACTGTTGCTGCGCCTGCGAGCGGCTATCCGGTGATGATCATTGTCCATGGTGGCCCTGAAGCCCAGTGGAAGCCTGATTTCCGCGCCGATATTCAATATATGCTGGCGCGCGGCATCATGGTGGTTGCACCGAATATTCGCGGCAGCACCGGCTATGGCCGCCCTTATCAGCATTTGGATGACCGCGAATTGCGCATGGACAGCGTGGCCGATCTCAAAGCCGTGCGTCTGGCTGTCGGCAATCGTGCGGATGTTGATGACAGCCGTATCGGCGTGTTTGGCCGTTCCTATGGCGGTTTCATGGTGCTGGCTGCACTCACTGAATATCCGGATTTGTGGAAACTCGGCGTCGAATATTACGGCATTGCCAATTTCCTGACCTTGATGGAAACCACCGGCCCGTGGCGCAAAGTATTGCGTGAAGTGGAATATGGCGATGTTGCCACGATGAAAGATGCGCTGGAACGCTTCTCGCCAATTCACAAAATGGCAGCAGTACAAGCACCGCTGATGGTGGTGCACGGGTTGGAAGATCCGCGCGTAACGCCTTGCGAGAGCGAGATGGTTTATTCCTGCCTGCGTGGCTTGGGCAAGCCGGTGGAAATTCTGCGCATTCCCCATGAAGGCCATGGTTTTGCACGGATTGAAAACCGCCACACAGTGTTTGATGCGCTGGGACGCTTCATCGACGAAAACCTGTAAAGACAACACGGTTTCAGGCGCGGGTGGAGGCCTGTTTCCTGAAACTGTATTCAAATGACATGATAATCGGGAGGAACACCATGAAAAATGGTGAGGTGATCTGGGATCTGGTTGATGCGAAAAAGCGTGAGTTCGAGGAACTTAGCGACCGCGTTTGGGGTATGCCGGAAATTGCCTATACGGAATATAAATCCTGCGCCGAGCACACACAGATGCTCCGCGATCAGGGTTTTAAAATTACGGAAAATGTGGCCGGTATTCCGACTGCCGTGATCGGTGAGGCCGGTGAAGACGGGCCTGTTATCGCTATCCTCGGTGAATATGATGCATTGCCGGGTCTGTCTCAGGAAGCTGGTATTGCTGAACCGCGTCCGATTCCAGGCACAGGCCACGGCCATGGCTGCGGCCATAATATGCTGGGTTCCGCAGCACTTCTCGCGGCCACTGCTGTGAAAGACTGGCTGGAACAGACCGGTAAAAAAGGCCGTGTGCGTTATTACGGTTGCCCTGCGGAAGAGGGCGGTGCTGCCAAGGCTTTCATGGTGCGCGCCGGTGCTTTTGACGATGTGGATATTGCCATTTCATGGCATCCGGCTTCGTTCACGCAAGTGGATGATGCACAGTCTCTCGCCAATACCCGCATGGATTTTGAATTTACCGGCCGCGCATCGCATGCTGCTGCCGCACCGCATCTCGGCCGTTCTGCACTCGATGCGGTTGAGCTGATGAGCGTTGGCTGCAATTATCTGCGCGAGCATATTCCGGCGGATTGCCGACTGCATTACGCCTATCTCAATGCCGGTGGTATTGCGCCGAATGTGGTGCAGGCCAAAGCCAAAGTCCGTTATGCGATCCGCGCAACCGATCTGCCGGGCATGTTCTCGCTCAATGAGCGTGTGAAAAAAGTGGCGCAGGGCGCTGCAATGATGACTGAAACCACAGTCGATATTTCGATCATGAGTGCGGTGTCTAACTTGCTCGGTAATACGCCGCTGGAAATCGCCATGCATTCCAATATGGAGCGCCTCGGTGGCGTACCGTTTGATGATGCCGATCGTGCTTTTGCCGCAAAAATTCAGACAACTCTGTCGGCGGAAGATATCGAGACCGATTACCTGCGCGTTGGTCAGCCTTTTGCTGAAAATGCACCGCTTTGTGATTATGTGCTGCCGCGTGAACAGACCGGCGTGCCGATGATCGGTTCCACCGATCTGGGTGATGTCAGCTGGGCAGTGCCGACTGTGCAGGCACGTGTTGCCACCCATGCGATCGGCTCACCTGGTCACTCATGGCAGATCACAGCACAGGGCAAAATGCCTGCCGCGCATAAAGGCATGGTCTATGCGGCTAAAGTTATGGCTGGAACCGCGCTGGATGTGATGCAGGATGAAAGCATTCTCAATGCTGCCAAGGCTGATCATCAGGCACGTATGGCGAAAACGCCTTATACCTGCCCGATCCCGCCGGAGGTGAACCCGCCGCTGCAGCCGCGACCTACTGAATAAGTGGCGGAATAAATGAATTGGCATGGCGGTGCATCGCCGCCATGCCCTTTATCAAGACTGAAAAATCATAAACAGGGGATAAAGATGAAGACCAATAAATATTTGAACCGCAGTTCCGCTTTGGCAATGATTGCCGGTACTGCTGCTCTCGCCGGTGCAACATTTGCATCGGAAGCTGCATCACCGCCAAATGCGCTGGTGATGGCATGGAATATTGACGCGATCAGCACATTCGATCCGGCTCAGATCGGCGAAGTGGTGAGCAACGAAATCATCCAGAATACCTGCGATCCGCTGGTTGATTTTGACCCGAAAGATGAAACCAAAATTCTGCCGCGCATGGCTAAAAGCTGGGACGTGTCGGAAGACGGTTTGCAGATCACATTCCATCTGCGCGATGACCTGAAATTTGACAATGGTGACAAGGCAACTGCCGGTGATCTGGCATGGTCAATGCAACGCGTTGTTAAACTCGGTTTTGGTAATGCAGCAACACTTACGGAATATGGTTTCGTCAAAGACAATGTTGATACTGCGATTACAGCGCCGGATGATCAGACGCTCGTCTTTAAGCTGGATAAGCCATATCCGGTCAATCTCATCCTGTCAGCTATTGCAGCAAACCGTGTTTCAATTCTGCTCAACCAAAAAGTGCTGACGGCCAATCAGGTCGAAGGCGATATGGGTAATAAATATCTGGCCACCCGCACCGAATGCGTAGGCCCTTACAAGCTGATGCGCTGGAACCCTGCAGAAGTTGTGCTGTTGCAGGCGAGTGATAATTACTGGGGTGAAGCACCGAAGCTGAAACAGGTTCTGATCCGTCACGTATCGGAAGCCGGTACCCAGCGTCTGCTGTTGGAAAAAGGCGATATTGATATTGCCCGTGACCTGACACCGGAAGATCTGAAAGATCTGGAAGCGCAGGATAAAGTGGCGGTTTCACGCGCTTTGAAACCGACTTTGTTCTATTGGAACTTCAACAATGCTGATCCGATTTTCAACAATGAAAAAGTGCGTCTCGCAATGCGCTATCTCATTGATTATGATGGTCTGGCAAAGACTGTGATGCACAATGTCGGTGTGCCGCGCGCAAGTTTTGTGCAGCTTGGTGCTTTCGGTGCGCTTGATGAAAAAGAAGGCCAGCCATTCACACTGGATGTTGATAAAGCCAAAGCACTTCTGGCTGAAGCCGGTCATCCGGATGGTTTTGAAACCACCATGTTTATCGGTACCGCACCTTATGCTGCACCGATTGCTCAGAGTATTCAGGATGCTGCAGCCAAAGCCGGTGTGAAAATCAAGATTGAACGCATGGCCAATGCCCAGCTGTTCAGCCGTATTCGTGGCCGTGAATTCCAGACCTCGCTGATGGGCTGGGCGACCGGCGTGCCGGATGCGCATGGCAATGCTTCACGCCAGATTTTCAACCCGGATAACCGCATGGAAGCCAAACAGACCATGTATCCGAGCTGGCGCGCGAGCTATTTTGATGAGGCCGTGAATAAGCAAGTCGATGCAGCCTTGTTTGAAAAAGATGAAGCCAAACGTGCCGAGCTTTATCATGCCCTGCAGAAAGAGATGATGGAAAAAGGCCCGCAGGCCTATATGTTCCAGATCTATAATGTTGCGGGTATTAACAAGGATATCACGAATTGGGAGTGGAACGGTTTCCGCACCTATTATGATACAGCCGCTAAATAACTGACCGCGAGAGACCTGCCGCTTGCATTGCGGCGGCAGGTAACTTCCGGAATTGATATTCCGGCATTCAGTCAGGTTTGCAGCACATTTTCTTTATTTTACCGGCACCTTTGCGGTGCTGAAAGCCGTGTGCTGCAAATTCTCCTTTTCCCGATATTGACGGAAACATTGCCATGACGACGCCCGAAACTTTGCAAGATACGGAGTTTGACAATGAGGTCTATCATGAACCTCATCCCGTTCTTCTCTTTCTCGCCGCCGCCGCTCGCTTGATCATTTCCGTGGCGATTACGCTGCTTGGTCTGGTCACGCTGACTTTTTTCATCAGCCGTCTTTTGCCGCTTGATCCGGTGATCGCGATGCTGGGGGATAATATCTCTCAGGAAGCCTATGATACGATGTATCGCAAGCTTGGTCTCGATCAGCCGTTGATCGTGCAATATGGGCTTTATATTAAAAATGCCGTGATGTTTGATTTCGGCAATGCGCTGACCTCCGGCCGTCCTGTGCTGGAAGATATCGGCCGCGTATTCCCTGCCACCATTGAGCTTGCAACCGTTGCGATTATCATTGGTACCGGTTTTGGTATTCCGCTCGGCGTGTTCTCGGCGATGTATCGTAATTCGCCGCTGGATCATCTGGTGCGTATGCTCAGCCTGCTTGGTTATTCCACACCGAACTTCTGGCTCGGTCTGATGGCTCTGCTGGTATTCTATGCCGGTCTCGGCTGGATCGGTGGTCCGGGACGTATTGATTTCATTCATGAATTCTCAGTCGAACCGACAACCGGCTTCCTGTTGCTCGATAGTGCGATGCAGGGACAGTGGGAAGCATTTGGGAATGCCTTCAGCCATATCATCATGCCTGCGCTCATTCTGGCTTTCGGTTCTATGGCCTATATCAGTCGTATGACCCGTGGTTTCATGATCGAGCAGCTCAATCAGGAATATATCATCACTGCCCGCGTGAAAGGCCTGTCATGGTCGCGCACCGTCTGGGGACATGCCTTCCGCAATGTCGCCGTGCAGGTGGTGACGGTTGTTGCCCTGTCCTATGCGTTCCTGCTCGAAGGCGCCGTGCTGACAGAAACCGTGTTCGCATGGCCGGGTTTTGGCCGTTATCTCACCAATGCTCTGATGGCCGGTGATATGAATGCTGTGGTCGGCTGTACGCTGATCGTGGGTATTCTCTTCGTTGTCATCAATCTGATCAGCGATCTGCTTTACCGCGTCTTTGATCCGCGTACACGATAGGTGCTCTTATGACTGATACTTCCAATTCCGCACCTAACACTTCGTCATTCCGTGAATGGCTGCGTGCGCCGGTGCCTTCTTCCGCCCTTCAGGCCAATGTGCAGCAATTGCGCCGCTCTTGGCTGAAGCTTCTGACCAACACATCCGCAGTTTTCGGCGTGTTCGTCATTCTGCTGCTGGTGGCTGTGGCAATCTTCGCGCCTTATATCGCGCCTTATGATATCGGTGCCAATAATCTGGCCAACCGTTTGCAACCGCCATCATGGGCGCATTATTTCGGCACGGATGAGCTGGGGCGTGATATTTTCAGCCGTCTGGTCTATGGTTCGCGCATCACGCTGTATATCGTGACGCTGACAGCAATTATCGCTGCGCCAATCGGCCTGATTGTCGGCACCACTGCCGGTTATATGGGCGGCTGGGTTGATACAGCGCTGATGCGTATTGTTGATATTTTCCTCGCCTTTCCAAGCCTTGTTCTGGCGCTGTCATTTGCTGCGGCGCTCGGACCCGGCATTGAGAATGCGGTAATTGCGATCTCTCTGGCTGCATGGCCGCCGATTGCCCGCTTAGCGCGTGCGGAAACCCTGACCATTCGCTCGTCCGACTATGTGGCTGCCATTCGCTTGCAGGGTGCTTCCACCATGCGCGTGATCTGGCATCACGTCGTGCCGATGTGTATCCCTTCTGTGGTGATCCGTATCACGCTGAATATGTCATCAATCATTCTTACAGCCGCAGGCCTTGGCTTCCTTGGTCTCGGTGCGCAGCCGCCAAGCCCTGAATGGGGTGCGATGCTCTCCAGCGGCCGTGAATTCATGATGACCTCGTGGTGGCTCGCAGCCATGCCCGGTTGTGCCATTCTGCTCGCCAGCCTTGCCTTCAACCTGTTTGGTGACGGTCTGCGCGACGTGCTTGACCCGCGTAACGGATAAGAGGAACGGATAAATCAAATGACCAAACCTCTGTTAGAAGTTGAAGATTTGTGGGTGTCTTTTCCGGGTGTCGACCGCTCAATCGATGTGGTGCGTGGCATCAGCTTTTCCATCGGGCGCGAGAAAGTCGGTATTGTAGGCGAGAGCGGTTCGGGTAAATCCATGACCGGCCGTTCAATCCTCAAACTGACCCCGAAAGCAGCACAGATCAAAGCCAAGAAACTGCAATTCGGTGATGTTGACTTGCTGGGTGCCAGTGAGCGCCAGATGCGCTCGGTACGCGGCAATAAAATCTCGATGATTTTGCAGGATCCGAAATATTCGCTCAATCCGCTGATCCGTATCGGCGACCAGATTATGGAAGCCTACCGGCTGCATCATCGGGTGAATAAGCAGGAAGCCCGCCAGCGCACACTGACCATGCTGGAAGCCGTGCATATCCGCGATGCGGAGCGGGTGATGAACCTGTTCCCGCATGAGATTTCCGGCGGTATGGGGCAGCGCGTGATGATCGCAATGATGCTGATCCCTGAACCGGATATGATTATTGCGGATGAACCGACCTCGGCGCTGGACGTGACAGTGCGCCGTCAGGTGCTGACCGTGCTGGACGAGCTGGTGAGCCGCTCCGGTACCGGCCTGATGTTTATCAGCCATGACCTCAATCTGGTGGCGGATTTCTGTGACCGCGTGCTGGTGATGTATGCCGGTCGTATTATGGAAGATCTGCCTGCCAAAGAACTGCACAAAGCGCAGCATCCTTATACGCAGGCTCTGCTTGCCAGCCTGCCGCGTCTCGACCATCCGGTGGATATGCTGCAAGTGCCGGAGCGTGATCCGAGCTGGCTTTCAGGTGCAACCCTCAGCGGAGGTCAGAAATAATGGCGGATATTATGAGCGAAAATGCAAAGCCGCTGGTGGATGTGTCTGATCTGTCTGTCAGCTTTGGCAAGGGGCGCAAGCGCTCGACAGTGGTCAAAAAAGCCCGTTTTCATATTGCCCGTGGTGAGGCCTATGGTCTGATCGGGGAATCCGGTTGCGGAAAGTCCACGATCCTGCGTGCGCTGGCCGGCCTGATCCCGCATTATACCGGCAATTTCAGTTTTGACGGCACATTGCTGTCCGGTGAGCGGGACAAATCGTTCTTCCGCCGCGTGCAGATGGTGTTTCAGGACCCTTATGCCTCGCTGCATCCGCGCAAGATGGTGCATAAAGTGCTGGCGGAATCTCTGACCATTCACGGTATGGATCGCAAGGAAGAGCGCATCCGCGATGTGCTGACGGCTGTCGGTCTGGGGCCGAGTTTCATGTATCGCTATCCGCATGAATTATCGGGCGGTCAGCGTCAGCGTGTGGCAATTGCCCGCGCGCTGATTATCGAGCCGGAAGTGCTGCTGCTGGATGAACCGACTTCAGCGCTGGACGTTTCTGTTCAGGCGGAAATTCTCAACCTGCTTAAAACCCTGCGTCGTGAACGTGGTCTGACTTATCTGATGGTCAGTCACGATCTGGCGGTGGTTGCGCATATCTGCGAGCGGGTCGGTGTAATGCATAAAGGCATTATTCTGGAAGAGTTGACGGCAGGTGATCTGCGCCAGTCTCGCGCCAGCGCGCCTTACACGCAGGAATTTTTGCAGGCCAGTGTTGAGGCCGTAGCGCATAATTAAATCAGGGTTAGAACTGGGGAATATAATCATGAGTTATCAGCATGCGGCCAATCCGGCGGCTGAGTGGGAGCGGGTGCAAAATCCTGCTCAGTCCGGTTGGTCTGAAGCGGGTTTGCAGGCGGTTGAGACCTGCGCCGAGAGCCAAGAGACCGATGCACTGATGATCGTGCAGAGCGGCAAGATCATCTACACTTATGGTGACATTACCCATAAATATCTCTGCCATTCGATCCGCAAAAGCATTCTGGCCGCGTTGATGGGGCAGGATGTGGCGGATGGTACGATTGATTTGAGCCTGACGCTTGAGCAACTTGGCATCGATGACAATGATGGTCTGAGCGAAGTTGAAAAACAGGCAACTGTCTATGATCTTTTGACCGCACGTTCCGGTATTTATCATGCAGCGGGCTACGAAACACCGTGGATGCGCATGATTAAAGAGAAGCGCCACTCCCATGCACCGGGCACCTTCTGGTGCTATAATAACTGGGATTTCAATGCGCTGGGTACAATCTTCGAGCAACTGACCGGTAAGACCGTTCATCAGGCTTTTGATGAGCGCATTGCCAAGCCGCTGCAGTTCGAGGATTTTTCACTCAGTGGTGATAAGCCGGATGGCTGGCATGATCGTTTCACCGAGAGCCGTCATGCGGCTTATCCGTTCCGCCTGTCGACCCGCGATCTGGCGCGTTTCAGCCAGCTTTATTTGCGTCATGGCCGCTGGAATGGTGAAGATGTGTTGCCAAAGGGCTGGGCGCAGGAATGCGTGATGCCTTATTCCGATGCCGGTGCGCGCGGTGCCTATGGCTATATGTGGTGGCTGGAGCGGGACGGTGTGTTCTTCCCCGGTGTTGTAACCCCTAAAGGCAGCTATGCAGGCTTTGGCGCAGGCGGACATTTCTGCATCACCATTCCGGCGCTGGACATGGTGATTGTGCATCGGGTGGATACCGATATTGCCGGTCGCCAGCTCAACCGGCACAAATTCGGCCGTCTGCTGAAACTGATCTTCGACGCATTTCAGGGGTGAGGGAAATGCGGGAGGAGGAAATGACGGTTGCCGAGGCTATTGCGCAAGTTTGCGCAAAGCCGGTCACCAGTGCAAAGGCGCGTCTGCTGGCGCGTGATGCGATTATCGACACGCTGGCCTGTATGGTTGCGGGGCGTGAAGATGCAAGCACCAAAACAGTGTTTGAGGCTTTTGCCCGGACCGGCTGCGCGGGAGAGGCGCTGCTGGTGACCGGTGCAAAATCGAGTCCGATTGTGGCAGCGCTGGTGAATGGTACTGCCGCCCATGCGCTGGATTATGACGATAATTTTCTGCCCGGCATGAGCCATGCTTCAGCGGTTATCGTTCCGGCTTTGCTGGCTGTTGCGGATTTTAAAAAAACATCCGGTACACAACTGATTGATGCCTATCTGGCGGGACTTCAGGCGCAGGCTTTGATTGGCGATGGCGTTGGTCAGGCGCATTATACGGCAGGTTGGCATGGTACCTCAACCATTGGCAGCATCGGCACTGCCGCAGCTGTTGCGCGTCTGCTGGAGTTGAATGAAGAGGCAACAGCACGGGCAATCACCATTGCGGTGAGCTATGCTTCCGGCACCAAAGGTCAATTCGGCACGCTGATTAAGCCGTTTCATGCGGGCATGGCGGCACGCAATGCTGTGGAGGTCGCATTGCTGGCCAAAGCGGGGATGCAGGCACGGCCTGATATTCTGGAGGGTGCGCAGGGTTTTCATAGTCTGTTTGCCGGAGATCAGCGCCGCGGCTGGAAAACGGAAGCGATAATCGCTGACGCAGAGCATATTATTGAGACCGCTGGGGTGATGCCGAAGAAACATCCGTGTTGCGGTTCAACCCATCTGATCGTTGACGGTTTGCTTGATCTGATGCGTGAGCACAGTTTCACCGCAGAGGATGTGGACAGTATCGAGGCATTGGTTGGTATCGCCAATTACCGTAATCTGACCTATCCGCAGCCGGTCGATGAAATGCAGGCGCGTTTTTCGATGCAATATTGCGTGGCGAGAGCATTGCGGCAGGGACATTTAAGTCTTGCTGATTTCACACCGCAAGCTGTGCAGCACTATGCGGGTGACGCTTTGCTCAACCATGTGACAATGCTGAGCTACAGCGCGGATGAAGAGCGGATTGCACAGGATAAGCTCCCGCATGTTGTGACCGTGAAATTGCATGACGGGCGCGTGCTCAAAGCATCGCGCAATTATGCTGTCGGTGGCTTGCAGGAGCCTTTCACCGATGCTGACCGCCTCGGTAAATTCATGGATTGTTGCGGGGCATCGGATAATGCTGCCGGTATTTATGAAGAGCTTCTGGCGCTGGACAATGCAAAAGACCTGAAAACACTGAAATTCTTATTCAGTTCTGCCACCAGTTAATGTCTTTGGCGGCGAGTGCTGATGCGCGCCGCCAGAAACGCTCGGCATAATCCGTGCGAAAACGCTGTGAGCGATAGACGCGGATTTCCACATCCAGATCATAGTCCTGAACGCCTGCACGCACCAGAATGCCGCGTTTCCATTCATCCGGCATCAGGCTTTGCGGAATCCATGCAACGCCCTGACCGGACACCGCCATGGCTTTCAGCCCGACGGCCATGCCGTTTTCATAGACCATATTGAGATTGAGGCCGCGGCGCTCCACAAGCGGATCGAGAACCTGTGCAAAGAATGTTGTGTCGCGATAGCGCAGATATTCTGTAGGCAATGTGTGGTTGCCCAGCCGGTGCAGAGGTTCGCCGGCGGCATCCGCCGCTGATACCGGTATTACCTTTTCATGTCCGAGAGACAAATAAGGGAAATTTCTCAGATCTTCCATCTGACTGACCAAGGGGTGAGCATAGGTCAGCAGAAAATCGCAATTACCATTGAGCAATGTTGAGACATTGCCGAGAAATGAGGGATGCGGATCGGAAAAACGGGTGCGGAAATTATCGCCGTTGCTTTCAATCCGTGCCATCAGCGCTGGAAAAAAGGTGAGCGACAGAGTGTTGAGTGTCGCAAAGGACAGCACTTCCATCATCGGCGTATAGCGGGCGCTCAGCTCATCTCTGGCATGGGTGAGGAGACCGACCGCATCATGCGCACGGAGCAAAAAACTCTGTCCGGCAAGGGTCAGACGAATAGGGTAGGTGGAACGGTCAATCAGCGGTACGCCGACCCAGGCTTCAAGCTGCCTGATCCGGCGTGACAGCGCGGATTGTGTAACATGCCGCTCATTAGCCGCGCGGGAGAAATTTAAGTGTTGTGACAGGCAGAGAAAATCTTCGAGCCACTTCAATTCCATAGAAGCATTCCGCACTAAGCATGCCGCAGTTAAATGCTGTCATTTAACGCCCGCGCACATGCGATAAACTAAAAAATCCAGAGCGCTTGCGGTGGCTGCAATCAAATACAACATGCTCCGGCACTTCAAACGTCTTAAAGACTTGTTTCCTCTTTAGAATAAAAACCGGTCATGGTCATCCAAAATTTATGATACTGAATTAGTGATACAGCATGTATTGTCATATCTGATCTGTAAAATGCTTTTGCTTCTGTTGTCCTGACTGCTCGTCTGACTTGACAAGAGTCTCCGGACAAGTTTCATGGCTGAATCAAATTTAATTGACCGGAGAATCCCGATGTCGATGCGTACTGTCTTTGCAGGCCTGATATTGTCTGCTGCGCTTTCACTGTCTGTTCAAACTTCTGTAGCTCAGACTGCTCAAAACGGAACAAGGACGATTGAAACAACGCAAAACGGTGATTATCCCGGTTTTGATCTGCGCACAGTGAAGGATGTCGGCCTTGACCAGTGTGAGAATATTTGTCTGAAAGATGAGGAATGCCGTGCTTTCACCTATAATGTGAAAGCAAAATGGTGTTTCCTGAAATCCGATTATAATCAGCTCAATGCTTTTGAAGGCGCAGTAGCGGGTAAAGTGCTGGATGCCGCCGCTGCGGAAGCCGAACTGCCTGCGCCTGCACCGATTACCTTTGTTCCGGCCAGTGTTCTGGATGAGGCGCGCACCTATCGCAATAAGCTGAACAGCGGTGAAAAGCCTGCCGGTGATGTCAGCAAATTGCTGCGCGCTGCCCAAAGAAATTACGAATCCGGCAGTGTTTCTTCATCAGTGATTGATTTTGCCAGTATTGTGCCTGCTGCAAAAGAAAACAGCGCTGTCTGGATGGGATTGAGCCGCGCGACGCTTGGTTCTGCGCAAAGCAATGATGCCAATTGGCAGATCAAACGCGCTGCCACATCTTCGGCTATTATTGCCTATCAGCTCAGCCGTACGGTTTCCGACCGTGCTGAAGCTTTGAGCAATCTGGCCAAGGCGCTGGAATTGCGCGATAATTTCCGCCCTGCTATCGACAGCTATAAAGCCAGCCTTGCGCTGCAAAATTCGGCTGCGGTCAGTGCCGCTTATGAAGACCTGCGTACACGTAAAGGTTTCCGCGTGGTCGATCATACGGTGGACAGCGACAGCGCCAATCCGCGTGTTTGTATCCAGCTTTCAGAAACGCTGATGAAAAGCGGCATTGATTACGCTTCTTTCGTAACGGTTGATGATGCAAGCCCGAAAGGTCTGGAAGCCAAAGAAAAGCAAATCTGTATTGAAGGTTTGCAGCATGGTAAAAATTACCGCATCGGTATCCGCTCCGGTCTGCCTGCCGCGATCGGTGAAATGATTGAAACACCGGTTGCGCTTAATATCTATGTGCGTGACCGTGCGCCGACTGTACGTTTCAACGGCGATGCTTTCGTGCTGCCAAGCACCATGCGCCGCGGTATTCCTGTCGTCAGCATCAATGTCAAAACCATTGATCTTGAAGTCTATCGTGTGGGCGAACGTGCTCTGACCCAGTCGATGGATGGTATCAGCTTCTTCGGTCAGCTTGACGGTTATGCCACATCGCAGATTGTCAGCTCGCTGGGTGAAAAAGTTTACACCGGCAAGCTGGATGTTGAGAGCGAACTGAACAAAGAAATCGTCTCATCTTTTCCCGTGGATGAAGCGCTGCCGAAGCGTAAGCCCGGCATTTATATTATGACAGCCAAGGCTGAGGGTGACCGTTCGGAATATTGGTCATCGCAGGCGACACAGTGGTTTCTGGTGTCGGATACCGGTCTTGCAACTTTTGCCGGTGAAGATGGTCTGAATGTTTTTGCCCGTTCCCTTGCAACAGCCAAGCCGCTGAGCGGCGTGGAACTGCAATTGCTGGCGGCGAATAATGAAGTTCTGGGGACTGCAACTACGGATGGTGATGGTCGTGCGACCTTCACTGCCGGTCTGATGCGCGGTACAGCAGCGATGGCGCCTGCCATTCTGACCGCACGCTCCAAGGGCAATGGCGATGAGGAAGATTATGTTTTCCTCGATATGAAACGTGCCGGTTTTGACCTCTCGGATCGCGGTGTAACCGGTCGTCCTGCACCGGGTGCGCTGGATGTTTATGGGTGGACCGAGCGCGGTATTTACCGCACCGGTGAAACCGTTCATGCCGCTGCGCTGGTACGTGACGGCTCCGCGAAGGCCGTTGAAAATCTACCACTGACTTTCTCTTTCCTGCGTCCGGATGGTGTGGAAGACCGTGCGATTGTCAGCACCTCACAGGCAGCCGGTGGTCATGCTGTGGAATTGCCGCTGGCAGACAACGCCATGCGCGGTACATGGACTTTGCGTATCTTAAGCGATCCGAAAGCCACTCCGCTGTCAGAAAAGCAGTTTCTGGTTGAGGATTTTGTGCCTGACCGCACAGAATTTGACCTGACTTCGGATGTGAAGGAAATTCAAGCCGGTGATGCGGCTGTGGTTAAAGTGGACGGCCGTTATCTTTATGGTGCACCGGCTGCCGGTCTGACACTGGAAGGCGAAGTCAATATTCGCCCGACACGGACATGGGATCTGTTCCCGAAATATGTTTTCGGTCTGGCTGATGAGGATCAGCCGGAAGATACACGCATCACACTGGATGATCTGCCGGAACTGGATGAACAGGGCAAGGCCGAAATTCCGGTGTTGTTGAATGACCTGCCAGCGACAACACAGCGTCTGAACGCGGATATTGTTGTGCGTATGCGTGAAGGCGGCGGCCGTGCGGTTGAGCGTAAGCTGACTTTGCCGGTTGCATCCGACAGCGCTATGATCGGTATCAAGCCGGAATTTGACGGTGACAGCCTGCCTGAAAACAGCAATGCGCAGTTCTCGGTGATTGTCAGCGATGCTGATGGCAAGCGTGTTACTGAGGAAGGACTGGAATGGACGCTGGTTAAAGTCGAGCGCCAGTATCAGTGGTATCGCAGCGGCAGCTCATGGAACTATGAGCCGGTGAGCTATACGAAAAAAGTTGCCGACGGCACTGTTTCTGCCGATGAACAGACTGCAGGCAGCATTCAGGTGCCTGTGGAATGGGGACGTTATCGTCTTGAGATCGCGACCTCTGACCCTGATGGCCCGCAGACCAGCATTGAATTTGATGCCGGTTGGTATGTTGAAGCACGCTCGACTGAAACACCGGACGGTCTGGAAGTTGCGCTTGATAAAGACATTTATAAAGACGGCGAAACCGCAAAGCTGAAAGTCTCTCCGCGTTTTGCCGGTGAGCTGCTCGTCACTGTCGGTGCTGACAGTCTGCTGATGACCAAAACCGTTTCGGTTCCTGCTGAGGGTGCGGAAGTTGAAATTCCGGTCAGCGGTGAGTGGGGTGCCGGTGCTTATATTACCGCTAGCCTCTATCGTCCGGGTGAAGCGCAGGAAACCCGTATGCCTGCCCGTGCCATCGGTATCCGCTGGCTGGCTGTCGATCCGGCAGAGCGCAAGCTTTCAGTGCGGATTGAAGCACCGGAGAAAACCGAGCCGCGTCAGGCTCTGACGATACCGGTTTCAATCGGCGGTCTGAAATCCGGCGATCAGGCTTATGTCATGATCTCGGCTGTGGATGTGGGCATTCTCAACCTCACCAATCACAAACCGGCCGATCCGGCTGGCTGGTATTTCGGTCAGCGTCAGCTCGGTCTTGAAATCCGCGATCTTTACGGTCGACTGATTGACGGTTCGCTCGGCACGATGGGTCGTCTGCGCACCGGTGGTGACGGCGCGCAAATGGCCGCTGAAGGCTCGCCGCCAACCGAAAAACTGGTGGCATTCTTTGCCGGTCCTGTTGAAGTTGGTGCTGATGGTAAAGCCAATGTCAGCTTTGATATTCCGCAGTTTAACGGTACTGCGCGGATCAGCGCCGTAGCCTGGACAAAGACGGCTGTCGGTAATGCGCAGTCGGATGTCATCATCCGTGATCCGGTGGTTATCACTGCCGCTCTGCCAAAATTCATGGCACCGGACGATCAGGCACAGTTGCGTCTTGATATTGCCAATACGGATGGCCCTGCCGGAAATTACACTGTGAGTGTGGCCAGTTCCGGTCTGGTTTCTGTGCCGCAGGAACAGGCACCGGCATCGGTGACATTGGCACAGGGCGAAAAGAAATATCTGACACTGCCGCTGAAAGCGGAACGTGCAGGAACTGAAGAACTGACGGTACAGCTGACCCATGAAAGCGGCCTGAGCATTTCGCAGGATCTGATCCTGCCGGTGCGTGCATCGTCTTTGCCGGAAACGACCCGCAAGGAAGTAACGCTGGCTGCGGTTAACGGTTCTCTTGTTATCAATAAAGAACTGCTTGCCGGTCAGCGTATGGACGGTGCTTCAGTCAGCATCAATGTTTCCAATGCATCTGGCTTTGATATTCCGGGCTTGCTGACATCGCTTGACCGTTATCCTTATGGTTGTACTGAACAGACAACCAGCCGTGCCTTGCCACTGCTCTATATGAGCGAACTGTCCAAGCAGGCCGGTATGCCGATGCAGGACAGTGAAGAAGAACTGCACAAGCGAATTCAGGAAGCCATTTATAAGGTTCTGAATAATCAGTCCTCTTCCGGCAGTTTTGGTCTCTGGTCGCCGGATAGCGGTGATCTGTGGCTCGATGCCTATGTGACAGATTTCCTGACCCGCGCCCGCGAGCAGAAATTTGATGTGCCGCAGCAGCCGATGATTTCGGCACTGGATAATCTGCAAAATGCACTATCTTACGATGTTTCGACCAAAGATAACGGCAATTCGATAGCCTATGCTTTCTATGTATTGTCGCGTAACCGCCGTGCATCCATTGCTGATCTGCGCTACTATGCGGATACCCGTCTGGATGAGTTTGAAACGCCGCTGGCACGTGCTCAGCTCGGTGCAAGTCTTGCCCTTTATGGTGACGGTGCACGCTCCGAAAAGGCTTTTGCTTCGGCTTTCCGTCTTGCCAATAAAGGCAATATTTCCTGGGCGCGTTCGGATTACGGTTCAAACCTGCGTGACGGCGCGGCCATTCTGGCTCTTGCCGCAGAAAGCCGTCCGGTACCGAGCATTGTACCGGAACTGGTAAAAGTGGTTGGCGGTCTGAGCAATGAAACGCGCTATACCAGCACGCAGGAGCAGGCATGGTTGTTGCTGGCTGCCAAAGGTCTGAAGGATGAAGATGCCAATCTGACCTTGCTGCTCAATGGTGAGCCTCGTCAGGGGGCTTTGTCTGAGCGTCTGACTGGCGAACAGCTTGAAGCCGCGCCGGTGACTGTCGGTAATACCGGTGACAGGCCGGTGACTGCTGTGATTACGACTGTTGCGGCACCGGTGGAAGCACCACCGGCAGGCGGTGACGGTTTCAGCATTGGCCGCAGCTATTATACGCTCGACGGTGAAGAGATCAGTGTTTCTGAAGCGAAACAGAATGAGCGCTATGTGGTTGTTCTGAAAGTAGCTGAATCGAATAACTGGGCTTCCCGTGTGCTGATAACGGATTTGCTGCCTGCCGGATTTGAAATTGATAATCCGCGCGTTGTGAACAGTGCGGATCTGAGCAATTTCGGCTGGCTGGGTGATACGACCGTTGCTCATAGCGAATTCCGCAGTGACCGTTTTGTTGCGGCATTCAACAGCAGCGGCGGCAATGCCCGCGAATATACGGTCGCCTATATTGTGCGGGCGGTAACACCGGGCACCTATGCGCATCCTGCACCATTTGTGGAAGATATGTATCGTCCGCAATATTTTGCCCGCGGTGCAGCCGCTATGATGCAGGTGCAGCCTGCCAATTAAGCAGTTGTGAAAGAGCAATGAAAAAGCCCCGCCTGATTGTTTCAGGCGGGGCTTTTTTTGTTTTTTATCGTGTCAGAAAACGGATGATGAAATTGGCAAATCTGCCATAGGGCGGGTGCAGATAATCAGTCGCCGCCGGATTATATTTTCGTAAGATCGGCATTGCTTTGGAGAAAGTTTTGAAGCCTTCCTCACCGTGATAATGCCCCATGCCGCTCATGCCCACGCCGCCGAATGGCAGATCTGCACAGGCAAACTGATAGAGCGTATCATTAATACACACACTGCCTGCCACAATATGTGTAAGCGCAGCCTCAATGGTCTCATTACTGTTGCTGAAACAATAGAATGCCAGTGGCCGGTCGCGGCTGGTGATAAAACCAATGGCCTCATCATAAGTGCGGTAGGTTTTCACCGGCAGTAACGGGCCGAATATCTCTTCCTGCATGATGGCACTGTTTTCATCCGGATTGATAATCAGCATCGGCGGCAGGATATGGTATTCTCCGGCTCTCTGTATATCGCTCAGGGTCAGGAGCGGAATGGTCTTATGGCCACGGATACTGGCGTCATCCAGCAAATGGGTGAGGCGTTTATACTGGCTTTCATTAATAATGGCGGTGTAGTCCGGTTGCCGGTCGAGCCCCGTATAGCGGCGGGCGGTCTGGCTTTTGCATTCTGCGATAAAAGCCTCCAGCATATTCTCCGGCAACAACACATAATCCGGCGCAATACAGGTTTGTCCGGCATTAAAGAGTTTCCCTGTCAGGATGCGGCTGACGCTTTTAACAAGATCGGCATCGGGCGCGATAAGTGCAGGCGATTTACCGCCAAGTTCCAGAGTGACCGGTGTGAGATTTCGGGCGGCTGCGGCCATGACTTTTTTGCCGACCGCGCCGGAGCCGGTGAAAAACAAATGGTCAAAGGGCAGGGCAGAAAATGCTGCGGCGATATCCGCACCACCCTGAGCGATACATACACGATCGGGCGGGAAAATTTCCTGCAACAGGCGGCTGAGATAGGCATTGGTATGCGGCGTATGTTCTGAAGGTTTCAGATAGACATGATTACCCGCCGCAAGTGCAGAAACCAGCGGTGTCAGGGAGAGGTTCACCGGATAGTTCCACGGCGACATGATGCCGACCACGCCCAGCGGCACATGTCGTATTTCTGCTCTCGCAGGCCAGAACTGCCATCCGGCTTTACGCCTTTGCGGCTTCATCCATTTTCTGAGATGGCGCAGACAGAAATCAATTTCCTTGAGCACAATCACGGCTTCGGCCATCATGCTTTCATGGGTAGAGCGATGCCCGAAATCGCGCGATATTGCTTCGGCCATCTGCGGCAGGCTGGCTTTAAATGCGGTGCGCAACCGCAGCAAATCTTCACGGCGCTGCCGCTCATCAGGGCGGTTTTTCAGCCATGCTTCACGCAAAATCGCGAAATTTGTGCTCAGTTGTTCAGTCATTTGTGACCCTTAAAACAGAACGGGCAAAACACCATTGCGCGGCGTAATAGGTGCCGAGTACCCAGACCGGATTCAGCGGAATATCAAAACGAAAACGCCCGTAAGCCAGAATACTATCACTGATAACAAAGAAGATGCCGCCAAAAGCTGCAATCTTGGCTGCCTGTTTTGTACTCCGGTCTGCGATTGTCATGTTGATAGCGCGGTTGAGTGCCAGTGCAGCCATCAGCGCCAGTGCCACTGCATAAATAGCGACCGGAATATGCATACCGTCGGGCAGGCTGCTCCACAGGCCGGAAATAATCAGCAATGCAATGGCTGCAAAGCCGATAAAGACAGCGGGTTTGAACGCAGCGTGGTCGGACAGTAATGCATAAATATAGGCGCAATGGGTAAGCAGAAAGCAGATCAGCCCCGCCATAAAATAATCCTGCGGCAGCATGAGGAAGAAATCACCGCCAATGGCAAAGGCCAGCCCGAGCGCAATAGCATTGCGATAATGGCGGGATGCAGGATGCTTAATCTGCAGGGTCAGAAACAGCAGAAAAGCCGTAGCCGTCGGCTTGGTCAGATAATGCAGCCAGTGCCATTCAGGGCTGAGTGAGCTGCCAAGCAATGCGCCCGCAATTGCTGCTGTAGCGAGTAAAATATAGATCACTGTTGCAGCATGATGATTATTGATTGTCTTTGATGTGTCCCCGACAGCCATGCGTTTGCTTCCCCCCTTTAGAGCGCCGTGCGCCCTTTTTGGCGCACAAAGGTCGCTCTAACACTTTATATTTTACAGAACAGTTAGTTGACCTGAACGTAAACTGCTTGCTTGGCAGAGTAGCGCAAATCTGCATTGCTGCAATCACAATTACAGTCATGCATTGTGATGTTTAGAGGAGGGACGGTGTTATCGGGCTTCGGGCGCGTCCGGTTGTGTGCCATAGGCCGCGAAGAACATATTCACTGCGGATTCCACATTATAGCGGATTTGTTCTGTTGTCGGTGCCTCTTCCATATAGGCGAACAGCCGCTGGCGATATATGCCTGCGAGAAACAGTTCTGCCAGCTGATAGGCGGCATGCTGCACATCCGACACACGGATAATGTCTTGCTCGGCCAGTTTTTCAATATAGGCCTTCAGCACCATCAACCCGCGACGCGGGCCGCGTTCATAGAAACGCACACCCATTTCCGGTTTCCGCTCTGTAACACCGAGAATAGTGCGTTGGGCGCTGATAACCATATCCGATGTCACAAGTGTAACGAGCGCCACACCATAGGCAATCAGGCTCTCTTTGCTGGACAGCGTATCGCCGTTAATTGCACCAATCTGTGAAAATAAAACGCTGCGATGTTGCTCGCAAAGCGTTTCAAACAATTCGTCTTTGCTTTCGAAATAAACATAGATCGTGCTTTTGGACACACCGGCTTCACGGGTGATGTCATTCATACTCGCAGCATCAAACCCCATGCGCAGAAATACATTTTGCGCACCGTCCAGAATTTTCTGACGCTTCGCCGGATCTTGTCCGGCGCCGTGACGGCCATTCTGTGCCTGTTTGGTGTCTGTCATGTCTGTGGTGTTCCGCTAAATAGATTGTGACCCATAAAATAGGGTTAATTCGAACCGATCAGTGCGATTTCAATTGATATGCCGTCTCTCTTGCTTTATGTCAACATCGAACCGATCGGTTTGAAGAGTTGTACGTCGCCTGTCACGAAGACAGATGCAGGCATATTTTTCAGTCCGGTTTCGGTTCTTTTTGAAATTCTTCTTACCGGAATAATAAGCATTCCAGCAAAAGTGGATAACGGTTTTGCGTCAGGAAATGCGTAAAAACAAATAGGTAGAGCATTTCCTCTGGCTCGGTCAAAAATGGAAATGCTCTAAATTCAATAAAGTTTATTGGCAGTACGGCCTGTTTTACTCAGAAAGTTGCCCCCGCTATGTCCGCTCTCAAGCCCGTTGCGAAACCAGCTCAGTCGAATCATTCCTCTCCTGATCAGGACAACACCCAGAGTGTTGCTCCGGTTGATTTCAAGCGAGCGGCGCAGAATGATGACAACAGAATGCCGGATGATCCGCTGCGCGCTGAGCAGTCCCACCCCTTCAGCGAACAGACGACAGTACCGGAAACATCAAAGCCTGCATCGGGTAAACCATCGCGCAAGCGTAAAGTCCTGAGTGTTCTGCTGCTCGCGGCATTGGCGGGTGGCGCATGGTATGGCTATGACTGGTGGACGACAGGCCGCTTTATGGTCTCGACCGATGATGCCTATATTCACGGGGATATCATGGCGATGTCGCCGAAAGTGACCGGCTATATTGATGATGTGCTGGTGAGCGCCAATAGTCATGTCAAAGCCGGTGATCCGATTTTTCAGCTTGATCAGGGTGATTACCAGATTGCGTTGAATGAGAAAATCGCGGCATTGGCCAGCCAGCAGAAAACGCTGGCACGGATTGAGGCGCAGACTGTTGCGGCAGAAGCCAGTCTCACACAAGCGCGCGCCTCTCAGCAATCTTCCGCTGCCGGTCTGACCAATGCGCAGGCAACCATGGAGCGGATCACCAAGCTGCATGACACGCGTTTTGTTTCGCAGTCGGAGCTTGACCGCGCAACAACGGCTCTGGCGCAGGCACAGGCGGCGGATGCCAATGCACAGGCGCAGATTGCAGCGGCTCAGGCCAATATCGGTGTTTTGAAAGCACAATATCAGGAAGCTGAGAGCCAGACCCGCAGTCTTGAACTGGCGCGCGACAAGGCTCAGCGCGACTTGTCATTTACAACATTGCGCGCGCCTTTTGATGGTGTTGTCGGCAATCTGACCGGTAAAAAAGGCGATCTGGTTAGTGCGGGGCAGCGCATTGCCGCGCTGGTGCCGGTCAATGCGCTCTATATTGATGCTAATTTTAAAGAAACCCAGCTGAAAAATCTGCATGGCGGCGAGACGGTGCATTTCACCGTTGATGCGCTGGGCGGAGAGACATTTGAAGGCAAGGTTGCATCGCTGTCACCGGCTTCCGGCTCGGTCTTCTCTCTGCTGCCGCCGGAAAATGCCACGGGCAATTTCACCAAGGTTGTTCAGCGTGTTCCGGTGCGCATTGCCATTCCTGAAGCGGCTCTGGCGACTGGTAAACTACGTGCAGGTCTGAGCGTTGTTGTGGATGTGGATACCCGCACTGCACCGCAAAACACTCCGGCTGTACAATAAAAGTATCCAGCCATGGCTGTATCAACCACCATGCAGGCAGTGCCTGCCGCTGAAGAAAAAATTGATCCGAGAAAAGCTCTGGCCTTTCTGGCCATGGTCTTCGGTATGTTTATGGCCATTCTGGACATCCAGATTGTGTCGGCCTCGCTGGCTGAAATTCAGGCGGGACTGGGTGCCAGTTCTGATGAGATTTCATGGGTGCAGACCTCCTATCTGATTGCCGAAGTGGTGATGATCCCGCTTTCCGGCTTCCTTGGTCGTCTGCTGTCTACCCGTGTGCTGTTCACTGTTTCGGCGGCAGGGTTTACTGCTGCCAGCGTGCTCTGTGCGACCGCGACCAATATTGAACAGATGATTGTTTACCGTGCTATTCAGGGGTTCATCGGCGGCGGTATGATCCCGAGTGTGTTTGCGGCGGCTTTCACAATTTTCCCGCCGTCCAAGCGTTCCATCGTCTCTCCGATTGTCGGGCTGGTGGCAACACTGGCGCCGACTGTGGGGCCGACAATCGGCGGTTATCTTTCGCACGCATTTTCATGGCACTGGCTGTTTCTGGTCAATGTCGGCCCCGGAATTCTGGTGGCGATTGCCGCATGGAACCTGATTGATTTTGATAAGGGCGATAAATTCCTGCTGGCTAAATTCGACTGGTGGGGTCTGGCCGGTATGGCGGCATTTCTCGGCTCACTGGAATATGTGCTGGAAGAAGGGCCGCGTAATGACTGGTTTCAGGACAGCCATATTGTGATTATGACTGTTGTGCTGGTTACCGGTGCGCTGATGTTCTTTTACAGGGCGTTTACGGCGGAAGAGCCGATTGTTGATCTCTCGGCCTTCAGGAATATGAATTTTGCGCTTGGTTCCAGCTTCTCATTCATTATGGGGGTCGGGCTTTACGGGCTGACCTATCTCTATCCGCTCTATCTCGGCAGTATCCGCGGTTATGATGCGCTGATGATCGGTGAGGCTCTCTTTGTCAGTGGTCTGGCGATGTTTATGACAGCGCCGCTGGCAGGGTTTCTCTCAACGCGGATGGATCCGCGTCTGATGATGATGATCGGTTTTATCGGTTTTGCCGCCGGTACTTATCTGATGACGGGACTGACAGCGGACTGGGACTTCTACGAGCTGTTATTGCCGCAGATTCTGCGTGGCTGTTCGATGATGCTGTGTATGGTGCCGATCAACAATCTGGCGCTTGGGACATTGCATCCATCCCATATTAAAAACGCTTCCGGCTTGTTTAATCTGATGCGTAATCTGGGTGGTGCGATTGGTCTGGCGGTGATTAATACGATGCTGATGCGGCGCGGCGATCTGCATTATGCGCAATTGTCGGAACATCTGAATTGGGGCAACCGCGAAGCACAGGAAATGCTGGCCAATCTGACTGCTAAATTTAATGCGGCGGGTATGGATGGTGCCAATATTGCATTGATGAAACTCTCCGGCATGGTGCGTCAGCAGGCAACGCTGATGTCCTTCATCGATGTGTTTATGATCCTGACCGTGTTGTTTGTCTCACTGGCGTTTTTTGCCACTATGATGAAGAAGCCCGGTGATGTGCCGAAAGACGCCGCAGGACATTAAGAGCGTATCAGTTCAAATAAAAACGGCGGGATTTCCCGCCGTTTTTTGTTTATTCTGCCGCTTGTATTTTCGGGGATGACCGCCCGCTGTCCTGACGCATCAAATAGAGCGATGCGCCGACAATCAGCAGGGCACCCGGCCAGAAATTAATGCTCGGCGTTGCAGCAAAAACGATCCAGCCGAGAATAACATTCAGCGGTAGTTTCAGATCATCAAAAGGCTGCAGATAGACGGCATCGGCAGCAGAATAGGCGGCGATCTGGAAATATTGCGCCATGGCGGTCAGAACACCGATCGTCAGCAGGATTGACCAAATTTCCATAGATGGCGCTGCAATTTCCGGAAAACCGACACCTGATGCAGCCCAGAGTGCCGCGTTAATCGGTGTGAGCAGGATCAGCATATACATTGAAATACTGGCGGTTGTTTCAAAGCGGGTCAGATACTTGGTCATCACCGAATAGCCTGCCCAAAGCGCCGCAGCAAGAATTGGCAGCAGGGAATAGACTGTATAGGTGTCAGACCACGGAGCAATGATAATCAATGCGCCGATGAAGCCTGCCAGAGTCGTGAGCAGGCGTGTCTGTGTTACAGCCTCGCGCAGGAACAATCTTGCACAGAGAATAACAAAAAACGGTGAGGTCATGGAAAGTGCAATCACCTGCCAGATCGGCACATGGGTGAGGGCGAAAATCCACACTTGCACACCGGCGGCAGCCAGCGCCACGCGAATAATATGCAGCCCGAGATGATTGGTGCGCAGTGCCTGTGCGCCTTCGCGGATCAGCAGCGGCAAGGTCAGCACCAGTGCAATGACATATTGCCAGAAGGCAATAATAACAGAAGGGATACCGGTGCGTGTGCCTGCCCATTGGGTGGCGACATTGACGCCCGCATAAGCCGCTCCGGCTGCCAGCATGAGCGCTGCACCACGAACGGTTGGTTTTAATGTTTGAACAGAGGCAATTGGGCTCAACGTTTTTCTTCCTGTCTCGTAAGCCGTTACCCCAGGGATTGGGAAATGCTACGGGAAGAAAATTACACAATGGCGGCAAAAAACGCCGCGCATGATGTCATTTCAGCCCCGCTCTCTCTCATCCGGACTATGACCGTCGGCTTCGGATTCACACCGAATCTGCTGACCTTAACCGACATATTTTGTCTCTGACGGCTTGCAAATGTCGTTTTTCTGCGCTTTCCGGTGCTCATATACTCAAAGTACACTCCGCTCCGGTTCTCGAAAAACACCATTTTCAGCACGCCATAACCAAAATCTGAGCCTGCAAGATGATGATATAGATCATGCTGGCATCATTCGATTAAGCGCTCGCGGGCTTCAGGCTTCCGCCTGTTACCGCCGGTGGGGAATTACACCCCGCCCTGAGAACGATTAAAATTATTATGAGCAAAGCGCCGGACAGTTCCGGTTCTTGCTGCATGAGCCGAATTTATGGTGCGGGCAGGGATAAATCAAGTCACATAACCGGCAACGCTGTGTCCTGATAACACTGTTTAATATCGTGCGATATGTCCGGCGAGGAATAATGTGAAAATGGCGGTCATTGACCCGTGTTTCAGTCTTTTATGACCTGCGAAATCACTTTTAAAGGACTTCATCATGCGCTTATGCAGTTAAATCTGCTGCTTTGAATCGCATTATGACTGTTATTTCAGTGATTTTGACTGCCTTTTGTGTCATTTCCGGCAAATGTTCGGGTGGAAGCCTGCGCTTTTTTGGCGGAGACATAGAGGCAGGGAGCAGAGCAGCATGTATTACGATAAAGTACAAAAAAATAAAATCACGCAAAAACCGTGGTTTTTGGGCGCATTCGCCCTTGTTACCTTCATTTTTATGGTCTGGAAGAACTGGCATCTGACAGGCGCAGCCGATGCTGCCGCTACGGGTTTGGCCGGATTATTGCAGACATCGGGCGGCATAATTGCGGTTGCAGCCGTCACTTCGCTGGTTCTGACGCTGATTATCAATCTTGTCGGTAAATTGCCGATGCAGATACAGACGATCGTTGTCTGGCTGGCATTGCTCTCTGCTGCTCTGTATTTCTTCTACAGCTTTGATCTGTCTTACACTTTTATCCTGTCGAAGCTGCCGTTCCTGATTACGCAGGGTGTATTCACCACCGTTTATATCTCGGCGATTTCCATTGCGATTGCTTTTGTACTGGCGATTATCGGTGCCGTTGCCAAACTTTCACAAAACGGTTTTGCCGTTGCTATCGCCTCATTTTACACGTCATTTTTCCGCGGCGTGCCGCTGCTGATCCAGATCTATCTGATTTATCTGGGTATTCCGCAGCTTGGCTATGTCATTGATGCGGTTCCTGCCGGTGTGCTTGCTCTGTCGCTCTGCTACGGCGCTTATATGACCGAGATTTTTCGCGGCGGGATTATGTCCATTCCGCGTGGCCAGTGGGAAGCTGCCCGTGCCCTTGGTCTGCGTCCGTTCACCACTATGCGCAAAGTAATCATGCCGCAGGCGATGAAACTGATCATCCCGCCGACAGGAAACCAGTTCATTGCGATGCTGAAAGATTCATCACTTGTCTCGGTGATTGGTGTCTGGGAGCTGATGTTCCTTGCCCGTACGCAGGGTCGTGAAGAATTCCGCCATCTGGAAATGCTGATCACTGCTGCACTGCTGTACTGGATTTTGTCGATCATTCTCGAACGCTGTCAGGCTGTGCTGGAAAATCGCATGAAGCGTCAGGAGCGCTGATGAATACGGGCGGTCAGCCGTTCTGACCACAACTATCTATTGTTGTTCGCATAGCGTTTATTCCGGTGAGGTCATTTGATTAGCGCTATGCTCTGGGGAGGAAACCATATGAAGAATGCGATTTTATCTGCTGCCGTTGCAGCACTGGCACTGACTGTCAGTCTGCCTGCTTTTGCCGGTGAAACGCTGGATCGCGTGACCAGCAAAAAAGAACTGGTTGTGGCAACTGCCGCGAACTGGCCACCGCAGTCTTTTATGAAAGACGACAAGCTGGTGGGTTTTGACATTGATGTTGCAACCGAAGTTGCCAAACGTCTGGGTGCGACTGCCCGTTTTGTGACACCGGAATGGGGCATTATCACTGCCGGTCACTGGAATGGCCGCTGGGATATTTCTGTAGGTTCCATGACCCCGACATCAGGCCGCGCCCGCGTGCTCGATTTCCCGATTGTTTATTATTACACTCCTTATGTTTTCACCGTGCACAAAGATTCCAAGGCTGAAAAGCGTGCAGATCTGAACGGCAAAACCATTGGTGTTGAAGGCGGCACAACCACCGAAGATTATATCAATGGCAGCCTGAAGATTGATGCCGTTGGTGTACCTGAATTCAAATATGACGTGAAGCCGGGCGATATTAAAACCTATGGCGACAGCGTAGGCCCGCTGGATGATCTGCGTCTTGGTGACGGCACCCGTCTTGATGCGACAGTCTCCGCTATGCCAACCGTGGAAAATGCGGTGAAGCGCGGTTATCCGATCCGCGCACTGGCAGATGAGCCGGCATTCTACGAGCCGCTGGCTGTTGCCGTTGACAAGGGTGATCCTGAGTTCTCAGCTAAGGTTAAAGAGATCTTTGAACAGCTGAAAACAGACGGCACAATGTCTGATTTGTCCGTAAAGTGGTACGGCGTGGATTATACCAAGCTTAAATAATCAGTCTGTTTATGCATGCCGGTTTCTGGACTTCCCCCGTAGTCAGAAACCGGTATTGTCTTTTACAAACTGAAACGCATTTTCTGTAAGAAGCAGTATCATTATGAGTTCATATCCGGCTACCTATTACAGCGCCACCCGCGTTGCTTCATCTTCTGCCTATGAAAGCTTGCAGCAAAATTTGCAGGCCGATGTTTGTATTGTCGGCGGCGGGCTTGCCGGTCTGACAACCGCATGGGAATTGCTGAAGCGGAATAAATCCGTGATCGTGATTGAAGCGAATAAAGTGAGCTGGGGAGCGTCGGGGCGCAATGGCGGCTTCTGTCTGAACGGCTGGGCTGAAGGCTTAGGTGCGATTGAAAAACGCAGCGGTTTTGAGGATGCAAAAAAGCTGTTTGCCATGTCGGTTGAAGGCGTGGAAATTGTCCGTGAAAATATTGAGCAGAATAATCTGCCCGATTGCAATATTGTCAAAGGCAAGCTCAGCGTTGTGCGCTATGAGGCTGCGGACCAGATGCAGCGCTATCGTGATCGTATGGCGCAGCATTTCAATTATGAATATGAATATCTCGACACTGCTGCCATTCGTCAGAAGCTGAATACGCCGATCTATAAACAGGCACTGCGTGACAGTACCGGCTTCCATTTTCATCCGCTGAATTATGCATTGGGTCTGGCTGATCTGATCCGCGCCAAAGGCGGCCGGATTTTTGAAGACAGCGCTATGCAGTCTTTCACGCGTAATCCACAGGCCGGTGCCACAGGACGTTATACGGTGAAAACCGCACAGGGTTCTGTACAATGCGATGATGTGGTGTTGTGCTGTGGTGGTTATGGCGGTTCCCAGTTCGGCAAGTTGCGCCGTTCATTCCTGCCGATCGCCACTTATGTTGTGCTGACTGAAAAGCTGGGCAGTCGTTTACAGGATTTTATCCGCACTACAGATGCGGTCGGTGATGACCGTCGCTCATCCGATTATTATCGTGTGGTCGAAGGTGACCGCATTCTCTGGGGCGGGCGCATTACCACTAAGAATGAGCAGGATGAGACACGCCTCGCTGCAATTCTGCGCAAGGATATGTGCGATGTGTTTGCCGGTCTGAAAGATGTGAAAATCGAAAAGGCATGGTCGGGTCTGATGGGCTATTCGCGCCATAAAATGCCTCACATTGCCAAAGTTGAAGACGGTGTGTGGGCATGTAGTTCTTTCGGCGGTCACGGTATGAATACGACCGCTATCGGCGGACGTGTTGTGGCTGAAGCTGTGAGTGGCGAAAGCGACCGTATCCGTTTGTTCAAACCTTATGGTCTGACATGGAATGGCGGTATTTTCGGCCCGCTGGCCGCTGAAAGCGTCTACTATTATCTGCGCCTGATGGATTACTTTCAGGAAGGTCGCTATAAGGGCGCGCATCGTTAAGACACGGAATGACCACTATGCAAATGACCGATAAGGATAAGCAGTTACTGGCGTTGATGCAGAAAAACGCCCGTGAATCTGTGGCGTCTCTGGCGCGCCAGCTTGGCGTATCCCGCACGGCTTTGCAGGAGCGTATCCAGCGGCTGGAAACCAACGGGATTATTGACGGTTATTCGGTGCGTCTCGGTTCGAATGTGAACCGCTCACCGATCCAGTGCTTTACCTTTGCTGCACTGAACAACAAGAATTTTCCTGATGTTATCAAACAGCTGAAAACACTGACAGCGGTACAGGCTGTACATTCGATCTCCGGTGACTGGGATCTGATTATTCATATCTGCACGGATACGCTGGAAAAGCTTAATGCCGAGATCAACAAGATCAATGAAATGATGGGCATTGTCCGCACAACATCGAATATTGTGATGGAAACCAAATTCAATCGCGGTGTTAATTTGTAAAAGAAAGGCGGGAAGACCCGCCTTTTTTATTTGCAGATTTAATGACTGATCATCCACGGGCGGGCGGAAGGAAAACTCTTCGCGCCGCTTGCCGAGACTTTTGCCTTGGATTTTTTAGACTTTGATCCGCAGCAGCCGCAATTCGGTCCGTGTCCTAGTGATTTTGAACTGATCGGTTCATGGGAACTGCGTTCATTCACCGCTATGGCATTGCGCTTATTTGCATTCATTGATGCAAGATTGGGCGCTGTCAGCATGACGCGCTTGGCGGACGTTTCACAGTCCGGACAGGCGCAAGGTTGATCATATTCCGACATCGGACGCAGAGCGGTGAATGGCCCGCATTCTTCGCAGGCATATTCATAAACCGGCATGTTTCACCTCAAAGATCATAGGCAATCGGCATATCAACGGAGCCGTCGAGGAACTTCTTCGGTCCTGCCGCCGACGGGCTGATATCGAAATCGAAGATCTCGGTTGGCAGCCACAAGGTTGCACAGGAGTTCGGAATATCCACCACGCCGGAGAAATGTCCCTGCACCGGAGCAGACCCTAGAATCGAATAGGCCTGAGCACCGGAATAGCCGAATTTTTTCATATATTCGATGGCATTGAGACAGGCCTGACGATAGGCAACATTAGCATCAAGATAATGCTGGTTGCCCTGTTCATCCACGGAAATACCCTGGAAGATCAGATAGTCTTTATAATTCGGCACCATCGGCGATGGTTTGAAGACCGGATTACGGATACCGTATTTTGCCATGCCGTCTTTGATAAGATCGACTTTGATATGCAGCCAGCCACCGGCCATTTCGATGGCACCGCAGAAGGTGATTTCGCCGTCGCCCTGACTGAAGTGGAGATCGCCCATGGAGAGACCGGCACCGTCAACATAGACAGGGAAATAGATTTTTGAACCGCGTGACAGGTCTTTAATATCGCAATTGCCGCCATGTTCGCGTGGCGGAACAGTACGTGCGCCTTCCGCTGCAATCTTGTCGAAGGTTTCACCCTTCTTGATCGAGCCAAGATGCGCTGTGCGGGCATGCGGTGGATTGGCCAGTGGCGGAACGCGGTTTGGTTCCTGAGCGATCAGGCCAAGCTCGCGGGTGTTCCACATTTCCAGCATTTTGCGGTCAGGCAGCGTACCGATCAGACCGGGATGGATCATACCGGCAAAACTGACACCCGGAACGTGGCGGGAGCGGGTGAACATGCCCTCATAATGCCAGATGGATTTCTGGGCGCTCGGGAAATGGTCGGTCAGGAAACCACCGCCATTGGTCTTGGAGAAAAAGCCATTAAAGCCCCATTCATGACCCTTGAGTGTTCCGGCATCGAGAATATCGACTACAAGAAGATCGCCGGGTTTGGCACCTTTGATACCGATAGGGCCGGAGAGAAAATGCACTGTCGTCAGATCGACATCGCGGATATCTTCAGCGGAATCATTGTTCTTGATAGCACCGCCGGTCCAGTCGACAGTCTCGACAAGGAAATCGTCGCCGGGATCAACCCAGACATTGATCGGAATATCCGGATGCCAGCGATTATGCAGGTTCTCATTGTCATAAGCGGACTGTGAAAGATCAACGGAAATCAGAGTCTCAGGCATGGTCTCTCCTCTTTACACACACCATTTCCGGACTGTTTTGAGCCGGAACTGCGATTGTCTTGTGCATCTGATAAGGAAAGCAAAAGGCCGGATTATTTTTTATATGTCTCTGGTTTTATTCAGATATTGGTTTGATGGCCGATGCTGAAATATCAGAAGCAAGGAAAGCCTATTTTGTCAGCAGGGCGAAGTAAAGCGGGGTGCCATGAGGCATTTTTACCTGTTGGTATAATAAATTAAAAAAATCCCGCCGCTTTTGTTGAAATGGCGGGATTTTTATTCAGGCAATGTACCATTTGGCGGATAATTTTTGCAGTGCCTCATAGGCTGAGAGCACAGTTTCCATTTGCGCCGTATGGCCGCGAATGAAATCTTTGCCGTAAATGGTTTCGTCCGGATATTCGGTGATCAGCGTCAGCGGTACCGTATGACGGTCATCAACACCGATCAGGCAAGGGAAGCCGTTGATGATGCGGAAGCCGGTTTCGCCTGCATGTTTTTCAAACAAGGCGATCTGCGCATTATTGTATTCCACCAGACCGTCAATGGCTGAGAGATGACGGGTGACATGATCAACCAGCTCTTCGGACTGCTGTGCCCAGTCGGAGTGGTGGCGGACGATGAGGAAAAAGCCTTTCGGCAGTGTCCACATGCCAAAACCGCGCGGAATATAGCCGGAGAGCGGGCGCGTCCATTCATGGGACGGATAGCCGTGCAGATTCACGTGAAGCTTGGCACCGGTTAGTGCTTCGGCCTGTGTACGGATGGCTTTTTCCCAAAGTTTCTCGCCGCTACGATATTCGAGATCATCGCCCATTGCGGTGTAACGTGCCGCATGGTGCATATGTTTCGGATTATCAGCGCAAAGGCGGCGATGCAGCTCATAGCCGTCAGGATTTTCCTGCGGAGAAATGGTGAAATGCGCCCCTTTACGGGATTTCAACTCATGGGCCGCACGCAGCGCACCGACCACACCGGTGGTTTCATTGGCATGCTGACCGCCGCTGATAATCATCGGCTCATCAGTGCCTTTGATATAGCGGCCAAGAACGCTGCGACCGGAACGGGATTTGGCCTCAAAAGCCTCGCCGCCGATATGTTCCAGTTCCTGTGCGATCTGTGCTGCAAACAGGGGGGCCTGTGCGGTGGCAAGCGTCTGGCTTTCGCCGGTGCTGTCTTTGGTCGATAAAGCGCGGGCAGTAATGCGGATAGAAGGCGCTGCATCTGCGTAAGTGATTTCCGGTACGATCTGCCCCGGCTGCAAGCCACGGTCGCCGAGCGGGCGGCCGGATTTTTTCTGAAATACTTCCAGTAGTGCAAAGTAGAAGTCTTCATGCAGTGCTTCTGTCAGGCTGATTGCTTCTTCCGCGTGAGTTAGCTTCTGGTCTTTGACGGGTAGCGTGACAGCAATATTCAACTCTTCAAAATAAGGCTCTGTATCGCCCCATGCATGATTGGCAACAGCTGCAATACCGGCATGGAACAGCTGTTCAAAATCTGTCTCAAAGCGTTCCGATGTGACTGTGCCTTGATGGGTGATTTTCAGCCAGCCGGTAGGCGACAACAGCGTTTCACCAACCGCATCTTCATGCGTGCGGTTTGGTGCGAAAACCTCGTGCTGCGTGACGATACCGTTTTTGTCTGTCAGTGATACCTGATAGGTGAAATCCTGTTTGCCTGATGGCTTGAACCCGACTTCCGCATCGCTGGTCAGTTTGCTCAGCGGATAGGTTTCCAGCAGAAAACGGTTTGGTGTGCAGGCTTCATGGGCAGGATAAGCGATGCTGATCTGCTTGAGGTTGCCGCAATCCACATCTTCAAGAAAGAAATGCACCAGCGGCTTATAGGCACTATGCAGTTTGGCGCTAACGCCAAATGCCTGCAATTTTGCTTCCGCAGCCTTGCGGCTTTGCAGATCATCGAACAGCCACGCCTCAACCGTTGCGCCTTTCATCGACGCATCGGAGAAACGGGCAACAAGTGCATCGAGGCTGCGCTCAAAGCTTTTTTCAAAGATCATGCTCATCGTGATGTTCTCCCTGTCGGATCAAGGCTGTCACGCAGCCAGTCGCCCAGAAGATTAAGACCAAGAACCGTCAGCAAGATTGCTAACCCCGGGAAAACACTAACCCACCATGCGGTTTGCAAGTAAGTACGGCCATCGGCCAGCATACCGCCCCAGCTCGGAATGGTCGGATCAACACCAAGCCCCAAGAACGTCAGGCTGGATTCCAGCAGAATATTATTGGCAACATTCAGTGTCATCAGCACGATCACGGGACCAAGCAGGTTCGGCAGCAGGTGCTGGAAAATAATGCGCCAGTCTTTCACGCCGATTGCACGGGCGGAGAGGATAAACTCACGCTCACGCAGTGCCAGTACCGAACCGCGTACCAGACGGGCATATTGTACCCATTGGGAAACGATCAGCAGAATGATGGTGTTCATCAGGCCGCCGCCGACAATGGCGATAAAGGTAATGGCCAGCAGGATGAATGGCAGTGCGAGCTGCACATCGGCAAAACGCATCACCACCATGTCCCAGAAGCCGCGATAGTAACCGGCAATCAGACCCATGATAACGCCGACAACCACGGCACCGGCAACTGAGACAAAGCCGACCAGCAGCGAGATTTTACCGCCGGTGACTACGCGTGCCAGCACATCGCGGCCAAGCGGGTCGGTGCCGAAAATATGGGACATATTGGTGAATGGCGGCGTAAGACGCGCCATCAGGTCGATCTTGTCCGCACCGCCGGGAAACAACAGGCCGGAGAACAGCACGGCAAGACAGATAATAGCTGTCAGGCCGACGCCGAGAATGAATTCAAGGCTGAACAGGCGGGAGAACAGCAGGGAAGAGGAAGTTTTCGCGGCCATTTTCTACTCCGTCCGGATACGCGGATCGACAAGACCATAGGCAATATCGACCAGAAGATTGACACCGATAATCATGAGCGACAGCACGGTGATACTTGCCTGCAGAACTGGATAGTCACGACCGGAAACCGCATCGAAAGCCAGTGTGCCCATGCCGGGCCAGTTGAATACGCGTTCAACGACCACAATACCGCCGAGCAACCCGCCGAATTGCAGACCGAAATAGGTGATCAGCGGAATGGCGCAATTGCGTAGTGCATGTTTGTAGAGCACCTTGTTTTCGCTGAGGCCCTTGGCGCGTGCCACCATAATATACTGGGACTGCAGGGTCTCTAACATGGAGGTGCGCACCAGACGCACATTGGTGGCGGTGAGGATAATCCCCATAGTCACAGCAGGCATAATGAAACTGGAAAAACCGCTCATACCGCTTGGCGGCAGCCATTGCAGACCAACGGCAAACAGCAGCACCAGCATGGTTGCGAGCCAGAAGTTCGGGAAGGACAGGCCGACAAGCGACAGGATACGGATCAGCTGATCTGCCCATTTGCCGCGCGATACCGCTGCTTTAATGCCGAGCGGGATCGAAATAATAATCGATACGGCCATGGATGCAAAAGCCAGCAGCAAGGTTGCAGGCAGAGCATCCTTGATCAGCAGGGAAACCGGAGTGCCGCCAAGGAAGCTGCGTCCGAAATCCAGCGTGAACAGGCCTTTGATGAAATTCATATATTGCACGATGAAAGGCTGGTTCAGACCCAGACCTTCACGGATGCGCTCCAGATCGGCCTCGGTTACGCTGCCCGCACCTTGGGTGAGCATCAGCGCCGGATCACCGGTCATACGGATTGCGAAAGCGACGGTCAAAGTCACGACAATGACGACAAAGATCGCCTGTAAAATTCGTTTGATCAGAAACCCGGCCAAAATTCTTATCCTTTATAAGATCAAGGAAATACCGCGCCGATGAAAGAACCGGCGCGGTTGATGCTGTATTAGTCAACGCTGACTTCGGTGAGGCGCAGACGGCTGTCCGGTGCCGGTACGAAATCTTTCACGCGCTTGTTGATGCCGTAAATCGCTTTGAGATTGTAAAGCGGCATTTCCAATGCGCGGTCGGCGGCGTATTTTGCGATTTCCTTGAGGATTTCTTCACGCTTGGCACGATCGGTAATGGCGCGCTGGGATTCCAGCAGCTCATTCATTTTCGCATCATTGTCATATGGGTTCCACTTTTCACCGGCGTGATACATGGAATAAGCGGTGTTATCGTAATCGAATGTCCAACCGCCCCATGACTGCTGGAACATCGCGCCGGTTTTACCCTGCGGGATGATGTCGTTCAGCAATACGTTAGTTTCATATGGCTTGATGGTCGCATTGATACCAATGATTTGCAGATAGCTGGAAACCGCCTGCACAACTTCGTTGAATGTCGCATCATTACCGCGAATGTCGATCTGCACGGCTGCACCCGGCTTAACACCTGCCTCTGCCAGAAGCTTCTTCGCGCCTTCCGGATCATATGGCAGCGGCTTCATATCCGCGTCATAACCGAAGGAGAGGGCGCCCTGAAGGCTGGCAATCGGCTCGGCCTGACCACCGAGAATGGACTTGATGATGGTGTCGCGGTCAACACCGAGGATCAGCGCCTTACGCACACGTTCATCAGCGGTAATACCGTCGCGGGTATTATAACGCAGCGAATAGACTGTCGGACCGGCAGTGGTGACAATCGCCAGATTAGGATCAGCTTCAATGGTCGGGATCATACCGATAGGAATTGTCGGCGGGATCACCAGATCAACGCGGCCTGCCTGCAATTCAGCAACGGCTGTCGACGGTTCGGTGATGAAGCGGTATTCAAGTTCAGAAAGCTTTGGTGCGCCGCCCCAATGGTCAGCAAAAGCTTCCATCTGAATGCCGACTTTTGGCTTGTAGCTGGTGACTTTGAACGGGCCGGTGCCGACAGGATTGGCATTGAAGAAATCATCGCCTTTTTCCTGAATATATTTTGGCGGCACGATCATCGCGCCGTAACCGGCGAGCTTGGTCATCAGAACCGGATCGGTTGCTTTCAGGTGGAAATCGACAGTTTTGTCGTCGATGACTTCGATTTTTTCAATCGCAACATAGTTCGAGCGCTGCGGGCCTTTGGCACCTTCATCACCGAGCAGACGCTCAAAGGTGAATTTTACAGCTTCCGCATTGAAAGGCTCGCCATTGTGGAATTTTACATTCTCACGCAGGTTGAAGCGGATGCGCTTGCCTTCGTCCAGCTCTTCCCACGAGGTTGCGAGCGCCGGTACGATTTTCAGATCAGGGCCGCGATAGACCAGACCGTCATAAATATTGGTGGCAACAGATGCCCAGTTGACCAGAAATGTGTCAATCGGATCCCAGCTGCCCGGATCCTGCGGCGAGGATACAGTCATTTTACCGGCAGCGAATGCCGGTGCGGATGACAGGGCAACAGCAGACAATGCTGTGCCGACAGTCAGCGCTGTGAGTAATGCTTTAAGCTTCATAATCTCGACTCCCCTTTTGTAAACAATGAAACAGATGTTAGATTTTATGCACTGCGGGCAATGAAATGCCCTTTGGCGATTTCTTCATGCTGCCAGATCTGCGGCTTATCCTCGATCCGGCGTGTTGTGCTCGGAATTTCACCTTCCAGCATTGCGCGGTTAGTGCGCGCCAGCGGATCGGCGACAGGAACGGCAGAGAGCAAGCGGCGTGTATAATCATGGGATGGTGTTTCAAACACCTGACGGCGTGAGCCGAGTTCCATGATCTGACCGAGATAAAGCACGGCCACGCGGTGGCTCATCTTCTCCACCACAGCCATGTCATGGCTGATGAAGAGATAAGCGAGGCCATGTTCTTTCTGCAAGTCCATAAACAGATTGATGATCTGCGCCTGAATGGACACATCGAGTGCGGACAATGCCTCATCGGCGATAATCAGCTTCGGATTGGAAGCAAGCGCGCGGGCGATACAAACACGCTGACGCTGACCACCGGAAAACTCATGCGGATAACGTCCGGCAACGGCTGAACTCAAACCCACACGTTCCAGCAATTCGTCAACACGCTTGGTGATTGCAGCTTCATCAAGGATAAGGCCGTGGGTGCGGATCGGCTCGGCAATCGAGAAGCGGATGGTCTTGCGCGGATCGAGCGAGGCAAACGGATCCTGAAAAATATACTGCACTTCCTGACGCATGCGGAAGCGCTCAGCAGAACTCATTTCTGAGAAGGCTTTGCCGTTAAAACGCATGTCGCCGGAAAGCGGGTTCTGCAATTGCTGGATTGTGCGGCCGATGGTGGATTTGCCGGAACCGGATTCACCAACCAGAGCCAGTGTTTCGCCCGGATGAATGTCAAAACTGACCTGCGATACCGCATTGCACACATGGGTGGTGCGGCCGAACAGATTCTTCTTGATATTAAAGCGGACAGACAGATCACGCACCGACAAGAGCGGCGCTTCATCAAGACGGGCAGTGTCCTGAATGCGGGTTTCACCGACCAGAACCGGTTTGTTATCTTCCAGAATTGTGACCGGCATGCGTTTCGGGAAATCTTCACCGGCCATGCTGCCGAGTTTCGGCACGGCTGAGAGCAGAACCTTGGTATAAGGATGCTGCGGATTGGCGAAAATATCGCTGACCGCGCCTTCCTCAACCTTTTTACCCTTCCACATCACCACCACATCATCAGCCATTTCCGCAACAACGCCCATATCATGGGTGATGAAGATCACGGCCATTTCCAGTTCTTTCTGGAGATCGCGGATAATATGCAGAATCTGCGCCTGAATAGTCACATCGAGGGCTGTGGTAGGCTCATCGGCAATCAGCAGTTTCGGGCGGCAGGCAAGCGCCATCGCAATCATCACGCGCTGGCGCATACCGCCGGAAAGCTGGTGCGGGAAGCGGCTGAGCATGCCCTGTGCATCCGGCAGGCGTACCATTTCCAGCAAACGCTGGCCTTCTTTCAGCGCTGCTTTTTTGCTCATTTTTTCATGGAGCATAAGCACTTCGGCAATCTGGTCACCAATGGTGAAAACCGGATTGAGCGAGGTCATCGGCTCCTGAAAAATCATGGCAATTTCTTTGCCGCGAATGCCGCGCATAGTCTTCTGTTCGGCTTCGAGCAGATTCATCTGTCCCTGCGAGCCGGTGAACAGGATTTTGCCTTCAGGGAATTTTGCACCGAGCATATCTGCCAGACGCATCACCGACAAAGAGGTGATGGATTTGCCGGAACCGGACTCGCCGACAATCGCCGTTGTGCGGCCGGAACGAACGGAAAAGCTCAATCCGTCCACCACGCGGGCGGTGCCGAACTCTACCGAGAGATCTTTGACTTCCAGCAGAGGCTGGGTTTCAGCTGTTTGGCGAAGCTGTGCGTCGTTCACTCCGGTCATCCTTATAGTGTAATGGCAGAACGGGCTGCCTGATTAAATGCACCCGACATAAAGCGCAGCAGAGCCGCAACTTCCGACAGGGTTTCTTCCGAAGGGCGGGCATTGGCTGTGGAATCCACGAGCAGACGCTCACGGATTTGCGCATAACGCGCACAGGCTTCAGCACCTTTATCGGTAATACGGACGGTCTTTTCTTTTGCGGCCTTGCCGGTGGTCAGCAAACCGGCATTTTCCAGCTTGCGCAGGGCATAGGTCGCAATATGCGTGTCTTCAATATCCAGAACCAGACAGATATCGGCAAGTTTCTTTTCACGACCGCGATGGCGGATGGAATGCAGGATCAGAATTTCAATCGGGGAGAGGCCCGGCAGCCCTGCGGCTGCCATGCAGCGTACCATCCAGCGGGAGAATGCATGGGACGCGAGAATCAAACCATATTCCACTTCGGATAAAGCGGTGGAACCGCCTTCTGCCAGATGGGCGGAAGAGACAATAGGGCCGATGGAAGGGACAGGGCGCAAATGCTTGGGCAGGCTGACCTCGGCCATAAATGACTCGTCATTATGATCCGCCGGTGGCGGCGATTTTTTCCTGCTCATATTGCCAGTCTCCCAATCCTGTGTATTTTATGTCACCATCTTATCGACATTTTGTCAATAAAATGAAACTATGTTTTCCAATAAACATTCAGCGTAACGGCATAAATTTTATGAGGGAGCCGATAATGAGCGCAGCGGCACAAGAGATTTCAGGGGCTTGGGACTTCTGGATTGATCGCGGTGGCACATTCACAGATGTTATCGGCCGTGACCCGAAGGGCAATCTTCATGCCCGCAAAGTGCTGTCGGAGAATCCTTCTGCCTATAAAGATGCGGCTGTTCAGGGTATCCGCCTGCATCTGGGGCTGAAAACCGGTGAGCCGGTACCGACCGGTGCAATCGGTGAAGTGCGTATGGGCACAACCGTTGCCACCAATGCGCTGCTGGAGCGCAAGGGTGAAAAGCTGGCGCTGGTGACCACCAAAGGTTTCCGTGATGCGTTGCGCATCGGCTATCAGGAACGCAAGAATATTTTCGCAACGGAAATCATCAAGCCGGAAGCGCTTTATGACCGCGTAGTCGAGATTGATGAACGTGTTTTGTCCGATGGCAGCACTGAATTGCCGCTTGATCTGGCTCAGGCAGAAGCTGCGCTGCGTGCTCTGAAAGCTGAGGGTTATAATGCCGTCGCTATCGTGTTTATGCATGCTTATAAATTCCCAGCACATGAAGCCGCCGTTGCCAAAATCGCCCGCGATATCGGCATTGAACAGGTTTCCGTCAGTCATGAAGTGTCACCGCTGATCAAGCTGGTTGGCCGTGGCGATACCACCGTTGTTGATGCTTATTTGTCGCCGGTTTTGCGCCGTTATGTGGCACAGGTTTCCCGCGAACTGGACGTAGAGCGCACTGGCGCGCGCGTTATGTTCATGATGTCTTCCGGCGGTCTGACGGCTGCGGATATGTTTCAGGGGAAAGACGCGATTCTCTCCGGCCCTGCCGGTGGTGTGGTCGGTCTGGCACGTACCGGTGAAACTGCTGGTTTTGGTCAGGTTATCGGCTTTGATATGGGCGGTACATCAACGGATGTGGCGCATTTCGACGGCGAATATGAACGCGCTTTTGAAACCGAAGTGGCTGGTGTGCGCGTTCGTGCGCCGATGATGCTGATTCACACGGTTGCTGCGGGCGGCGGCTCCATCCTGCATTTTGACGCTGGGCGTTTCCGCGTCGGCCCAGATTCTGCCGGTGCCAATCCGGGGCCTGCCTGCTACCGCAATGGTGGTCCACTGGCTGTAACCGATGCCAATGTGATGCTCGGCAAACTGATCCCGGATTATTTCCCTTCGATTTTTGGCCCTGATCAGGACAAACCGCTGGATGTGGAACGTGTGCGTGAATTGTTTACACAGATGGCCGATGAAATCGGCGATGATCGTTCACCGGAAAGCGTGGCAGACGGTTTCATCCGTATTGCTGTTGCCAATATGGTTGAAGCGATCAAGAAGATTTCTGTACAGCGCGGTTATGATGTGACCCGTTATGCGCTCAGCTGCTTTGGCGGTGCCGGTGGTCAGCATGCCTGTCTGGTAGCTGATGCGCTGGGCATGAAGAATATTCTGCTGCATCCGATGTCCGGTCTGCTGTCCGCCTATGGTATGGGTCTGGCGGATATCCGCGCCACCCGTCAGAAAGCACTGGGTGTTGATCTTGATCCGGATGCACCTACAGAATTGCAGCGCCTTGGTGCAGAACTGGCCACTGAATGTGTGGCTGAACTCACCGCACAGGGCGTGGAAGAGCAGGTTATTACCAAGCATCTGCGTGCGCATATCCGTTATGCGGGCACCGATACTGTGCTTTCCATTGAGGCAACTTATCCGGCTGTTGATGTGGCTTCGCGCCTGCGTGCTGAATTTGAAGCTGCGCATAAGCGCCGTTTTGGCTTTATCGCGGAAAATAAAGCGCTGGTCATTGATGCTGTTGAACTGGAAACTGTCGGCGGTGGTGCCGGTGAGGGCGAGGCAGCAGGCAATATTGGTGAGGCAACTGAAGCGCAGGCTGACCGTCAGACGCGCTTCTATTCACAAGGTGCGTTCCATGATGCAGCTGTTGTGGTGCGTGAAACCATGCAGCGCGGCCAGACTGTTACCGGTCCTGCAATCATTATTGAGAAAAACCAGACTATTATCATTGAAGATGGCTGGCAGGCACGCCTGACCGAGCATGATCATGTGGTGCTGACCCGCATTAAGGCGCTGCCGAAACGCGTTGCAATCGGTACCGAAGCTGATCCGGTCATGCTGGAGATTTTCAACAATCTGTTCATGTCGATTGCTGAGCAGATGGGTGTGACCCTGCAGAACACCGCTTATTCAGTGAATATTAAAGAGCGTCTTGATTTCTCCTGCGCGGTCTTTGATGCTGCGGGCAATCTGGTTGCCAATGCGCCGCATATGCCGGTGCATCTGGGCTCGATGGATGCGTCTGTTGCCACAGCTATCCGTGAAAATCCGGTCATTAAACCGGGTGACGTGTTCCTGATTAACGCGCCTTATAATGGCGGCACGCATTTGCCCGATCTGACCGTGTGTACGCCGGTCTTTGATGATGCGCAGACAGAAATCCGTTTCTGGGTTGCCAGCCGTGGTCACCATGCCGATATCGGCGGTATTGCACCGGGTTCGATGTCACCTCTGGCGGTGAATATTGAGCAGGAAGGTGTCTATATCGACAATTTCAAGCTGGTCGATCAGGGGCAGTTCCGCGAAGAAGCGCTGGCTGATTTGCTCAATGGCGCAAAATATCCGGTGCGTAATCTCACCCAGAACGTCAATGATCTGAAGGCTCAGATTGCTGCCAATGAAAAAGGCGTGGCTGAATTGCGCAAGATGATTGTGCATTTTGGTGAAGACGTGGTGAAAGCCTATATGGGGCATGTGCAGGATAATGCTGCCGAAAGCGTGCGCCGTGTGCTGGATCAATTGCCGGACGGTCAGTTCACTTATGAATTGGATCAGGGCAGCAAGATTGAAGTCAAAGTGACGATTGACCGCGTGAAGCGTGAAGCGACGGTTGATTTCACCGGTACGTCTGAACAGCGTCCGGACAATTTCAACGCCCCGCAGCCGGTAACCCGTGCCGCCGTGCTTTATGTTTTCCGCGTGTTGGTGGACGGCGATATTCCGATGAATGCCGGTTGTCTGCGTCCGATTAAAATTATCGTGCCGGAAGGCTCGATGCTGTCACCGCATTATCCGGCTGCTGTTGTGGCGGGCAATGTGGAAGTCAGTCAGGCTGTGACCAACTGTCTGTTTGGTGCGACCAAGGCCATGGCTGCCGCACAGGGTACGATGAACAATCTGACCTTCGGCAATAATGAATATCAGTATTATGAAACCATTTGCTCCGGTGCGCCGGCAGGGCCTGGTTTCAATGGTGCCGATGCGGTTCATACCCATATGACCAATTCACGTTTGACCGATCCGGAAATTCTGGAAACCCGTTTCCCTGTGATGCTGGAGGATTTCCATATCCGTGAGAATTCCGGCGGCCGCGGCAAGTGGACTGCGGGTAATGGTACGCATCGTACAATCCGCGCTCTGGAAGAACTGGAATTTGCGATTCTCTCTGGCCATCGCCGCGTACGGCCGTTTGGCCTTGAAGGTGGTGAAGACGGTCAGCTGGGTAGCAATGAAGTCCGCCGTCAGGACGGTGCTGTCGAAGTGCTGAAAGGCTGCGATCAGGTGGTTCTGAAAGCCGGTGAGGCTTTCACCATCATCACCCCGACCGGTGGCGGCTACGGCAAGAGCTGAACTTTGACATAAGTGCGAAATGAACAAAGCCCTTTGCCTGAAACGCAGAGGGCTTTGTTGTATAAGAAAAATAAAATAGGTGTATGTATTCAACCGACAGGCCGTCAATCAACGCAATTAATATAAATGCCGACGGTTGAATCTTTTGTAAAATGAGCACAACCAGGTGCATTCGGTCCCATTTGAAAATCACGTGCAATATTATCGTCGGGTAGGGCCAGTATTAGTTCCGCCAATTTTCTTAATGTATCGGCACTCCCTTCAATGAGGACATATGGATGAATACTATCTTCATCAGCTTCAAGAATACGCGTTTTGAGGCGTAAGTCCCGTCCGTCATATTTTTCAATCACTGCGTTAATTGTCATGCAATGCCCTCTCATCTGGGAGTGAATGTAATTGGCAAACTTACATGTTGTTATAAATGCCACAGGTCATCCAGAAAACTTATTATTTCATACGTTAATTCTGTTTTTACCATGTTGTTGTCATAGATGTGGGTTCTCAGGTTTCAGACTTGCTGAATGAAAAACGCAGCCTCCCGCGTTCAGTAAATCAGAAAAGATAAATGAATGAAGTGAAAGATCCCGTGACTGCTCTTAAGTCTGACTTAAGGACAGACATGATAGTTCGGGGTCAATTCCAATGAAGATTGAGCTATAAATGTCTGAATTTGCATTCTCCCGTCGTCATTTCTTGCTTGGAGCTAGTGCTCTTGCTTTGACGGGTTGCGTTTCCACCGGTGAAACCAAGCGCCCTTCGGCTGATCTTGCAGCCAACAAAATCAAGCCTGTCACTCCGCCAATGTATTATGCAGTGTGGGATGAAGGCTATCAGGTTCCTGAAGTCGATGTGTCGAAAATTCCGGAGAAATTCTGGCGCACGGAAGTTGATTATATCACGGATGAAAAGCCGGGCACGGTTATCGTCGATACCCCGAATAAATATCTCTACCACATTAAATCCGGTGGCCGTGCGACCCGTTACGGTATCGGCGTCGGTAAAGACGGTTATGCATGGTCCGGCCGTGCGAAAATTGCCTATAAGCGTAAGTGGCCGCGCTGGACACCACCGGATGAAATGGTAGCCCGTAATCCGGCGCTTGAACCTTACAGCATCGCCAATGGCGGCATGGGGCCGGGCTTGCAAAATCCTCTCGGTTCCCGTGCCCATTATATCCATAAGGACGGACGTGACACGATTTACCGTATTCACGGCTCACCTGAATATTGGACCATCGGTAAATCCGTTTCTTCCGGTTGTATCCGCATGGTCAATCAGGATGTGATGCATCTGTATGATAATGTGCGTGACGGCAGTGATATCGTTGTTATTCCTGACCTGAACAAAACCGGACAGGCGCATTCAGTGATGGCCGCCGGTTAATCAGCTTTGTGGTTTACGCTCTTAATGAGTGTAAACCACACGCTTTTACGCGCGGTCACCGATATGCCCGTGCTTACCTCACTGTGTATTTTAGCGTAATTTTTAAAAGCTAATTCTTATTTCGAGCAATTTGCGACAGAACAAAATCCTGTCCTCAAACCATGATTATAATTCACGCATGGTTTGTTTATTCTCTGAAGACTTCCGGTTTAAACTGACCTCCTGAAAACGCACCGGAATCAAGATTCTGTCTATGACGGGGGATTTACATGCAAATAGTTGAGCTGGATGTACGGCCGGTGCTGCGTGAGGGCGGTGAGCCGTTTCCACTGATTATGCAGACTGTTTCCGGCTTGCAGGAAGGGCAATCCCTCAGATTGCTTGCAACTTTCCGTCCGGTGCCGTTGTTTCAGGTCATGGAGCGGAAAGGTTTTTCCTGCGCTGCCCGTGAAATTACCGGTGGTGACTGGGAGGTCATTTTCTCTCCGGCAATTTCAAAAGAAACCGCAGAAGAGATAAAACCGGTCAGCCTGTCTGCCCGAACCGTGGTACCGGAAATCTGGCCGGATCCGATGCATTATCTGGATTATTCATTGCCGGATCAGAAGATCGTTACGGAAGAAATCCTGCGCCTGCTTGGTAGAATTGAAGAGGGCGCTGTGATCTTCGCGCTGTTCTCAGCTGAACCGCATTTCTTGCTGCCGGAGCTGGAAAATGCCGGACATCAATGGGTCGGAAATTTTGATGCCAGCGGCGAAGCATACCGGATGATGATACGCTCCGGCGCTCATTGATTTGTTTTTATTCTGCCCGCTGGCGGCGATCCTGCAGCAGCATCGGTGCATATTCGATGACATAAAGGGCGAAGGCCGCGATCCATAACAGCGCCGACACTGCCAGAATTGTATGGAAATAATTCAGAACAATTTCTGCAAATGGTCTGAGGAGTGCTGAGGCAATCAGACAGACATAAGACAGAATGGTGAGCGGAGATGCGCTGAGCACATTGCCGGAGTGTCCGCGTGTGGCACGTCCCATCACCGCCAGCATCATGGTCGCGACAGCGCCGACAGTCAGAATATGCAATGTTGAATAGGCATTGAGCATATCCGCTGCAGACAAAGCGATAGCGATAAAACCTGCAGGAATGAAAGCATAGGCAATATGCAGGATGAGCAGGAGTTTTTCCGGTGCGGTTTCCCAGCCGCGCCAGCGTACCAGTCTCGCAATATGCAAGATCGCAGCCAGACTGGCGAGCACGAGTGTGACCGGTGTTTCCGGTGCAACTATCCAGCTTAGAAGCGTTAATGCGCCTGTGATGATGCAAAGCGCATCATAACGGTTAAACGGTACAGGAAAACGTGTTTTCTGATTGCGGTTGAGCCAGTTGCGGGTGAAGCTCGGCACGATACGGCCGCCGATAATCATAATCAGCAGCACATAGGCGCTGACAGCGATACGACTGGAAAAAGCAATATCACCATCGGTTATCACGGTATAATGGAAGATCAGATTGGCGATGGTCAGGAGTGTGACACCGATCAGCACTTTCAGATTTTTCCATTGTTTGCCGGCAATGATTTCTCTTGCACAAATGACCAGCAACAATGGCAGAAACAGGCTTTCCAATGCGATTGCCGCATAGAAATGGATGAGGTCGGGATAGAGAAAAGCCAGACGCCCCGCCAGCCAGAAACCGGCAAGAATGATAAGCGGTGTGCCGGAGACCGGCAGGCTGCCGGTCCAGTTCGGCACGGCAGTCAGCAGAAAACCTGCCAGAACCGCAGAACCGAAACCGAACAGCATTTCATGGGCGTGCCAGTTGAGTGCATCATAAGAACCGCCCAGCGGCATGCCGAGTGTGAGGGATAAAATCCATAACAGCATTGCAAGCACAGCCCAGATACCGGCACCGAGGAAAAACGGCCTGAAACCATAGCTGAAAAGCACAGGGCCGGTCATTTTTAATCCGCGCGGCACCGGTTTTCTGGTTTTGATGTTTTCGTTTTTCAGATGGTCAGCGGTATCAGGGGCGTTCACAGCGGTGTCCTCATCTCAACATGCGGGCCGGTATGCAAACCTGCATTGGGCAGGGCTGTTATTTTTGTGCGCTGGCAATTGCTTTTTCGAGGCGCTGCTGCACAGGCTTTGGTTTCTTCGCAGCCACAATGGCATCGAGATTAGCCGGATTGTCACCGACAACGATCAGCGCGACCATGCCCATGGAATAATGCGGTGTGCATTTGACCAGATAAGCGCCGTCCTGCTGAACTGTCAGCGTGTAATTCTCATTGATCTTGCTTTTGAACTTTTCAACGCCTTCGGGGATCATATCTTTGACCGACTCGACATTGTGACCTTTATCCGTCGGGATGAAGATGATGTTGTCGCCGGGATTGGCCTTGATATAGGCGGGCTCAAAGACCATTGCGCCTTCTGCGCCTTTATTAAGCATATGTACTTCAATATCGGCAGCCAGAGACGGCAGGGTGAAGAGGGCGAAAACGCCTGCTGTCAGAGCCAGTTTTGTTGCGGTAAGTTTCATGTCAGTCTCCGAAAAAAGGTAACCGCTTCAGCGGCTGCCCGTTTCTTAAGACAGATTAAAACGCACCTCTTTGTCGGGGCGCAAAGAGGCTGAAAAACCGGACAAAAATGGTGGAGTATTTTAGTCTTCGTGCTCGGCCAGTCTTTTAAGGCCGGACAGATTGGAAACCAGAAGCAATTGCCGTCCGCCTTTGACCAGTCCTCTGGTTTCCCAGTTACTGAGTATGCGGGAAACCGTATGCAATGTGGTGCCGGTCATTTCGGCAATATCCTGCCGCGAAATCGGAAAATCAATGCGGATATCAGAACCTTCATGAATGCCGGCTTCCTGTGCCAGCCGGATAACCGTATGGGCGATGCGGCGCTCCACTTCCTGCGTGGACATTTCACGGATACGGTTATGCGCCTGATCCAGCCGCTGGCCGATCATCTGCATGGCGTTAATTGCCAGCGTGGGATTGCGCTCCAGAAAGCTGTTCATCATGTTCATCGGCCATGCGAGCACAATACTGTCGGCGACAGCAATCGGTGTGCCCGGATATTCTGTGCGCCCGATTGCCAGAGCAAATCCGAATAAATCACCGGGATGGACGACGCGCACAATCAGCTGCTGACCACCGGCGGTAACCTGCATGACTTTCAGCCGGCCTTGCAGAAGCAGGTAGAATGCGGTTGCTTTTTGACCTTGCTCGAAGACTTTAGCGCCTTTGGCAACAGGGCGCTGAACCGCATTGGAAAGCAGTTTGTCCAGAGCGCTTTCTTCCATGCCTGCAAAGATCGGCAATGCGCTGACAAGCGTCCGGTCAATCATACTCATCCCTTTGCAGTCATGATACGCTATAGAGCCGTCGCCGTGATCGACCCTGTGTTCATCAATGTGGGATGAGTAGTAAAGCTTTGTGATGCGTGGCGCAATTCAATATATTGCTATCATTTTCAGACTTTTAACCGGTGAAAACCATCTTTTTCAGTTTTTACATAGACAGAAGTTGCGGACATATTTTGCAGGATTGCACGGATTTCTGCCTGCTCCATCAGGCTGAAGGCTGTTGCCCATGCATCGGCAGAGGTTGCGTCAGGCGCGATAACTGTCAGGCGCTGATAGCGGGATGAGGACAGTTCACGATTATTCGCGGCTTTCGGATTGAGCAGATGGTTGAAATGTCCGTCCGGATCAAACCGGAAACCGGCACCGCCGGATGTGGCCAGTGCATTGCCGGAGAGTTGCAGCATCGCATCGGGCTGCGGGTCGGTTTCAAGATCGGCAATACCGATCTGCCAGGGCGTACCATCGGGCTGATTATCCAGACTACGATATTCACCCAGATTCACCAGCGTATTGGTAACGCCGTGGTCTGCCAGCAATCGCGTAATCAGATCAGTGATATAGCCCTGTGCCACACCGTTGAGGGTCATGGCCATATGCGGGCGGTCAAAGACAATCCGGCCTTTACTGAAACGCACGGCATCAAAGCCGGTTAAAGACTGCGCCTGCTGCAATTCCTGTGCGGAGGGGCCGGCGGCGGCGGCATGTTCTGCGGAGAAATGCCGCGCAAGACATGCCCAAAGCGGCTGAATGGTCGGGTCAAACAGACCGCCGCTTTTTTCCCAAAAACCACGGCATTTTTCCAGCAACTCAACCAGCTCCGGCGATGGCATCGCCAGAGCACCGGAGCGGTTGAGCGAGGCAAGTTCAGAGTCTGGCCGGTAAAGGCTGAAAATACCTTCCAGACGTGCGATTTCCGCACGAACCTGCCGGAGGAGGGCTTCTGCGGCCCTCTTGTCGGGATGATGCAGAATGATTTTTGCCGGTGCGCCAAGGGCAAAGCCCTGCCAGATCACAGCATTATTATGTGCAGATGCACCGGCATGAAACGGCAGGAGGCTCAGACCCGCAGCAGCACAGCTGATACCGATAAAACGTCTGCGATTGATACGGCTTGTCATGGCAGCCTCCGTGCAAATATTCATGAAATTAATGGTGCGTGCTCATTGGTGCTTCAGCAGGCGCGTCTGAGGTGCCGAGAACATAGTCCTGCGGGATATCGGCAAAGGTAACGATGTCGCCGCCTTTATCTTTGACAAATTGCTCTGCCGCTTCACGGGTAGAGAAGGGCACGGTCTCTTTAGCCCCCATGCCGCCGGTGGCATTGCTGTTGATGACAAAGAAAGCCTTTTTCGCATCAACCCAGTTTTGTGCGCCCGGCTGCTCCCAGCTTGGCGCTTTGGCCATATCGGAGACATAGATTGCCGCGATATTTTTCGGCTCTTCCGGCAACATGGTAAAAGCCAGCGTGTCACGGGCAGAGGAGAACCAGATGGCTTCACTTGCCGGATGCAGAATGATCTGACCTTTCGGGCCGCTGTGTTCCAGAACATTCATACCGCAATAGCGCCCCATGGCCGCTTCCGTCAGTGCAAACGGAGCGGGTGTCTCAGCCTGTTTTTCAGGCGAACAGGCGGACAGGGTAAGAGCGGCAATGACGGGGATGAAAAGGGAGATCAGTCTCATAGTTCTTTCCTTGAAAAGATGAGTACGGACAGGCCGAGCGGGATGGCAGTCCATAGTCCCAGCGCCAGAGTGAGGACACCTGCGCTCAGCGTTGTGGTGCCTGAAACGCCGCCCATGCCGGTGAGGGCACCGGCACCGCCTGTGCCGAAATTGAGCAGGCGATAGGCATCTGTCGGGTTGATAAGCAGCAAAATATTGAGCAAAGCAGTGCCGATCATCTGCCCCTGATCGAAGACCAGCAGACCAAGCAGCGCCATGTCATAGATCAGCACAAAGAGCAGCCAGATACCGATGGCAATACCTGCAGCCGTGCTGCGCTCACGCACGATTGTGCTGGCGAAAAAACCGATGGCGATGAATACCGCGCCGAGTAAGACAGAACTGCCGATCAGTGACAGTAAGGCCAGCCAGCTTGCCGCATCAATGCCGCCGCCTGTCAGCGCAAGCACCACGGCGGTGCTGCCATAACCGAACAGGGTCGCGAAAGCGAGAATAGTGAGCTGTCCGAGAAACTTGCCGAGAATGACCTGTTTGCGCCCGATCGGATAGCTCAGCAGCAACAGCATGGTGCCGCGTTCCATTTCACCGACAACCGCATCATGAGAGATCAGCAGTGCAATCAGCGGGATGAGAAAAATGGTGAGGCTGGAGAGACTGACAATCACCACATCCAGCCGGTTAGAGCCGATGGTGGTGCCGGTCGGTGCATTGCCGAGAAAACTCATGCTGAGTGCCAGCGCAGCCAGCAGTAGAGTGGTTGCCAGCACCCAGCGGTTGCGCAACCCTTCCTGAATTTCCTTACCGGCAATATGAATGAGATTTTTCATTCCGCGGCCTCTTTAACTGTGAGGAAATGGGCGTAAAGCTCATCCAGTGTCGGTGCCATGACATCAATATCCGTGATGTTATGGTTCTGAGCGATAACGGAGTTCAGAACCTGCATTTTATTTTCTGCGGAGACATCCGCCTCAAAACTTGCAAAGCCGGTTTTCCGCCAGCCTATCCGCAGGGATTGTCCGGCGCTCTGCGGTGCGGTTTCGCCTTCAGCTAAGCTGACACGGATACGCACCGGCAGACGGGCAATATGGCGCAGATCATCCAGTGAACCGTCAGCAATGACCTTGCCGCGATTGGCGATAATCACCCGTCCGACACGATTTTCCAGTTCGGTGAGCGCATGGGAGGACATCAGAATGGTGGTACCTTCTGCACGCATAACCTCCAGCAAATCATAGAAGTTTTTGCGCAAGGCAGGATCAAGGCCGGTTGTCGGTTCATCCAGCAACAGCACGGCGGGTTTGCCGAGCAAAGCCTGCGCCAGACCAAGCCGCTGGCGCATGCCTTTGGAATAGGTGCCGACACGGCGGTCTGCCGCATGGGACAGGCCGACATGATCGAGCAGTGCAGCGGTTTCCTTCACAGCAACGGATTTGAGCTTGGCGTAAAAAGACAGGGTTTCCCGTCCGGTCAGCGCCATATTGAAAGAGACATGCTCGGGCAGATAGCCAAGCTTGCGCCGTGCCGCGAATTGTCCGGCTGCGGGATCTTCACCCAGCACCAGCACTTTGCCATGTGTCGGGCGGATCAATCCCAGCATCAGCTTGATCATCGTGGTCTTGCCTGCACCATTATGGCCGACCAAGGCAATATTTTCACCGGCATTCAGCACATAGGACGCATCGCTGATGGCATTGAATGTGCCATAGGTTTTGGTGACACCGGCAAGCTTTACGGTTTCAGTCATGATTTATTTTCGCCTCCGGATTTGACCGGCATCGCAGGCGGTTTCATCAGCGGATAGCTGTCAATGACACCGCCCGGCATCAATGCGGGAAATTGCGTCTGCGCCCAGCGGATTGTCTGGATCGCCGGACTGTTGATAAGAATTTTGGCCTGCGGAGCTGTCCACAGCACTTTGTCGATCAGATCATTCGGCCGGTAGGGGCTGTCAGCAATGCCGTCGCCATTGAGGTCAAAGGCGGGATTGTCGCTCCAGAAATTGCCGCGGCCTTTGGCCGACCAGTCGAGATTGCGTGTGCCGACATATTTGACCTGATTGCGGTTGTTGATGAAGGCATTGCCGCTCATCACATTGCCTTCGGAACCGGCCGTGAAATGGATGCCGATACTGCAATTTTCAAACTGATTGCCGGTGAATTTGTTCTTATTGGCGTTGTAGATGAAAACGCATTTCTCAGGCCCTAGCCGCAGGTTGCCAGTCTCTGCAGACGGGTCAGTTTCCGGTGCTGGCATGCCGTGCTCGGCGCTTTGCACACCGGCATCCATCCAGCGGTCAGCCGATTGCATTTTGCCGATCACCCGATTGCCGGTGATGACGGAACTGTTGGCATAGTTTAGCAGCAACCCGTGATCGCGGTCACCCTCCGAAAGATTGCCGGTAATTTTGAGCCGGCTGGTATACATAATGGCAAAGCCGACAGAATTATTGCGCGAGATATTATCGCTGACTTCGCTGTCATTGGTGTACATATAATGCACAGCAAAACGTACATTTTCCATGAGATTGCCACGGAAGATATTCTTGCGGCTGGCATTGGTATAAATGCCGTCGCGGCCATAGCGGATGATATTATTCAGCACTTTGGCACCCGGTGCATTCCAGATGGAAACACCGCTGCCGGTTTGCGCCATACGCACACCGCGCTTGCCAATAATCTCATTGCCTTCGGCCACGGAATCTTTGGCACCATGCAGATAGATACCATAGAGATTATCAATCAACCGGTTATTCTCTGCGCGCGCGCCGGTGGCGGTTTTGGCGATGAAAATACCTGAATTGAGATCAAAGAGATTGTCGCCGGAACCACGGATTTCCAATCCGCGAATGATGGTTTCCGGTGCATTGACGGTAATCGTATTGCCGGTGCCGGAGCCGTAAAGCACGGCTCCGGCTTCCCCCTCCAGCATGACTGTCTTGTCAATGACGACTGACCCGTCATGCCGCCCTTTGAGCAGGCGGATCGTTTCCCCCGCCGGTGCCTGATCAAGGACGGTCTGCAGATTTTGTCCGGCAGATACGGTGATTTCTCCGGCCAGTGCCGGAGAAATCAATGTGGGCAGCAGGCCGGAAAAACACAAAGCCGTGGCCAAAGCATAGTGCTTCATTGCGGGCGCTCTGTGCTCCGGTAAAGCTGCGGAATTGCGTTTTTCCTTATGGCGCTGATGCTGCATGATGTTTACGCGCCTTTCGGCTCAACAAGCATACGGCCTTTCATTTCCATATGCATGGCATGGCAGAACCACGAGCAGTAATACCACCACACGCCCGGCTTATTGGCGATGAAGGTGACCGAGGCTGTAGCCTGCGGTGCCACTTCCATATTGATCCCGTAATTGATGATCGAGAAACCATGGGTCAGGTCTTCGATTTCATCAATATTGGTCACATAGACAGTGACTTCATCGCCCTGTTTGACGGTGAATTCCTCAAGACTGAAGGCCGGTGCGGCAGAGGTCATATAAACGCGGACTTTATTACCGTCGCGAATGACCTCAGCAGCCTCCATCAGATCGACGCCATCGGCCTTTGCCTGTGCAACAGCATCGGCAAAGAACGGATCTTCACGATTCCAGGCATTGACCGGATTGATCTTGGAGCGATGTACGATTGTTGCGTCATGCGGTTCGGCAAAGCTTGGTCCGTCATGGACAATCACCATTTTATCTCCGGAAATATCAATGAGCTGGTCATTTTCCGGTTTGAGAGGACCCACATTGAGATAGCGGTCTTTGGAGAATTTATTGAGGGAGATCAGCCATTTACCGTCAGCCTCTTTAGTTTGCCCCATCGAGGTGTGGTTGTGACCTGGCTGATAATGCACATCAAGTTTCTGGCGGATCGGATCGACCTTTTCGCCCTTGAAGGCACGTTTGGCATCCTCAATGTTCCATTTGCAGACCTGACTGTCGATAAACAGTGTCGTGTAGGCATTGCCCTTGCCGTCATAGGCCGTGTGCAAAGGCCCGAGACCGAGTTCCGGTTCAGCCACAACAGCATCACGCGGATTGATTTTGTCATCAAACAGGTCGTCAAATTTGCGCACATCGAAAACGGTGACGGTCGGCGACAATTTACCATTGGCCACAATATGGATGCCGTCCGGTGCGGTATTCATACCATGCGGGCTGTTCGGCACCGGAATATAGCGGGTGAATTTGGAGCCTTTGCGTCCGTCAATCACCGGCACGCCGTTGATTTCCTTGAACTCGCCTTTGGCAACCGCTTCTTCAATGCGTTTCAGGTTGAAGATAACAATCCAGTCCTGCTCACTGCCCATCATTTCGGCCAGTGTCACGCCCTCTTCGGAATTGTAGCAGGTCGCGAAAGCATATTTGCCCTGATAGTCACAGTCCACATTATCGAGATTGCCGCTGACCATTACCTGCCATGCTACCTTCATGCTTTCGCCGTCTACGGCGGTGAAAATCGCATGATAGTTTTTGGTATCTGTCAGATTTTTACCGTCATTCGGGATCGGCACGCGGTCTTCACCATTACAGAAGACATAGCCGGTCTTCGGATATTTCTGCACGCGCAGGCCATGAACCGTGTGCTGGTTCGGCAGCTGAATGATCTTGTCGCATTTCATCACATCAAGGCGGATGCGGCAGACGCGGGTATTGGCCTTGTCATTGGCGTAGAGATAGCGGCCGTCATAGGTGCCGTCAGTAAAGGAGAGATGCGGATGGTGCAGGTCACCATTGTCGAAAACGCCGCCGCGGTCTTTCATAAACTCACGGTCTTCAGGCAGCATGCCTTCGGTCAGAACTTTCAGGCTTTCATTGGTCTGTCCCCAACCGGTGGCGCTGTCACGGTTGAAAACCGGAATGCGCATCAGTTCACGCATGGATGGCAGGCCGACAATACGGACTTCGCCGCTCTGGCCGCTGGAAAAGAAGGTGTAATATTCATCCAGTTCCCCTGGTTTGACTTCCGCGCTTGAACCGGATCCGGATGCAGCCATGGCCTGCTTCGGTGCGCCGGCCATGACAAGCGCACCGCCCATGCCGCTGGCACCGGCAGCGGCCACAAAAGCCGAGGTGCCGAGTAATTGCCGTCTGTTCATGCGGGTTTTATTTTCTTGCTCAGACATTGCTTTGTCTCCAGTTGAAAATTTCAGGATGCTGCGTCCGGTGCGGATGCGCCGATAACAGCTTGTCCGTTATGGGTGATGATGGTTTTTGACTGGCTGCCGGTACGTTCTGCCGGTGGCGTATAAGGCGCGTTGCGGGCAGCGAATTTCTCACGTTTGACGCGCACCTGAATCATATGCGGGCAGCGCTGGTCATCGTGGTAAAGCTCCTGACAATGCATGCAGTAGATACATTCATTGACATTGATATGGCCTTCCGGATGGATGGACTGTACCGGACATTCGACAGCGCAGCGCTGACATGGCGAGCCGCATTCCGGCCAGCGTTTCAGCCATTCAAACATGCGGATACGACCAGGTATGGCGAGTGCCGCGCCGAGCGGGCACAGATAGCGGCAGAAGAAGCGCTCGATGAACAGACCGGCAGTCAGCAAGGTCAGGGCATAGATGACGAACGGCCATTCGCGGGCGAATTTCAGGATAATCGCGGTTTTGAACGGTTCGACTTCAGCGAAAACCTCGGCCAGCGCCACGGAATAGAGCGACAGACCAAACAGGCCGAGGAAGATAATATATTTGATCGGCCACAGGCGTTCATGCAGGCCCCATGGCAGTTTGACCTGCGGTACTTTCAGCCATTGTGCCAGATTGTTACTCAGTTCCTGCAGCGCACCGAAAGGGCAGAGCCAGCCGCAGAACGGGCCGCGTCCCCAGAACAGCAGACCGGCAGCAACCGAGCCCCATAACAGGAAGGTCAGCGGGGAGGTCAGGAAGAATTCCCAGTTGAAGCCGGTGATAAGTGAATTGGTGAAAGTCAGGACATTGACGACTGACAATTGGGTGTTGGTGTAGAAGCCAAGCCAGACAAGGATGAACAGAAGATAGCCGCGTCTGACCCATGCGAAGAAGCGCGGACGTCTGACCAGATGGTTCTGGAAGAAGAAGATTGCGACCAGCACCAGAATGGCGAAAGCAGTAATCACAATATTGATTTTGTTCATCTGCCACATCTGGATCCACAGCGGATTATCTTCCCCGAAGAAATCAGGCATGGATGCTTCACCGACAGGTGCGCTGACATGCGGATTGTTCGCAGTCGCTGCATCCGCAGCAGGCTGAGCCGGTGTCACGACAGATTTGGCAGGTGCGGTGATGGTTACATATTGATCGGGAAGTGTATAACCGAGGTCATAGAAGATGCTGGCTTTGTCGCGGGCACCAAAGCCACGCTGTACCAGTAATTGCAGTTCCCATGGCTTTGTTACGTCGAAAGCGAAACCTTCCGGCACCGTAAACAATGCGATTTCACGCAAATCCGGTGCGCCTTCAGCAGCAATATTGCCGATACGCGTATGGTTTTTATCCCGAAAACGGATGCCCTGACCGTCCTGCAACAGTTCGATACGGTCGAAAATACCGCCGCGTACATAGCCCGATCCCTTGAAGGAATAGGCTCCGTCACCGGCAACCAGTACGGCCTGCTGGCCGGGTTTAAGCCGTTTCTGCAGCTGGTCATATCCGGCCTGTCCAAGCAGGCTGAGACCTATGGACGGCACTGATACCGGCGCGACATAGAGCTCGATAAACTGGTATTCCGGAGCGGATGTTTCAGGGTTTTCTGCCGCACGCGGTTGTTTGGCATCAAGGAAGGCTTGCGTTACTTCGCCGACACTGAGCTTCAGGCTGCGGACAGAACCGTCGCCGGTCAGTTCCTGCCAGTCCCGGATATCCTGTTTTGACAGATCAACAGTGCGGGTTTCCTGCGGTGCCGCGACTTGTCCGGCAGCAAGCTGATTACCCAGACGGCCGCTACGGATCAGCCCGACAGCCGAGCGCACCACACTGTCGCCCATGACCAGAACAGTGACCGTGGCACCGCTGACAATCTCGACCTGAGGCGGTTTGGCAGTGCCTGAAGCAACGGCATTGAAATCGCTGTTAATCAGGGAGTTGAGCGCCGCCACCACTTTGGCTTCGGGAATGCCGATCAGCACAATCGGCTCTTTATGGTCGGCAAGTTTGATGCCGCGAATGATACCTTTGGTATCAATGCCCACGAGAATATGGATCGGCTTGCCGGAATAGCCGACTGAACTGGTAAAATCCGAATTCAGATAAATATAGCCGAGCAAATCCTGATTTTTATAAACCGGCGCAATCGGCGGTTCGCCTTGCGGCGTGCCGATACGATCCGCATCCTGAAACAGTTCCTGTACTTTTAGCACAGGCAGATACTTGTCCAGCTGAGCGGCAAAGGCTGTTGATTGCAGGCTGACGAAACCGCTTAACAGAAGACAGAACAGCAGGATCAGTTTTCTGATGGAAAGTGCCGGACGATCATAAATGCGGTTCATATCAGGTGCTCACTGCAAGTCAGGTGCTGCAGCAGCAGGCTGCTCAGCGGTTATGCAGTGGACTTTAATGAAGTGGCGGAATGCGTCTTTGCGTCAGAACAAACTGACGATAATTGCAGGTGTTAATTATCTGAATATGTGCAGTTTGCTGCCCTTAGCGGAAGTACACACGGTATAAAAATTCCGGCAATGTATGATTGCGGCGGATATATATTCTCGGAATGCCAAACGGGTCATCATTTGGTTTAGCGCGCGAGGCAATTGTCGTGACCGCAGTCTGAAAGCCTGCCTCGCGTACCATTAAGCGGTGTGTCTGATTATTGGCACCGTAAGGATAGCAAAAATGAGGAACCTCTGCGCCCAGCATGTCCTCCAGACGTGATTTTGATTCACTGATCTGGCGGCGGGCTTCCTCATCCGGTGTGTCATTCAGATTGACATGGTCAAGCGTATGGGCGCCGACTTCATGTCCCAATGCTGCCCATTCACGCATTTGCGTAACGGACATACATGCCATTTCCGGAATGCCGATTGCCTTGTCCCAAATATTGCTGCCACCGATCTGGTTGGCCACAAAATAATTCGTGGCGGTGAAGCCGCACTCTGCAAGAACCGGTGCGGCATTTTCCAGCACATTCAGGAAGCCGTCATCAAAAGTCAGAACAGCAACCTTTCCGGTTTTCTCACCCTTAATGTAAGGCATGGCATCCCGCACGGAGAGCCCCTGATAGCCGAGCTTTTTCAGCCAGCGCATCTGACTTGCAAAGCGTTTCGGATGCACAAAAAGGCTGCGAAAAGGGACACTGCTGCCGACAGCCGCAATATGATGATAGACAAGAATCGGTACTGTCATAGGCAGATGCTTTTACTCTTCGGGCAGGGGACGGGCTATCAGTAGCCGTCAATATCAACATAATGCATGGATTTTTTGCCACGGGCTCCATCGATAAAGCCGACCAGACTGCCTAAATTCGCAGCAATCGTTAGCAGGCCTCTTTCGCGATAGATGGGCAGTAATAAGCTGCCAACAAGCACTTTATAAACACGCGAAAGAACGGATTTGAAGGTGCGCCATAAGCTGCCGCTCTTCTGGTTTTTCATGCGTTCCAGATGCACTGTTCTGGCATGATCGCGGTTACGGCGATAATAATAGCTCAGTTTCAGGCGTGAAGCGGGAACGGTTTCATAGGCAATGGCGTGCGGTGTCCAGCCTGTTTTTGCGCCAAGAGCTTTCGCCTCGGCCCATAGCTGCCAGTCTTCGCCGCCGGCCTGACCCAAAGCCGCGTCAAAGCGCAATCCGGTTGAGCGGAAAAAGTCGAGATTGCCCATCCAGCTGCCGGTAGCAAGTTTCAGCTGTCCGGCTTTGCCTTCATCGCGCTTTTTAATGGAGCGGTTTTCAGCATTGCGGTTCACTTTATCGACACCCTGCCAGACAATTCTTTGCCAGAATGAAAGCTTGCCTTCCGGTGGTGCAAAACGTACCGGTGCGCCGACAATATCAAGATCGAGGTGATCGCGTTCTTTCAGCAATTCCATGAGCCATTGCGGCTCTACCTGTTCGTCATCGTCAGCAAATGTCAGCAGATCATAACCATGATCAACAGCATAATTGAGTACATGATTTCTGGCGGATGCGATGCCTAAAACCGGCTCAACAGCATAGACGACTTCAGCAGGTGAAACTCTTGCCTTAAAGTCATTGATAATCGAGCAGGCTGTTTTCTCGTGATTGTTTTCTACAATTAAAAAACAGACCTGTATCCCCTCAGGAATAATCAGCCGGGCATAAGACATCAGTAATGTCTGCAGCATAACGGGGCGATCTTTTGTGATCGTGCCGATGCAAATTTTCCGGTGCGTTTTTGAAACCAAAAACTATTCCCCCTGTGACCCCGACTTTGATTCCCATCTATCTGCCCCATCTATCTGAACGTGAGATAATTTCCCCACAATCTCCCGTGCAGATAGTTGCGATGAGAATTCTTATAATATCATAAGATAACAATTTAATGTTATGTAAAAAAGATGGTTTCACTCATAAAAATGCGTATTATTTTAAAATTTATTGAAAAATTGTGATCTATTCTGGCTCTGTATGGCCAAATTGAAGATAAAGGCAAATTTTTATTAGATACTACATAATATACTAGCGCCGATATGGTGCTGTATTTAAAGGTGATTTGGGGAGAGGGCGCTGAGTATAGCTGTTCCCGAGTGAGAGGCCTCATTAAAGCTTTTGAGAGGTCGCGAGATGTGCAGCGCCGGTAACGGCATGATGCCGTCTGTGCTGATTGTAATATACTATTTTATGGGATTTGGATGGTGGGCGTAACAGGGATTGAACCTGTGACCCCTACAATGTCAATGTAGTGCTCTCCCGCTGAGCTATACGCCCATCCGATGACGCGCATACACCATATTGGTTCGCGCGCGTCAATGCCCTTTTGAAGAATAAAGAGAAAAAACTTTGTTTTACCTGTTGTTTTTCAACAGGCTTATCCCGATACCTGAAATCAGGCTGCCAGCAACATTTTCTCGATCTCATTCACGAGATCACGTAGGTGAAACGGCTTGGACAATACCTTGGCTTCACGCGGTGCGTTTGAATCAGGATTGAGGGCAACGGCAGCAAAACCGGTGATGAACATGACTTTGAGGTCAGGATCAATTTCGGTTGCACGGCGTGCCAGTTCAATTCCGTCCATTTCAGGCATAACAATATCCGTCAGCAGCAAAGAGAAAGGCTCTTCGCGCAGACGCTCATAGGCGCTGGCTCCATTGTCGAAATGGGTGACATGATAACCGGCTTTTTCCAGTGCTTTCACCAGAAAACGGCGCATATCATTATCATCTTCAGCAAGCAGAATTCTTTTCATTGGTCCGTCCGAATGTCTGTACGCTTTTTATCTGCGTGTCCCCAGCATGATATTGCGGTGACAAAATGGCAAGAAAAGCGATTCAATCTGATCCTATAAGACGCTGCTTTGGTAAATATCGGATGAATCATTCCCATTAATCTGCCCTGTCTCTGCGACCGGCAGGGCAAAAGTGTTTTATTGCCTATGCATTTTGGCAGGCAAGAACGACGTTAAAAATACCATATAGGGCAGTTCAAGAAAATGTCATGTGTCATGGTATGAAATTGTTCTTAAATAATAAACTGAATGCCTGCTGCCGGTATTTTCTGGCAAAATATGACAATTCCGGCTTTGCTTTTCCGGATTATCAGTTAGGCTTGAGAAATGAACCGGCTATCCGGCCAAATAATCCGGGCATATGCCTTTGCAGTATATGAAAGTGAAGAATGAGCCTGCAACGGGATTTTCAGATAATCACTCCTTTTGAAGTCTGTGCTCCGGCGCAACAGCGCATCCCGTTCGTTTTTAATTCGCCGCATAGCGGCAATTATTATCCGCGGACATTTCTGCAGCAATCCCGTCTCAGCCCCCATGATATCCGTCAGTCGGAAGACTGCTATGTGGATGAATTATTCGCCATGGCTGTGCCGCTGGGCGCGCCATTGTTGCGTGCGCATTTCCCGCGCGCCTATCTGGATGTGAATCGTGAGCCCTACGAACTCGACCCGAAAATGTTTAACGAGCCTGTGCCGTCTTATGCGAATATCAGGTCGACACGGGTTGCGGGCGGCTTAGGCACAATCGCTAAAATCGTTGGTGAAGGTCAGGATATTTATAAATCCAGACTGCCATTATGTGAGGCGCTCGACCGGATCGAAACCATCTACAAGCCATATCATCATGTGCTCGGACAGTTGCTGAGCGATACGCGGGCACAATTTGGCTATGCTGTTCTGGTGGATTGCCACTCGATGCCAAGCGGAATGGATCTGGCTGATAATGCCGGTCAGAACGGGATTGCAGGGCGGCCGGATTTCATTATCGGTGACCGTTTCGGACGGTCCTGTTCGGATGCCTTGTCATGGGCGGCAATCGAGCTGTTACAGAATATGGGCTATAATGTTGCGCATAATAAGCCTTATGCCGGTGGCTATATTACCGAGCATTACGGACGCCCGCATCGTGATTTCCATGCTTTGCAGATTGAAGTGAACCGCGCACTCTATGTCGACGAAAACAGCCTTGAGCACCTGCCGTCATTTGCGGGGCTTTGCCGTGATCTGACGCAATTCATGGCAGATCTGACGGCCTTGCCGGATTATGTATTTTTGCAGAAACCGCAGGCCGCAGAATGAAAAATACATAAAAAAAGACCGCACAAAAGTGCGGTCCAAAATCTAGGGAGGAAACGCCCTTGCGGGCGAAAACAGACATATTGTCCGTTAACTATTTTATTTTGCCGGTGAGTTACGGTCAATTCGGAATTCGGAAAAATCAGACATTTTTATGAAAATTCTGAATTTTCTGAAGTTACAATCAAATTAACTTATTGATATATTTCATCAAAATACTTTGGCTAAAAGCTGTAGCTCAAGCATTTTGATGAGAGATATCGCCGAAATTTTGTCGAAATGCTAAAATCCTGCTGTGAAATGGAGTGAATTTTCGTGGTGAATTCGTCGTTTTTGAAAGAGGTTGCACAGGCAGCGTCTGAACAAACCCTGCCGCGATTCCGGCAAAAAATCGCAATCGATAATAAATATACTGTCGGTTTTGATCCGGTAACCGAAGCGGATCGCGAAGCTGAAAAAGCCATTCGCAAAGTGATCAATCAGCATTTTCCCGATCACGGAATTCTGGGCGAAGAATTTGGCGGCGAAAATCTCGACAGCAGCCATATCTGGGTGATTGATCCGATTGACGGTACCCGTGCTTTTATTTCCGGACTGCCGGTTTGGGGTACGTTGGTCGGCCTGATGGTTGATGGCGATGCCCGTATCGGCATGATGTCTCAGCCTTTCACCAATGAGATGTTTTATGCGCTGGGCGATGGTGCGTTCTGGAGCGGGCCGGAATATGCAGGCAATGGCGGGCATGTGCAGCTGAAAACCCGCCAGACAACAGATTTGTCGGAAGCAACTGTTTTCACAACGTCACCGGCTTTGTTCAAAGACAAGCAGCGCGAGGCGTTTGATCGTCTGGAAGCGCAGGTGCGTTTGTCGCGTTATGGTGTGGATTGCTATGCCTATGCAATGCTGGCTTCCGGTTTTGCCGATCTGGTGATTGAAAGCGGTTTGCAGCCTTATGATGTTATGGGCTTAATTCCGGTGATTGAACAGGCGGGCGGTGTCATCACGCAGGCCGATGGCGGGCCTGCGGAGAAGGGCGGCTATATTGTTGCGGCCTCTTCGGCAGCCCTGCATGAACAGGCTCTGAAACTGCTGAACGCCTGACTATTGCGGCCTATGCTTCAATCAGTGCCGGTTCAGTATTTTGTTCCGGCGCGTTTGATCCTGGTATGAATGCATCAAACGCTGCCCAGACCTGCTCCCGATAAAAATCGCTTTCCTGCAATAATTCATGTCGCGCACCGTCAATGGTAATCAGAGAGGCGCTGCGCAATTTTTCAGCAAGGCGCACTGCTGCTTTACCATCGACAACACGGTCGGCACCGGGAACGATAAACAGCGTCGGGATCGCAAAATTCTCGTAAAATTGCGTATTATTGATGCTGTGAATGGCATTGAGCGTTTGTGCCAGCCAGCGGATTGTCGGCCCTGCGACACCCAGTTGCGGGTAGTCGCGGGTGATTGCGGCATTGCGCAGATAGCGGGTTTGATCATGCGTAAGCGGGTTGCTGTCAAAACTCTCCGGCGGCAGTTGCAAAGGGACTTTACCAGCATAGCGGCTGCCAAAACCGGATGATGCCAGCAATGTGGCAAGCGGCCTAAGCTGACGGTCTGAAAAGATGCTGCGCGCCAGCCCGAGAAAAGGGGAAACCAGCACCATGCGGCGGATACGCGATTGCAGCATTTCGTGAGATTGCAAGGCGATTAATGCGCCGGTTGAATGTGCCAGAATATAATAAGGCGGCGGGCAGTCCGGCATGATGATGGTCTTGAGAAAAATCTCGAAATCACTGCGGTAATCGGAAAATTTTCGGACATATCCACGCGCGGCATCTTTGAGAATACGGAACGACCCGCCCTGACCGCGCCAGTCCATTGTCGCAATACAAAAACCGCGCCGGTTCAGATCACTGATCGTTTCATAATATTTTTCAAAGGCTTCATTGCGCCCGTGGAGCAAAATGACAGTGCCGTTGCGCGGTGTGTCTTCCGCATAGGGACAAATAGCATAGCGCAGCTCAAACCCGTCGGCAGACTGAAAATAGCCAGCCTGCAATCCTGCGGGTACCTTGTTATTTTCTGTCTCAAAAAACGGATTTGTCATTGCTGCTACTCTTGTCATTGCGTGCCGGTGAAGCTTCGATGCTTCTTATATGGTCTGCATATAGCGGGATCATGGCGGGCGGAAGACAAATTGTAAATGCCGGAATTACCCCCTTGAAATATGTTTTTTGTAATACCAGATCATTGGTGTAGCCGCCTGATAAGGGGCTGCGCAAACGAGAAAGGCTCGCCGATAACGGGAGTTTTTCAGACAGTCTTTTAACGCAACGTCGCTCTGAAGGAGGGCATTTTATGCGTCATTTTGATTTTTCTCCGCTTTACCGTTCAACCGTTGGTTTCGACCGTTTGTTCACGATGCTGGACAGTCTCGGCCAGCCGGAAAGTGCGCAGGCTTATCCGCCTTATAATATCGAGCGCACCGGTGAAAGCTCCTATCGTATTACTATGGCCGTGGCCGGTTTCGATCAGAATGAGATTGAAATTGAAGCTCACCGCAATCAGCTAACCATCAAAGGCACCAAGATTGCCGATGAAGCGGACAGTGAAAAAGAATTCCTCTATCGCGGAATTGCATCGCGTGCGTTTGAACGCCGCTTCCATCTGGCCGACCATGTTGAGGTCGCCGGTGCGAGCCTGAAAAACGGCCTCCTGCATATTGATCTGAAGCGTGAGATTCCGGAAGAACTGAAGCCACGCAAGATTAATGTGACGAGTGTTTCAGGCGATACTGTGCAAAGCATTGATGCCAAAACAGTTGATGCAAAAGCAATCAGCAAAAACTGATCTGCACATATTGTGAGTAATGAAAAAGGGCAGGAAATTTCCTGCCCTTTTTTTGTTTGTTATAATGCTTTGATAAGGCTGACGAATTTATCTGTCTCGGCTTGCGTAGTGGCGAAGCTGGTAACAAGACGAATGAAAGTTTCGTCCTCAGCAATCGGATCGGCGCTGTGCGGCGGGTTCCAATCATAGAATACTGCGCCCTGCGCCAGTAGTTTTTCACTGTCTGACTTTTTCAGAATGGCGAAAATCTCATTGGCCTGCGGTTGCCATGCCAATTTCACTTTACCGGAAGTTTCGATAGCATTTGCCATTCTGGTGGTCATGGCATTGGCATGACGGGCAAGATTGAGCCACAGATCATCTTTGAGATAAGCATCAAACTGTGCGGCAATGAAACGGGTTTTCGAGAACAGCTGCGCCGCACGTTTGCGGATAAATGGCAGGTCTTTTGCCTGATCAGGATTCATGAACACCAGCGCCTCTGCACACCAGCAGCCGTTTTTGGTGCCGCCGAAAGAGACAATATCCACGCCCTGTTTCCATGTCATTTCTGCCGGTGTAACACCCAGCGTCACCAGAGCATTAGCAAAGCGTGCGCCATCGAGATGCAATGGCAGATTATGCTCACGGCAGATAGCTGAAATCGTGGCGATTTCGTCAAGTGAATATAGTGTGCCGATTTCTGTGGCCTGCGTGATAGTCACAGCCATTGGCTGACCGGCATGGATAAAGGCAGGGTTGAAGCGCTTCAGTTCTTTACGCAGATTTGCCGGATCCATTTTACCCAGAGCGCCGTCTACCGGATGCAGACGGGCGCCGCCGGTGAAATATTCCGGTGCGCCACATTCATCTTCGATCACATGGGCTTCACGATGGCAAAGCGATACACCGCCCGGACGGTTGACGCTGGCCAGTGCCAGAGAATTGGCGGCTGTACCTGTGCCGACAAAATAAACCGCAACTTCGCGTTCAAATAATTCATTGAAGCGTTGCTCGACTTTTTTGTCGATTTCACTGGCACCATAGGAAGCAGCAAAGCCACCGGCATGAGCAGTAATATTGGCATTGATATCAGGATGGGCACCGGCCCAGTTATCGGAAGCGAAGAACATCAATAGCTCCGTATGCGTCAGGACTAAGAACTAAACTGCAAATCGTTTAGAGGGTGCAGTTTAATGTGATGCGTGTTTATAGCTGGTTTTTTCTGACACACGAATGAAACCTGATATCAAGTTTCGGTGTGGTCACATTGACGCAGTTTTTCTGATTTGTGTCTGATGCTGTCAGCTAAATCCTTGTTTTTTCATATGATGAAATTTATTGCGCAATAAAATTACAAAAAATCGATTTAAAATTGAATATTTCGTGCTTGTAGAGCAGAAAATATTCTGCAATAAAATGATAGGGCAGCAATGCTGACCTATTGAGTGAAGTTCGGTCTAAGGAAAATCCGGCGAATTTTGCTGCAATTCATGCTATGATTTTACCTGTTTTCCGCAATGGCAATCAAAGCGGCCGTTGCGATAACCGGTGAGAGCATTCCGTTCATGCGCACGCCATTGCGTGCTTAGTAACAAGGGAGGCCGGTCAATGATTAATCTGATGTATTATGCTGTCTGCTTCCTTTGGTGCGCTGCACGGACAGGCATTTTCACAAGCTCATTTAACAATTCTGTCGTTTCAGTTCCGGCTTTTATCCCGTCCGGAGGACGGGTTGGTGCCGCACGCCTGAGCCGGCACATGGCCCTGTACCGGGTCTAAGGAGGTTTCGATGTTGATCAAGTCGCATTCTGTTGGGGCATTTCAGGCTCATACGCATACAGAAAAAGGCGGCAAAACCACAACATCGACTAAAACCGCCCAAACATCCCGAACTATGCCCAAGAAACAAGGGCTCTATGATCCGCGACATGAGCATGATGCCTGTGGTGTCGGCTTTATTGCGCAGATGAAAAATGTGCCGTCGCACCAGATTGTGCTGGACGGCTTGCAGATGCTTGAAAATCTGACGCATCGCGGTGCCGTGGGCGCCGATCCGCTGATGGGCGATGGCGCCGGTATTCTGGTGCAGATTCCGCACCAGTTTTTTGCACAAGAAATGGCAAAAGCCGGTATTCATCTGCCGGATGCCGGACATTATGCTGTCGGCCAGATTTTCATGCCGCAGGATGTGAAGCTGCGTGCCCATCTGGAGCGGGTGATTACGGAAGTGATTGCTGCAGAAGGCCAGACATTGCTCGGTTTCCGTACCGTGCCGGTGGATAATAGTTCACTGTCTAAAGCGCCGGAGATTGCTGCAACCGAGCCGGTGCATCGTCAGGTATTTATTGGTCGTAATCCGAATATTGCCAGCGATGATGATTTCGAGCGCCGGTTGTTTGTGCTGCGTAAAGTAATTTCCAACCGGATTTTCCAGGAAACCGAAGGCCGTGACAACGGTTTCTATATTGTCTCCATGTCTGCCCGTACCGTTGTTTATAAAGGCATGTTTCTAGCCTATCAGGTCGGTGCTTATTACAAAGACTTGGCCGATCCGCGTTTTGAGAGCGCCATTGCGCTGGTGCATCAGCGCTTTTCAACCAATACTTTCCCGTCATGGAAACTGGCGCATCCGTATCGCATGGTTGCCCATAATGGCGAGATCAACACGCTGCGCGGCAATGTAAACTGGATGGCTGCGCGTCAGGCTTCGGTGGATAGCGAGCTGTTCGGCAATGATATTTCCAAGCTCTGGCCGATCTCCTATGAAGGCCAGTCGGACACAGCTTGTTTTGATAATGCACTCGAATTTCTGGTGCAGGGCGGTTATCGCCTGAGTCATGCGATGATGATGCTGATCCCTGAAGCCTGGGGCAATAACAAGCTGATGGCGGATGAGCGCAAGGCATTTTACGAATATCATGCTGCTTTGATGGAGCCTTGGGATGGCCCTGCCGCCGTTGCTTTCACCGACGGCCGTCAGATTGGCGCGACGCTGGATCGTAACGGTCTGCGTCCGGCACGTTATCTGGTGACGGATGATGACCGGATCATTCTGGCATCGGAGGCGGGCGTATTGCCGGTGGATGAAAGCCGCATCGTCAAAAAATGGCGGTTACAACCGGGGCGTATGCTGCTGATTGATCTGGAAGAGGGACGCATTGTCAGTGATGACGAGCTGAAATCCCAGATCGCCAGCGCGCATCCATATCGCCAATGGCTGAAAAACACACAGCTGGTGCTGGAGGATCTGGCGCCGGTGGAACCACGTGCTTTGCGCCGTGATGTCAGCCTGATCGAGCGTCAGCGCAGCTTTGGTTACACACAGGAAGACACCAAACTGCTGATGGCGCCGATGGCGACAACGGGGCAGGAAGCGGTTGGTTCGATGGGTACGGATACACCGATTTCCGCGCTCTCGGACAAGGCCAAACTGCTTTATACCTATTTCAAGCAGAATTTTGCGCAGGTCACCAATCCGCCGATTGATCCGATCCGGGAAGAACTGGTGATGAGCCTCGTATCTTTCATCGGGCCGCGTCCGAACCTGTTTGATCTGGTCGGCACATCACGGCGCAAGCGCATGGAAGTGCGCCAGCCGATCCTGACCAATGCTGATCTGGAAAAAATCCGCTCCATCGGCCATTCGGAAGACCGGTTTGACACCAAAACACTGGATATTACCTATCCGGTGAATGAAGGAGCGGCAGGTATGGATGGCACATTGGCACGCCTGTGCGACCGTGCGGAAGCGGCGGTGCATGGCGGCTATAATATCATCATCCTGTCAGACCGGCAGGTCGGGCCTGATCGTATCGCTATTCCGGCTTTGCTGGCAACAGCTGCTGTGCATCATCATCTGATCCGCAAAGGTCTGCGTACATCTGTGGGGCTGGTGGTCGAGAGTGGTGAACCGCGCGAAGTGCATCATTTCTGCTGCCTTGCCGGTTATGGTGCCGAGGCGATCAATCCGTATCTCGCTTTTGATACGCTGACCGACATGCATCAGCGCGGGGATTTTCCACCTGAGGTGGATAGTAGTGAGATTGTCAGTCGTTATATCAAATCCATCGGCAAAGGCATGCTGAAGGTGATGTCGAAAATGGGCATCTCCACCTATCAGTCCTATTGTGGTGCGCAGATTTTTGATGCCATCGGCTTAAAACAGGATTTTGTTGACCGGTATTTCTTCGGCACAGCTTCGATGATTGAAGGTGTGGGCTTAAATGAAGTGGCACAGGAAACTGTGTTGCGACATAACACGGCCTTTGTGAAAGAAATTGGTGGTACCGGCGCTCTGCCTGCGGGTGGTGAATATGCTTACCGTATTCGCGGTGAGGCGCATATGTGGTCGCCGGATGCGGTGGCCAAGCTGCAACATGCCGTGCGCAATGATAATCCGAAGAGCTTTGCGGAATATTCCGAAATGCTCAACAGCCGTTCTGCGGCAGCCAAAACCATTCGTAGCCTGTTTCACTTAAAGCGCGCGGGTGAACGCGGAAAGAGGCCGGTTGATCTGGCAGAAGTTGAGCCTGCGGCTGAAATCGTCAAGCGCTTTTCAACCGGTGCCATGTCTTTCGGCTCGATCTCGCGTGAAGCACATACAACACTGGCCGTTGCCATGAACCGGATGGGGGCGAAGTCCAATACCGGTGAGGGCGGCGAGGAGCCGGATCGTCTCTACCCGCTGCGTGACGGTTCACCAAACCCGCAGCGCTCGGCGATCAAGCAGGTAGCATCGGGACGTTTTGGCGTGACCACGGAATATCTGGTCAATGCCGACATGATTCAGATCAAGGTGGCGCAGGGTGCCAAGCCCGGTGAAGGCGGTCAGTTGCCGGGTCACAAAGTGGATGCGACAATTGCCAAGACACGTCATTCCACACCACGTGTCGGCTTGATCTCACCACCGCCGCATCATGATATTTATTCCATTGAAGATCTGGCACAACTGATTTTCGACTTGAAAAATGTCAATCCTCAAGCCGATATTTCGGTCAAGCTGGTGTCGGAAGTTGGTGTCGGTACGGTTGCTGCCGGTGTTGCCAAGGCGCGTGCCGATCATATCACCGTTTCCGGTTATGACGGTGGTACCGGTGCGTCGCCGCTGACCTCGCTGAAACATGCCGGTTCCCCTTGGGAAACAGGTCTGGCGGAAACCCATCAGACATTGGTTCTCAATGGTTTGCGCTCGCGCATTGCATTACAGGTCGATGGTGGTCTGCGCACGGGGCGTGATGTGATTATCGGTGCTTTGCTGGGTGCGGATGAATTCGGTTTCTCCACCGCACCATTGATTGCTGCCGGTTGTATCATGATGCGCAAATGCCATCTCAATACTTGTCCGGTTGGTGTGGCGACCCAAGATCCTGTGCTGCGTCAGCGTTTCAAAGGCACACCGGAGCATGTGATTAACTTCTTCTTCTATCTGGCGGAAGAAGTGCGTGTGCTGCTGGCCGAGCTTGGCTTTACCAGACTGGAGCAGATTATCGGCCGTTCAGACCTGCTGGAAAAACAGGCAGCGATTAATCACTGGAAGGCACAGGGACTGGATTTCAGCCGTATTTTCTATCGCCCTTATGCGGCCATTGCTGGCGATGAGGCACAACTGCGCCATACGCAATTGCAGCAGCATCCGATTGATGATGTGCTGGATCGTGATCTGATTGCAGCTGCCGCACCGGCACTGGAAAATCGTGAGAAGGTTACGATTACCCGCAGCATTAAAAACACGGATCGCTCGGCAGGGGCGATGCTGTCCGGTGCGTTGGTCAGTCGTTACCGTCATAAAGGTCTGCCGGAAGATACGATTCAGGTGCGTTTCAATGGGACTGCGGGGCAGTCTTTCGCGGCCTTTCTGGCGCATGGCATCAGCTTTGAACTCCATGGCGAAGGCAATGACTATATCGGCAAAGGCTTAAGCGGCGGGCGGATTATTATCCGTCCGAGTGAAGACAGCCGGCTCAAGGCCGATGAGGCGATTATTGCGGGCAATACTGTGCTCTACGGCGCGATTGAAGGCGAATGTTATATTCGCGGACAGGCGGGCGAGCGTTTTGCTGTGCGTAATTCCGGTGCTGTTGCAGTTGTTGAAGGCGTGGGCGACCACGGCTGCGAGTATATGACCGGTGGTGTGGTGGTTGTGATCGGCGAGACAGGGCGCAATTTCGCGGCTGGTATGTCCGGTGGCGTGGCCTATGTGCTGGATGAAGCTGGTGACTTTGCCCAGCGTTGCAATATGGCGATGGTCGAACTGGAGCCGGTGCCAGAAGAGGATGACATCCTCGAAAAGCTGCATCATCACGGCGGTGACCTGATGCATAAAGGCCGCGTGGATGTTTCCGGCAATATGACCCGTCACGATGAAGAGCGTTTGGCACAGTTGCTGGCCAATCATCATCATTATACGGGATCGCAACAGGCACGGATGATCCTTGATAACTGGGAACAGTATCGTCCGAAATTCGTCAAAGTCATGCCGGTCGAATATCGCCGTGCCTTGGAAGAGATGGAACTTCTGCGCACCAATGTTGCAGCAGAATAAGTCGCTCTCCGGAAAAAGATTGGAATTGAAAAATGGGTAAAGTTACAGGTTTTCTGGAGATCGACCGGCAGGTTGCGCAATATCAGCCGGCATCGGATCGCATCAGGCATTTTCGTGAATTCACTCTGCCGATGAGTGAGCCGGAAGTGCAGAAGCAGGCTGCACGCTGCATGGATTGCGGTGTGCCGTTCTGCCATGGCGATAAAAGTGGTGACAGTGGTTGTCCGGTGAATAACCAGATTCCGGACTGGAATGATCTGGTCTATGCGGGGCAGTGGGAAGAGGCGATTGCCAATCTCCATTCCACCAATAATTTTCCGGAATTTACAGGGCGGATTTGTCCGGCACCATGCGAGGAATCCTGCACGCTCAATCTGGAAGATATGCCGGTGGCCATCAAAACCGTTGAGCAGGCACTGGCTGACAAGGCTTTCGAACTGGGTCTGATACAACCGCAAATCGCGGCTGTTAAGACCGGAAAACGTGTTGCGATTATCGGCTCAGGTCCTGCAGGTCTGGCCGCTGCACAACAGCTCGCACGGGCTGGTCACGGTGTGGATGTTTATGAACGGGAAAGCCGTGCTGGTGGTTTGCTACGTTATGGTATTCCTGATTTTAAAATGGAAAAGCACCTGATTGACCGTCGTATCGCTCAGATGGAAGGCGAGGGCGTGACATTCCATTGCGGTGTGGAAATCGGCAAGGACATTGCGGTCAAGCAACTGCTCAAAGACTATGATGCCGTACTCTATTGCGGTGGTGCGGAAACACCACGCGATCCGGCCTTGCCCGGTTCTGATTTAAACGGCGTTTATGATGCCATGCCTTATCTGGTGCAGCAGAACCGCCGCGTTGCAGGGGAAGATGAACAGTCGCGTGCTTGGGCATTGGAAGACAGTATTTCGGCAGCAGGCAAACGGGTTGTGGTTGTCGGCGGTGGCGATACGGCTTCTGACTGTGTGGGTACGGCGTTCCGGCAGGGCGCAGTGCAGGTAACGCAGCTGGATATCCGTCCTGAACCACCGGCACGGGAAGATAAGCTCGGTGTGTGGCCTTATTGGGCAACCAAAATTCGCATCTCCTCCAGTCAGGCGGAAGGCGCTATGCGTGAGTTTCAGGTGGCAACACTTGGCTTTGGCGGCGAAGACGGTCAACTGACCCATGTGCTTTGCAGCGCAGTGGATGAACGGCGTAAACCAATTGCCGGTTCTGAATTCATTTTGCAGGCTGATCTTGCATTCATTGCCCTTGGTTTCAGCGGCCCTGCCAAGCAAGGCGTGTTGCCGGAACTCGGTGACAGGCTGAAGCTGAAAAAAGATGCCCGTGGCGGTGAGAGCGTGATGGCCAATGAGACGGATTATCACACATCTATACCAAAACTCTTTGCAGCGGGTGATGTGCGTCGCGGTCAGTCACTGGTTGTCTGGGCAATCCGTGAAGGGCGGCAGGCTGCAAGAGCTATTGATCTGCAATTGATGGGTGCAAGTCTGTTGCCTGTGTGAATGAAGAAAAGCCTCGCTAAAGCATTTCCAGCAAAAGTGTGAAGCGGTTTTGCGTAGGATAATGCGTAAACTAAAAGATAGAGCGGCTCCAGCTATTTAATCTTAACCGGAGCCGCTCTTGAGGCTTTTTTTAAGGGCGTGGCCAGCTGAAATCATCCGCACGGCCATGCGGAGCAGTTTTCAGCGCAGGCTTGTTGCCTGCAGTAGCGGTTTTGCTGATTACTGTTGTATCACCCAGCAATGTATCATCACCGGACTGATCCAGATCATTGAGTTTCATTGGCCCGATACGGGTGATTTCTTTCTGCACCGGCAAAGCCATAGGCTCATTGCTTTTACTGTCAGATGAAACAGGAGCATCCGGTGATGAGAGTTTCAGCAACTGGCGTAATGGTTTTTCTGCATAGAAAGCAAGCTTTCGCTTGCCGGCTGCGGTCATATTGATCCCGTCATTGCCACGCAGGCGTACCGTCTGACCGTTCACATCAACACCGGTCTGAGTAAAGCTGCCTTTATCATCGACAAAACCGTCCCAGACATCGGCGAAAACAACCTGAGGTGTTGTATCTTCCGTTGTGACGGCTTGTTCTGCCGCAGTCTTATAAATCTTGTTCAGCGACAACATGGTCTGAGACAGCGAAGAAGATTGATAGGGTGGTTGGCCGATCCAGACAACAGGCACGCCGGATTTCGCTGTGACCTGCAGAAATTCATCAACCCGCGACTGATACAGCTTCTTCCACTCATCCGTATCGGCGGCAACACTGACGCTTTTCTGTGTGAGCGGCTGGCGGTCATTCGCCCCGATCATCATAACGACGACGGCAGGTTTCTGCTCAGCCAAAATGGCCGGAAGCTCTTTGCTCCAGTTATAGTAATCCTGACGAACAAAGCCTGATGAGCCATTGGTCCGGTTGATAACCTGTAAATCCGCGGTTTGGGAGAATGTCTCTGTCAGCCCTTCGGCAAGACCACCGGCGATAAAATCACCGATAACGATAATCTTCCGCGCATCGGGATTCTTTGCGACGGCTTCCGGTTGCGGCGGTGTAATAATGGCCGGTTTAGGCTTGGTGACAACGGGCTTTTTCTTCACCGGTGCCGAGCGCCGCTGCGGCTGCTGAACCGGAGGACGGGTGACTTCCTGCTGTCTGGGCTGTGCGGGATTTCCGAACAATATATCCAGCAATGTACGGCGTTTTTGTTGCTGCGGATATTGCTGGGCAATGAGAGCAGGGGCACTGTCCGGCTCTGTCATTTGTGTCTGTGCAGTGGCGGGAGTTGCCAGCAATGCGGTCAGGCTGAAAGCCACAGTTAAGGCCATAGTTAAAGATTGCAGGCTGAGCAAGCCCGCTCTGATCTTGTTCTGTGTGACTGTTTGATCTGTCATAACGGGTTTCAACCCTTAAGCCTTCTGCTGCATTTGCCGTTTAGAACGCATATATGCGGCAGTATAAAGGATCAGGCCGGATTAACCGGCCTGACAATAAATCGTATTTAGCGGCGGCGCAAAACGCTGAGCACTTCTTTGCTCGGATGGCCGTCGGGTGACAGCCCGTTGCGCTGCTGGAAGGCCTCAATCGCTTTACGTGAACTTGAGCCGATTTTGCCGTCAATATTGCCGTCATAATAGCCAAGTGCACGCAGATGCGTTTGCAGTTCTTCACGTTCTTTCATGGAGATTGGTGTGAAAGGACGGTTCCAGTCCTGCACCAAACCTTGATAACCGGCAACGCGGTCGGCCAGAAGTCCCACACCGAGAGCGTATTTATCCGCATTATTATAACGCTTGATAACGAAGAAATTCTTGGTCATCAGGAAGGCAGGGCCGCTACGGCCATCCATGACTTTCAGCGTGGCTTTTTCAGCATCACTCGGGAACGGACGGCCATTGGCGCGGACCAGTCCCAGACGGCGCCATTCAGCAATGCTCAGGCTGCCGGACGGGAACTTACCCGAAGCAGGCAGAACCACTTCGTAACCCCATGTGCGGCCTGGCTCCCAGCCGTTTTTACGCAGTAGGTTCGCGGCAGTTGCCAGAGCATCCGGCACGGAATTCCAGATATCGCGTTTGCCGTTACCATCAAAATCAACCGCATAGGCCTGATAGCTGGTCGGGATAAACTGGGTGTGACCCATAGCGCCGGCCCATGAACCGCTCAGATGTCCGCGGTCAATATCACCAGTCTGGAGAATCTTCATCGCTGAAATCAGCTGCGTGCGGGCATATTTGGCGCGGCGCTGGTCGGCATAGGCCAGTGTGGCCAGCGAACGGATTGCATCGCGCATCACATCGGGGCGCTGCATCATCTCGCCATAGCCGGTTTCCATCGACCAGATGGCCAGAAGCACGTTTTTGTCTACGCCATATTGCTTTTCAATCGCATTGAGGGCTTTGCCCCATTTGCGCGCCATGGCCTGACCGGTGCCGATAGAATGCTCGTTGACACGGTTGTCGATATATTCCCAGACAGGGGAGGTGAATTCAGGCTGATAACGCGCTTTTTGCAGCACTTCCGGATCAATAGCATTCACACCGGCAAAAGCACGGTCAAAAGTGGCCGGAGCAATCCCGTTCTGAAGGGCTACAGGGCGAAAACTGGAAACCCATTTGCGAAATTGTGCATCGGCAGATGCATAGCCGGTTGTCAGAATAAGCGACAAGGCAGCCGCAGAGGCTGTTGTTGCTGCGGTCTTCCAGAAGCGGCTATTGAAAATATGGGTTCGAAGCATGCTTTTCTCCCTGAATATAAACTTTAGCATTTCGCATTCTAACAATGCACATGGGCATTGTTGCATATACGAAAATGCAATCAATCAAGAGCGTCGTTCAGTTTGCCGGTGCTCACTACGCTCGGGTAATGGTTTTAGCCGCATTATCCGGATGCAAAATCGCTTCACAATTTTGCGGGAAATGGTCTAGGTTCATTGTTTATGCCACACGGAAGTTAGCATTTAGTTTACCATGCAGTGCCGGATTTAAGAACCGGCAAAAAACTGTTAAGACAGTGCAGATAATAATCAGACAATGAATGATCTGCATATGCGTAATTTCGGCTTGTCTGAATTACTGCATCATTGATGAACCGGACGTGAAGAAACTCCTGTCCGGGCATGAGAGACGCTCAACTGCGTTAATAATCGCACATGAAATGTGACCGTAACTTTTAGAAAGTACAGGCTTTTTTCATAGTTTGGCTGTAATGGCTTTTATAGATCAGGTTTAGCAAGAGACTAGAGTACAGGTTGATAATAGAAAAATTATAACCGGCGGCTTAGGTTTGTTTGATGTAGGTTGAAACCGGATAAAACGGGAAGTGACATGAGTTCAGTTAAAAAAATCCGCAAAGCAGTTTTTCCTGTCGCCGGACTGGGGACACGTTTCTTACCAGCCACAAAATCAATCCCGAAAGAAATGCTGACCGTTGTTGATAAACCGGTCATTCAATATGTGGTTGATGAAGCGCGCGAAGCGGGTATTGAGCATCTGATTTTTGTGACCGGCCGCAATAAAGCGGTGATCGAAGATTATTTTGATGCTCAGGTTGAACTTTACACAACGCTGCAGGAACGCGGTAAGCTCAATGAGCTGAACCATATGCAGAGCTTGCAGCCGCAGCCTGGTACGACCAGTTTCACCCGTCAGCAGGTGCCGCTTGGCCTTGGCCATGCAGTATGGTGTGCCCGCGAAATCGTTGGTGACGAGCCTTTTGCACTGTTGCTGCCGGATATGGTGATGCAGTCGAAAAAAGGCTGCCTCAAGGAAATGGTTGAGCTTTACGAACAGACCGGCGGCAATGTGATTGCTGTGCAGGAATGCGATCCGGAAGAAGCGCACAAATATGGTATTGTCGGCAAAGGCAATGCAATCGGCAATGGTTTTGAAATCAATCAGATGGTTGAAAAGCCAGCCAAAGGCACCGCGCCGTCAAATCTCTATATTAACGGCCGTTATATTTTGCAGCCGGAAATCTTCGACCTGCTGAGCAAACAGGAAAAAGGTGCCGGTAACGAAATTCAGCTGACTGATGCGATGCTGAAACTGGCGAAAGATCAGGATTTCTTCGGCTTTAATTATCAGGGTCGTACCTTTGACTGCGGCTCCAAAGAGGGCTTCATTCAGGCCAATGTGGCTTTTGCCCTGTGGCGCCATGATATCCGCCCGCTGGTCGAAGTCAGCATTGATGAGTTGCTGAAAACTATCAAACTCTCTTGAGTTTAAATAAAAAAGCCGGTCAGTGACCGGCTTTTTTGTTACGGATTAATATGTCAGCGGCGTAGTTTTACGCCGAGATAGACGCTGTTACTGCTATATTTACGGCTGGCCACATCGCTGTTGATGAATTCATGGCGCAATTTGCCGTCCACACCGAAGAAGCGGTTGAACCAATAAGTCGCCCCGATTTCCGCGCCCATACCATAATCTGTACCGCTGCCGTCACGATTATCACGGATAGAAGCATCAAAGCGGGCATTCACGCTGAGATCGGCGCGGATCATGCGGGTGACATCAATATTGGCGAGATACAGAATGGATGAATTGCCGCCAATATCCGGGCTGCTGTCGAGATAAGTGCGCAAACCAAAGCGGACATCGGTGCCGCGCTGTGGTGACCAGTTCATCGCTGCATCCACCGACAGGCCGCCGGTATCTTGCAGACGGTCATCTGCACTGCGTGCGCCTATATAACCGACAGAGAATTCACCGTTCAGTTTTTCACCGGTATTGATCTGCAAGCCGGTGCGAAGCCCGAGCTGGGTTGCATTGCGATCCAGACCATTATCATTCTGGTAAAGCCGGCGACCCACTTCAACTTCCGCAAACGGGCGGATGGCGGCACTCAGCTCAAAACCGCCGCGCAATGTCATGCTGACATAGGTATTGTTGCGGTCACTCTGATCCAGTTGGTCGCCATTATATAATTTGGCTTTGCCGTAACGGGTATTGTTTACCCGTGCTATCGCACTGGCAAAAATCTTGCCGATATCGCGCTCAATACCGGCCTGCGCATTCAGGCTCTGTACCAGAGGGCGGGTGCGTGCGGCGCTGATACCATTCGGATCAGATGAATCTTCACGATTGACAGAATAACCAAGCCCGAAATTCAGGCGGGTTTCATCACTCATATCCAGCCGTAATGCAGCATCAATCTGCCCGCGCGGATTGGAAACATACTGGCCGGAGAGATTTCTCTCGAAGATACCGGATGCATCCAGTGTTGCCAGATGGCTTGCCCAGTCTGAACGGGCATTCAGCCGCAATGCGGTTTCGGACAAGACACCGCTGGTTCCGGTTGCGCTGTTATCGGCATTATTGGTGGCGCGGATACCCTGATCCAGCGACGGACGTAAGATGAAACTTCCGGCGCGAATGCCCTGCGGTTCAAACGGATCAGCTTCAAAAGGCGCACGCGGACGGCCCTCAAGGGCGCCTTCCGGCATATTCTCCCGTCCTTCGCGAACGGCTCTGCCTGCATCTGCTGGGCCGGTGCGCAAGCCGCTGATATCTTCGCTCAAAGGAATAGTACTGTCGGCAGCGGGGCGTGCAGCCGGAACTGCAGGATTGATTACAGGCTGTGCAACGATACGGCCATTGGCATCATAAGTTATATTTTCAGTGCCTTCGCTCTGCGTAATAACATCGGCAATTGCGTCATTTTGAGCACCGGAGGGCACAGTTTGTGCCTGGGATATGGCCACGGATGAAAACAGCACAACGCCCGTCAGCAGAGCTGCCTGACGCAGCCCGTACAGGGAAAGCGGGGCGTAATGAGCCGGTTTGGCTGTTTTTTCCATTGTCCTGCCAAGAGTTGTGCACGCAACTGAGAATGCCTGCACGGTGCAGGCTTGTTACAGGACGGTAAATGATCATGGTTAATACAAAGTTTCTTTTGCTGTAATGGGCTGGCTTTATTCAGCTTTTCAGCTTGTGCTTTATTAATTACAGGGAAATATGTGCTGTATTTCTGCAAGCAGGGAGGCTGGACAGGGAATATGTAAAGTTTTACCTCATAATTCGTTTTGCAGAATGCAGCTCCGGTTTCTATATAGAAGAAGCACTATTGACCGGATGAATGAAGTGAGAGAAGTCCATTGAGCAGCCACAGCCCAGCTATCCGCTCCGCCCTGAATACAATCGCAGTTGAAAAAGCCGGTATGAGCGCTCTTGAAGATGCGCTGCAAAACGGGCTTGCAGAGCCGTTTGAACAGGCGGTTCAGGCTATCTCCGCTATGAAAGGACGGGTTGTTGTGACCGGTATCGGCAAAAGCGGTCATATTGGCTCCAAGTTGGCGGCAACTTTTGCGTCTACCGGAACGCCTGCGTTTTTTGTTCATGCGGCGGAAGCCAATCATGGCGATCTCGGCATGATTAACAGCAATGACGTTATTCTTGCCCTGTCCTGGTCGGGTGAGACTGCGGAGCTGAAAGGTATTGTCAGCTATTCCCGCCGTTTTAAAGTGCCGCTGATCGCGCTGACTTCCGGTGAGCATTCCACGCTCGGCCGTGAATCTGATGTGCTGTTGTTATTGCCGAAAGTAGTTGAAGCCTGTCCGCATGGTGTTGCACCGACTACCTCGACTCTGATGCAGCTGGCTGTGGGTGATGCACTGGCACTTGCTCTGCTGGAAAGACGCGGCTTTACCGCCAGCGATTTCCGCGTATTCCATCCGGGTGGCTCACTGGGCGCCAGCCTGTCCCATGTGAAAGATATTATGCATCGCGGTGAGGAATTGCCGTTGGTCAAAATCGGCACACCAATGCCGGAAGCGATGCGTATTCACTCGCATAAGCATTTCGGCTGTGTGATTGTTGAGAATGAAGACGGCACACTGGCCGGTATCATCACGGATGGCGACCTGACACGCAATGTCGACCGCCCGATGGCGGCGCTGAAAGTCGATGATATTATGACCCGCACGCCGAAGACTGTCAGCCCTGACCAGCTGCTCGGTTCAACACTGGCACTTTTGAATGAGGCGCGTATCGGCGCGGTGATTGTGGCTGAGAATAACCGTCCTGTCGGGCTGGTGCATTTCCACGATCTGCTGCGTGCCGGTGTGGCTTAAACGCTCTCTGCAGGATAATAAAAAGGCGGCTTATCAGCCGCCTTTTTTGTTATTTCACTTTTTCAACTTGCAACAATCCGTCGTGATATTCCTGCACGATAATTGTCGTACCGGCGGGGAGATCAGGACCGGTCACACGCCAGAGTGTATCATCAAAACGTGCACGGCCATGGCCGTTGATAATCGGCTCTTCCAGTGTGGTGCGCATGCCGATCAGCTGATCGGCTCTGCGGTTGAGCAGCGGTTCATCACTGTTCTGCACCCGAGGATTAAAATATTTGCGCCCGATCAGCACAAAGATCACGGACAGAACCATGAAGAGCAGCAGTTGCGCTTGCCAGCTGTCGATGAAACCGAGGCCGGTAAACGCAATCAGGCTGGTAACCAGAGCAGCAAAACCGATCCAGATCAGGAAGACACCCGGTGTCACCAGTTCCAGAAACAGCAGAACAAGGCCAAGGACGACCCAGTTCCATATCCCCAATGCTGCGAGTATGTCCGGCATCAGCGTGATCCTGTCGGCGGTACACGATTGCCGATAATGTGGTTCGGAACCGAGACATAATCAGCAGAGCCGCTGCGGGTTGTACCTTCGCTGCGGGCAGCCGGTTTGGCTGGCCCCTTGCGTGCAGCCTGTGTGCCTTGGGTGGTAGTATTCGCACCGGAATCCGAATTATTGCCGAAGACTTCTTTGGCAATCGCACCAATACCGCCCAATGTGCCGATCAGCGACGAGGCTTCCAGCGGCATCATAATGACCTTGTGATTTTTGGCAGAGGCCATTTCGGAAAGCGCATCGGTATATTTCTGTGCAACGAAGTAATTCAGCGCCTGCACATCACCCTGCGCAATCGCTTCGGATACCATGGTTGTCGCTTTGGCTTCCGCTTCTGCCAGACGCTCACGGGCTTCCGCTTCACGATAGGCAGCCTCGCGCTTACCTTCCGCTTCAAGAATCTGCGACTGTTTCAGACCTTCAGCGCGTAGAATTTGCGCATTGCGGTCACCTTCCGCTTCCAGAACCTGCGCACGCTTGTCGCGCTCGGCTTTCATCTGGCGCGCCATGGAATCAATCAGATCTTTCGGCGGATTGATATCTTTGATCTCAACGCGGGTGATCTTGATACCCCACGGATGCGCCGCCTGATCCAGCACGCGCAGCAGACGATCATTGATGGTGTCGCGGTTGGAGAGCAATTCGTCCAGATCCATCGAACCCATGACGGTACGGATATTGGTCATGGTCAGGTTGAGGATTGCATATTGCAGATCGGAAACTTGATAGGCAGCCTGTGCCGCATTCAGCACCTGAAAGAAGGCGACAGCATCAACCGATGTGGTCGCATTATCACGGGTAATGACTTCCTGTGTCGGTACGTCCAGTACCTGCTCCATCATATTGAGGCGCGCACCGATACGATCAAAAAACGGGACGATCATATTCAGCCCCGGCGACAAAGTGCGGGTGTAACGGCCGAAACGCTCGACAGTAAAATTGGAACCCTGAGGCACAATTTTAATACCGGCATAAAGCGTGAAAATAACCACTGCAGCTAAAATCAGCAGGGCAATATTGGCACCGAATTCCATTCTGTTTCCTTTTTAAAATGCCGGAAATGATGATGGTCTTATTTTATAAAAGTCTCAGACCCAGCCCTGCAATTCACGGCGTACGAGGTCTTCAATCACGCGCATACCGAGTTCCGTGTCATTGAGGCACGGAATATGGCTGAAATTCTCACCGCCATTTTCATGAAAGGATTCTGCTGCTTCATTGCCGATTTCATCAACAGTTTCAAGGCAGTCAGCCACGAAACCCGGATTGAATACGGCAACGGATTTGATGCCCTGTTTCGGCATTTCCTCGATGGTTTTATCCGTATAAGGCTGGAGCCATTCCTCAGGACCAAAGCGCGACTGGAACGTGCTGATCAGCTTGGTTTCATCCCAGCCAAGGCGCTCACGCAGCAGGCGTGTAGTTTCAAGGCATTGCTGCGGATACGGATCGCCGCGGCGTGCATAGCTCTGCGGAATGCCGTGATAGGAAGCAACCACGACCTGCGGATCAAAATCAAGCTTGGCAATATGGTCTTCAATCGAGCGTGCCAGCGCATCAATATAGACCGGCTCATGCTGGTAGGACGGAACTGTGCGCACGGCAGGCATAAAACGCAGCTTGTTCAGCGCATCATTGAGTTTTTCAATCACACTGCCGGTGGTGGAAGAAGAATATTGCGGATAAAGCGGGAAAGCGACAATACGGGTGCAACCCTGTTCGCGCAGGCGTGTCAGCACATCTTCAATCGATGGCTGGCCATAACGCATTGCCCAGTCCACAACCACATTGCCGAGATCGGAGAGACGGGCGCTGAGCTGATCGCTCTGGGAACGCGTGAAGGTGCGCAAAGGTGATTCATTGCGCTCACGGTTCCAGATACGGTCATAGGCGGCACCCGACTTTTTCGGGCGTGTATTGAGCACAATACCGAACAGGATCGGATACCAGATCGCCTTCGGCCATTCGATAACACGCGAATCCATTAAAAACTCGCGCAGATAGCGGCGCATGGATGTGTAATCAGTACCATCAGGTGTTCCCAGATTGATCAGCATTACGCCTGTTTTTTCAAGAACAGGTTTTGCTGAAACCGGCTGGGAAGTCGCGGATTGGCTCATCACATTATCATGCATGTCTGTGTCTCTATCCTGAGGGGGCGGTGCTTTCACTAGAACAAACACAATCTGTATCTGCGTGCGCGCAAGCTGCCGAACAAAATTTGCCTATCATAACAGTATTATGTCCGGCATGACCAGAACATAACCATAACATGATGAGAAAACTCAAATTTAAAGTGGTTTTTTATTGGGAAGGTGCTCCGGTTTTTAAAACAGCACCAACCGGCAGTTTCCGTGGCTTGTAATTCGGGTTCTGACGGAACAGGCGTTTCCATTCTGTGCCATTGCCATAAAGCTTCTCTGCGATCGACCAGTAACTATCACCTTGTTTGATTTCATAAGTCTCAGAGACCGGCATTTTTGCTGCGGGCTGTGCAGCATCTGAATAGGGCGAATGTTCCTGCAAATATTCAGCAACAACCTGATCGAGTGAAGGGCCGTAATCATAGGCTTTTTCAGCTTTTTGGGCGATCATGTCATAGCCGTCACCACCTGTGCGCAGATAATCGGTTGCGGCAATGCCATAGAGCTTATTATCATCAAGCGGCTGCCAGTTGCTTTCCGCATCCTGCATTTCGACAGCGGTAATGCGCTGTCCGGCAGGTTTAGCCATATCCAGTGTGAATTTTATGCCTGCAACCTGCGGATAGCGGCCGCTGCCTTTTTCAATCTGGCTGACACCATTCTCCAATGCTGACCGCAGATCGCGGCCTTTCATCTGAAATGTTGCAACCGTATTCTGAAACGGCAGCACCACCAGTACATCACCCATTGTAATGTCGCCTGCTTTAATGGAAGCGCGCAATGCACCGCCATTTATCAGCGCGGCAGTGATACCCTGATCGCGGACACGATCGAGCATGGCAGTGGTGACCAGATCGCCCATAGGACATTGCTGCGTGCGGCAGCTGACAGCAGAACCATCAATCAGCTTGGTTGTCTCGGCGACACGGCGGTTTTTCAGTTCTTCAATCGGCTTAGCCATTTCCGCAATGCGGCTGGCCAGTTCTGCGTCCGGCTTGATGGAGGCATCCAGCCGCAGAGGTGCACCGGAGGCCGATGTGAGATTGCCTGCATCGTCAAAATTCAGCACCAGCCTGCCCAGATATTGCGTATAGGCATAGGCCGTGACGACCGGTACCATCTTGCCGGACGGATTTTTGACGAGGGTGGGATAGGGGCCGGAAACGCGTAAGGCATTGTCGCCAAGTAATGTATGGCTGTGCCCGCCGACAATTGCATCTACATCATCCAGTTCTGCTGCCAATTGCTGATCCGCATCATAGCCCAGATGGGTGAGGGCGATGATCTTGTTCACGCCCTCTGCCTTCAGATCTGTGATCATGCGCTGCAATGTTTCCTTGGCATCAATAAAACGGATGTCCTTGCCAGGACGTGCGATTTCCACTGTGTCCGGTGTGGTCAGGCCGACAATGCCGATCTTTTCATTGCCGATTGTTTTGACAAGATAGCGCGCGAATTTGCCGTGGATCGGTGAGCCGGCAGCGGGTTCAATATTGGCTGACAGAACCGGCAGTTTGATTTTATCCAAAAAGGGTGCCAGCCCTTCCTGCCCAAGATCAAATTCATGATTGCCGAGTGCCATCGCATCATAGCCGATGGCATTCATGAATTCGGCATTGTCCGTGCCTTTATAGGTGGTAAAAAATAAAGAGCCCTGAAACTGATCTCCGGCATCCAGCACCAGCATATTGCCGCCCTTGGCGCGCTCGGCATCTATGGCCGCTTTCAGTCGTGCCATACCGCCGAAACATTGCTGCTCTGCGCTTTCTTTAGCCGAGCAGGTCGCGTCATATTTATTGACCTCTTCAATGCGGGAATGCGTGTCATTGGTGTGCAGAATGGTTAGCGTGTAATCGGCATAGGCAGGCAGTGACAGGCTTAGAAGGCTGGCGCTGCAAAACAGAATCTTGAACAGTCCGGACATGGCTTTTTCCGTAGACATTTGTCGGGGCAGAATAGCATAGTAATATGACGAATGCTGTTTGCATCTCCCAAGTTCTGAGAGAGCTGAGAATAGCAAAACGCCCGCAGCAGAGCCGCGGGCGCTTGTATATTTTCTTGTCTAATTTCAGGCTTTACGTGTCAGCGAGAATTGCGAACCGGTAGATGTGGTGCAATTAAGCTGTGACGGAGTAACCTGTGCGCAATTAACTTTGGATGTAGTGCCGCGTACGATCGAACGCATATCAATTTCCACCAAACGCGGTGACAGGTAACGGTAATTACCTTCTGCCAGCTTTTCATTGGTGTCCGTTGTGCGGGTTTCAAAAACGCCGCCGTTGAAATTCGATGTAATGCCATTGGCATCAACCCAGCCACCATCAATACCGGCATTAGCCGGACGGGTCGGCATGGTGTTGCCGCCGCCGCCATTGACTGGTCCGTATGTGGTACAGGCAGCGAGTGTGGCAGCCAGACAAAGGGATGCGGCCGTGCGGAATGTTTTCATAAGCGAGCTCTCCCGGGATTCTGCAAAATTTTATAATAATTTGATGTATGTAAATGCGGGCAAATACAAGAGCTTTATAGGTTCCTTAACCATGAAGAGCCTTGTATCTGTTGCTTTTTTACCTCACATCTTTGTGTGTGAAGCGGTTTTGTTGGTTTCAGACAGCAAAAACATTATATTTTATAATGGTGTAATTTAATGAGCGGTTGATATCAGAATGCATCGGCTAAATGCGCTCGTATCATGCCACGCAGAGAATTGCCGACAAAAATCCGGTGCGCTTTTTGCAAGTGCTGAAGCGTGAGAACGGCAGTTCTGGCTTTGCCTTGTTGCAGTAGCTCCTGCCGCAAAACGCCATTCAGCAACCCGCATTCCAGCGGCGGGGTCAGCAATATATCATCCCCCATATCCGCAAAGAGCGAAGTGATCGTGCCTTCGCAAAGCTCGTCTTTTTCATTGAGCAGCAGAACTTCATCGGCCTGTGCAGGTGTAAATTCCGCCCGTGCGGCTTCATAGGCCGTGCGGCATGTTGTTTTGTGGCGCAGCAGTTCATCGGCGCTGTTCAGGCGGGTTTCGGCAATTGCCAATGTCCAGATCATTTGCGGCGGCAAAGGCTGAAAGATTGCGGTAATGATATCTGCTGTACCGTCTGACCTCAGGCAAAGGCGGACACGTAAGGCATGAGGGCTGTTTGCGTGTGCCTGTAATTGTGCCCGAATGACAGCTTCATCGAAAGTGAAGCCGAGTTGCGTCGCGGATTGCTGCAAACGCCGTAAATGCTGTTCAAGACGCAGAAAACCATTGGCAGGCTCAAAGCGCAATGTTTCGATCAGGCCAAAATTCAGGTCTTGCATGTTTCACTCTCGGGTGCCGGAGACTGTGTTTTCGCCGGTCGCATAGCGGGCTTTCAGCAGGCACTCGGCATATTCTGCTTCTGCCGTTGAATCATAGACCACACCGCCGCCGACATTGAGGACTGCTTCTCCGTCAGGGTATAGCGACAGGGTGCGAATGGCGACATTGAAGCGCATTTCGCCGGATGGTGCGATCCAGCCGATGGAGCCGCAATAAATATCGCGCGCCTGTTGTTCAAGCTTATGCAAAATCGTCATGGCGCTGATTTTCGGTGCGCCGGTCACCGAGCCGCACGGAAACAAAGCTGCAAAGATCTGACGCAAAGTGAGATCGGGCAACAGTTTCGCCCGCACATGACTGACCATCTGGTGCACAGTCGGATAGCGCTCGACATGGAAGAGTTTTGGCACAGAAAGGCTGCCGACTTCGCTGATCAGCGAAATATCATTGCGCAGTAAATCCACGATCATACGGTTTTCGGCCTGACTTTTCTCGTCATGGATCAGAAAATCGCGCAAGGCATCATCTTCTTGTGGTGTTGTCCCGCGCGGCGTAGTGCCCTTCATCGGATGGGTTTCAATCCAGCCGTCTTTATCGATTTGAAAAAACAGTTCCGGTGAGCGCGACAGAATAAGCGGTGCCTTGTCCTGCGCTGTCAGATTGACATATGCGCTGTAACGCACCGGCTGGCGGTTGCTAAGATCGGCAAACAGCGCCTCAGGCTCACCGTGATAGCGTGCTGAAATCGGAAATGTCAGATTGCCCTGATAGCAATCACCTTCACGCAAATGACGATGCAGGCGCTCGAAGCGCTGCTGATAGTCTGTTTCCGACCAATGGGCATGAAAATCAGAAAGATGCGCATTGGTGTGGGTGTTTCTATTTCCGGCAGGGATATCCGCCGGAGGTTCACTAAAGACACCAAAGCAAATCAGCGGAACACGGCGTTTCTCCGGCAGCAGGGGAGCCAGTTTGGGCTCAAGCAGAAAACCCGCCTCATAGCTGAAATAACCTGCCAGCCATTTGCCCTGACGATGCGCTGCTTCAAGCGCGGCAAAGCCTGCTTCAAAATCGGAAGCCTGTTCAATAATAATCAGCTGTTCCGGCCTGTTGAATAGCATTGACTGCTGTTCAACATCATCACGAAACAGAATGAAAGGCTCAGAAGATGCAGGCATTGCTCGCTCAACCATAATGCGATCAGTCTTCCATCGCTTCCAGTTCGTCGATCATGCCTTCAATCACTGACAGACCCTGCTGCCAGAAGGCCGGATCAGAAGCATCCAGACCGAATGGTGCCAGCAGTTCTTTATGATGGCGGGTACCGCCAGCTTTCAGCATGTCGAAATATTTGTCCTGAAAACCTTCAGGATTGTTCTGGTAAACCGCATAGAGCGAATTTACGAGGCAATCGCCGAAAGCATAGGCATAAACATAGAACGGCGAGTGGATGAAATGCGGAATATATGTCCAGAAGCTTTCATAGCCCGGATTGAGGCGGATTGCCGGACCTAAACTTGAACGCTGCACTTCCATCCAGATTTCACCGATCTGTTCGGCTGTCAGCTCACCGTTTTTGCGTTCGGTGTGAACTTTACGTTCAAACTGGTAGAAGGCGATCTGGCGGACAACCGTATTAATCATGTCCTCGGTTTTCTGCGCCAGCATGGCTTTGCGCTCGCGCTTGTCCTTTGCTTTTGCAAGCAGAGACTGGAAGGTCAGCATCTCACCGAAGACGGAGGCGGTTTCTGCCAGTGTCAGCGGGGTTGAAGCCATCAGCGCACCCTGTTTGGCGGCAAGAACCTGATGCACACCATGGCCAAGCTCATGGGCAAGGGTCATAACATCGCGTGGTTTGCCGAGATAATTGAGCAATACGTAAGGATGTGCGGAAGGCACTGTCGGATGGGCAAAAGCACCCGGTGCCTTGCCTGCGCGGGTCGGGGCATCAATCCAGTTCTTGTCAAAGAAGTCGCGGGCAATATCAGCCATTTCCGGTGCAAAGCCTGCATAGGCATCCAGCACAGTTGCTTTTGCTTCATCCCAGCCGATAGTGACCTGCGGGGTTTCCGGAAGCGGCGCATTGCGATCCCAGTTGTCGAGCTGTTCAAGGCCGAGCCATTTGGCTTTCAGCGCATAATAGCGATGGGAAATACGCGGATAGGCATCATTTACGGCGCTGGCCAGTGCATCGACAACTTCACGCTCAACGCGGTTGGCAAGGTGGCGGCTGTCGGCAATATCCGCAAAACCGCGCCAGCGGTCGGAGATTTCTTTATCCTTGGCCAATGTATTGGTGATGAGCGTGAAGAGGCGCAGATTTTCACCAAAGGTTTTGGACAATGCATCGGAAGCTTTTTTACGGGTTGCACCATCAGCATCCTGCAACATGGTGAGCACCGGTTCAATCGGCAGCGCCTCGCCGTCAATTGTAAAGCGCAAACCGCTCATGGTTTCGTCAAACAGACGGTTCCAGGCAACAAAACCGGTGACAGAGATGTCATGGAACAGTGTCTCAATCTGGTCATCCAGCTGGTAAGGCTTGTCTTTACGTAGGTCGATCAGCCATGGCTTATAATGGCCGATAGCAGGATTTTCAGCGATAGCCTTGTCGAGCAGGGCATCATCAATACGGTTGAGTTCCAGCGAGAAGAAGATCAGATGGCTGCCTGCATCGGTGAGTTTCTGTTGCACATCGCCATAGAGTTTGGCATTGGCGGCACTGGAGGTGTCATCCGCATAGAGCAGACCGGCATAGGAATAGATGCGTCCCATCAGTTCCTGAAGCTGTTCGAATTCTTTAATCGCATCGGCAAAATTACCGCCCTGAGGTTTGGAGGCTTCCGCTTCGAGCTTGCCTTTCCATTTATTCTCAAAAGCAATTGATCGCTCTGCTGAAAGCTGCAGGTCGCGGGTCAGTTCCGCACTGTCCGGTGCAGGGTAAAGATCGGTGAGGTTCCAGCATGGCAGATTGTTCAGCTCGGAAGTTGCGGAAACCTGTGCCTGCGGGGCATCAGCAGGCATACGGAGAAATTCTGCATGGTTGCGTAAATTCATTGCGGTTCAACCTCATACGATTCTTTTTAATGCTGCAGTCTATATAGGATGTTCCTGCGCAGATTTCATGCGTTTCAACAGTATTGAAATTGCGGGATCAAAGTCGGGTGCAGACAGGCGCTGTTAAGATATGAAAGGGTGAAATCAGCATGCCGGATCAGGTGGCGCTGGTGCAATTTTGTGTTTTTTCGACTCAAAAGCAGAGCCAAAACCGATTTGGTTCCCGAAATGAGGCTCTTTATCCCATCACATTACGTTACACTAACGAAATAATGTGAGTAAAATCCGGTAAATTTTATGTGCTTAAGGCCTATTATACTGCTGAAATATTATATGAATTTTCTGATTGGTGTTCTTTGTTTTTCAGGTGCCGGAAACCGCGAAATATCGCATTATTTGTTCTGAAAATTAAATATTTTCAATCAGATGGTGCATATATGCCACAGGGTGCTATTTGTGACGCTGGGCGCGTGTATAGATAAAATCATGCTTCCTCAGGTTGTAAAATCTGTTCATAAACTCTTTACCATGATGGAAAGTCCTTCCCGAATGCGTTTTTTTTGTCATGCTGAAAACTCATTGTCTGTTCAATAAGTGTCTATTAACCATTAAATCCGATATTCATCTGAATAGCGTGACTGTAAACGGTAAGGCATTCGAAATTGGAAAACAGCAAAACATCTAAACTGGCGGGCTGGGCAGGCAGAGTTTTTAAACTCAGCGCGCAGCTGGCACTTGTTTTCACGGCTGTTACAGCTTTCGCGCCGTCTCAGGCTGCAGCCGAAACCCGTACACTGAAGCTGCATTTTGTGCATACCGGTGAACGTGCAGAAATCACGTTCAAGAAAAACGGCCGCTATCTGCCGGATGGTTTGAAGAAGCTGAATGTCTTCCTGCGCGACTGGCGCCGCAATGAGCCGACCAAGATGGATCCGCGTTTGTTCGATCTGGTCTGGCAGGTCTATCAGACCGCCGGTGGCCGCGATTATATTACTGTTGTTTCCGCCTATCGTTCGCCGGCGACGAACTCCATGCTGCGTTCGCGTACCCGCGGCGTTGCCAAAAGCAGCCAGCATACGCTCGGCAAGGCGATGGATTTTTTCATTCCGGGTGTTCCGCTGAAAAAGCTGCGTGACACCGCGCTGCGCTATCAGATCGGTGGCGTTGGCTACTATCCGACTTCCGGTTCGCCATTTGTGCATCTTGATGTCGGCAGTGTGCGTCACTGGCCGCGCCTGAGCCGTCGCGAATTGCTGGCTGTGTTCCCGGACGGTAAAACAATTCACGTTCCGACCGATGGCAAGCCATTGCCGGGTTATGAACAGGCACTTGCTGCCTATGAAGCCCGTAAGGCCAATGGCGGTACAATCCAGATGGCTTCTGCCAAGCCGAAGAGCAAATCTCTGTTCGGTATGTTGTTTGGCGGCGGTGCGGATGAAGAAGAAGATAATGGTGAAAGCTCCGGCCGTGCTGTAGCAACTGCCCGTCCGGCGCGTACAGCACCTGCTGCCGCAGTTCCTGCCCGTCAGGCTCCGGTACCGGCAGTGCCGAACCGTGCTGTACCTGCACAGCCTGAGCCTCAGGTGCCGCAGGAAGCGTTGATTGCTGCTTTGCCTGCCCGCGATGCACCAGTACCGCTGAATGCACCGCGCCCTTCGGCCGGCGTGGAAATGACACCGGATGCACAGGCGGCAATGGCTTTTGCTGTGCCGGTTCCGGTGAAGCGTCCGCAGTCGGAAGCCGAAGTGCTGCTGGCTATGGCACCACCACCGCCAAATACACTTGAAGCGCAGGCTTTTGCGGGTGCCACAGGTGCGCCTTCCGCACCGGCTCAGCCTACCAATGACCAGATTGCCGCGCTGGTTGCAGCTGACACAACTGCAAATACCGGCGCTATGCTGAGCGGATATGTGCCGGTTCCGGTACAGCGTCCGCAGGGTGCAGGACAAGCAATCAATACCGTTCTGGCCGCTGCTGTTCCGGCAACGCGCCCAACCCAGGCTCAGGAAGTCTCCGTTGCCCGTGCTGAAGCCGGTCAGGATGCGATTGCTGATCTGCTGAGCAATAATGATCACACTGCATCTATTCCTGCTCCGCGTCCGCAGGCTCAGGAACAGCAGGTGGCTATGGTTATGCCACAGGATACACGTAATAGCCGTCCGTCCACCCGTCCTGTCGTAAACAGCGAGAATACTGCCGCAGCAACTGGTGCTGACGCTGTACGGACAACCGCTAAAGCCGGTCGCTCAGATCGCCCGGCATCAAAAGCGGCTGCCAATGCAGTGCTGCAGCCTGCCGATGCCGCGACAGAAGTTGCGATTTCGAATGAGCCTGTAGCCAAGGTTGTACCGGTGTCCAATCCGGTTCTGCGGAACGATGCCATGCGTCAGGCACCAACCGTTGTTTATACCGCTGGCTTCCAGAAAGACCTGCCTGCCGGTAATGCAAACCGCTTTACAGGCAATGCTGTGACTTTCATTCCGATTGCTAAATTCTCTAAGATCAACTGATCGGTACAAGAATGAAAAAAGGGAGCTTTGAGCTCCCTTTTTTATTGCCTGAATTTTAATGTTGATCAGGATTTGAGCGCGGCGGCTGCGGCTGCCAGTGCTGTAATTTCATCCCATTTGCCATCATTGACCAGTTCTTTCGGAGCAATCCATGAGCCGCCGATGCACAGTACGTTCGGCAGGGTGAGATAATTCATGGCATTGCTGAGGCTGATGCCGCCTGTCGGGCAGAAGAAGGTACCGGCAAGCGGGGATGACAGGGCCTTAAGATAGGCCGCGCCGCCTGCCTGTTCCGCAGGGAAAAATTTCACATGCGTATAGCCGCGCTCACGCAGGCTCATCACTTCGCTTGCTGTCGCGCAACCCGGCAGCAGAGGGACAGGGCTGTTATCTGCGGCTTTCAGAATGGCATCTGTTACGCCGGGGCTGACGATGAATTTTGAACCGGCAGCGACAGCCTGCTCATAATGGGTGGCATTGAGGATGGTTCCGGCGCCGACAATGGCTTCCGGCACATCCTCTGCCACAGCACGGATGGCATCCAGTGCCGCACTGGTGCGCAGGGTAATTTCGATGGCAGGCAGACCGCCTTTTGCCAGAGCGCGTGCAAGCGGCACGGCATCTGCTGCTTTATCAATCAGCAGAACAGGGATGACGGTTTGTCCCGTCATAACGGGAATCAGGCTTTCGGTTTTCTGCGACATCTCACCCTCGGAATTATTGTTATAATCGATTTAACGTTCCGAAGATATTTTGTCTATGCTGTTCGTTGATCAGGGGGAGTGAAGGCGGGAAACAAGGGCTGATACAGCGCATAGTTTTGAGCCAGTTTCCGGTCATAGCGGTTTTGGACATAGAGCGGGCCGTTATAGCTATATGCGAATTTTTGCCAGTCGTGCTTGTTCAGCACATCCCGCAGATTGCTGTAGACGATAAAGCGGCTCATCAGTTCAATCTGCTCCGGCACGGCGCTGCGCACGGTTTCAACCATTTCAGCAACGGACACATAGCCCAGCCAGTGCCAATGGGCACCCATAACTTGTCCTATACCCCATGATGTAGATTCATACGCGGCATCGCGGTTGATGTGACAGGCTCTGTTCAGCATCTGCCATCGTGCCGCCTGATCCGCCGGATTGAGAATGGCTCCGGCGCGGGGAGAGGAGAGCTTCAGCGCTCTGGCTTTTGCCTGATCGGCATGGCTGAGGCGTTTATCAAAATAATGCCCCTCAAAACGGATCAGTGGTTCATCACGGCCATTGATGCGTGTGGTGACAATGCCGCTGCTCTCTGTCTGCGCCACAGCGGCAAGGGCTGCGGGATCGAGATGATGCGCTTGCCCCGCTTCTGAAAACAGCGTTCTGATTTCTGCGCGAAACATGGCACCTTCTCCTGAGTGATATAATCCGTTGCACTGTGTCATGCGTAATGAGAGCGGGGATAGATTCTCGCTATGCGGCAGCAAAATTTAGTGCTGATCTTGAAATTGCCCCGCAGCGACGTTAGAGCACTGGCAGGCAGATTAATCTGTTTTCGGCTGTCTGATTATCTTCAGAGTGGTCAGGCGGAATATCACGGCAGCGCCTTTGCGAGGCGACCAGCTATTGAGGTTTATTTATGTGTGAAGCACATTTCACTGTTGCTGCGCTTTATTGTTTTGCGCGTTTTCCGGATTTTGAAGCCTATCAGGCACCGCTGACTGAGCTTTGTGATGAGCAGGGTATCAAAGGCACTTTGCTGCTGGCTGCTGAAGGGCTGAACGGCACGGTCGCCGGAACACAGTCCGGCATTGCCGCGCTGATTGCTTTCATTGAAGCTATTCCTGCCTTGCGTGAGCAGAATATTGAATTGAAATATTCAACAGCCAGCCAGATGCCGTTTAACCGCATGAAAGTCCGTCTCAAGAAAGAGATCGTGACCATGGGTGTGGACGGGATTGATCCGTTGCAGAGCGTCGGCACCTATGTGCAGCCGCAGGAGTGGAATGCGCTGATTGATGATGAGAACACGATCCTCATCGATACGCGTAATGATTATGAATATGCGATCGGCACTTTTAAAGGCGCGATTGATCCGAAGACCAAGACTTTCCGCGAGTTTCCGCAATGGGTTGAAGACCACCGCGACGAGCTGGAAGGCAAGAAAATTGCCATGTTCTGCACCGGCGGTATCCGCTGTGAAAAGGCAACGGCTTTTGTAAAAGGTCTGGGCTTTGATGATGTTTTCCATCTCAAAGGCGGCATTCTGAAATATCTCGAAGATATGCCTGCGGAAGATACACGCTGGGAAGGCGAATGCTTTGTTTTTGATGAGCGTGTTTCCGTTGGTCATGGTCTGGTGGAAGGCGATGTGGAGCTCTGCCGCGCTTGCCGCAATCCGGTAACGCCAGAGGGCAAATTGTCGAAATTCTATCAGGAAGGTATTTCCTGCGACAGTTGCTATCATGAGCGCAGCGATGCTGATCGCGCCCGCTATGCCGAGCGTCAGCGTCAGGTTCTGCTGGCGAAAGAGCGTGGTGCCAAACAGCATATCGGCGACTGATATTTAGTCGTACTCTTTTGCAAAAGGCTCTCCTTTCGGAGAGCCTTTTTTATTTGCTTGAAGCATAGGGCAGGAACCGATATGCATGATGAAATATAATGATTGAAAATATTGAGGGATATCATGATCAGATTTGTTGTTGCATTTGGCCTGCTTGCCGGAACTGCCCTGCCAACCTTAGCGGCAGAAAAGATTGTCGTATTTGCTGCGGCCAGCATGAAAGATGTGATTGATACGGCAGCAGAGAAATTTAAGGCTGAAAACGGTGCGGAAGTAACCGCATCCTATGCGTCATCCTCTGTGCTTGCGAAACAGATTGAAGCCGGTGCGCCAGCCAGCATTTTCATTTCAGCCGATCTCGACTGGATGGATTATGTGCAGGAACGCAAGCTGATCGATAATGATAGCCGCGCTGTGATTGCCGGTAATGCTCTGGTTATCGCCGGTGCTAAAGATACAAAACCGGCAGAAGCTGCGGAAATCCTCAAAGCCGGTCGTTTCTCGATGGGCGATCCGTCAAATGTGCCAGCCGGTAAATATGCCAAGGCAGCACTTGAAAAACTCGGCATCTGGGGTGATGTGTCTGCCAATGCGGTCTTTGCGGAAAATGTGCGCGTAGCGCTGCAATATGTTTCCCGCGGTGAAGTGAAAGCGGGTATTGTTTATGCATCGGATCGTGCACAGGTGCCTGAACTGACTGAAGTCTATCGTTTCCCTGCGTCCAGCCACGCGCCAATTCTTTATCCTGCGGCACTGGTCGGCAAGTCTGACGAAAACTCCAAGGCATTTCTCGCATTTCTGCGCAGCGATGCCGGACAGGCAATCATTGCCGATAAGGGCTTTGTGCCTGCGGCAGAAGCAAAATAAGGCTCTGATCTGACTAATGGCAATGCCGGAAATGGAAATTATCGCTTTGTCTTTGAGGATAGCAGGGTTTGCTATCCTCGGAGCCTTGCCGGTTGCATTTGGTTTCGCGTGGATACTGGCGCGCTATAATTTCCCCGGCAAAAGCCTGTTACAGGCGGTGCTGACAATGCCGCTGGTGCTGCCACCGGTAGTAACCGGTTATTTTCTGCTGGTGCTGTTTGGCACGCGCGGGGCTATCGGCAGTCTGCTGCTGCAATGGTTTGATTTTACCTTCGCTTTCCGCTGGACAGGGGCGGCCTTGGCTGCCGGTGTGATGGCGCTGCCATTGCTGATCCGCCCGATGCGGCTGGCGATTGAAAATATTGACAAGGGCTTGGAAGAAGCTGCCCGCACTTTGGGGGCAGGGCGCATCAAAGCCTTTATGACTGTGACACTGCCTTTGCTGATACCGGGCATTATTGCCGGTAGTGTGCTGGGATTTGCCAAAGCACTGGGCGAATTCGGTGCAACAATTACCTTTGTCTCGAATATTCCGGGCGAAACGCAAACCCTGTCGCTGGCGATTTATGCGCTGATGCAAACGCCGAGCGGTGATGCCGCTGCCCTGAAGCTTATTCTGGTTTCCGTTGTGCTGTCTGTGCTGGCGGTGGTGCTGTCCGAATGGTTACAGCGCCGGTTGAGCGGAGCTGGCAAATGACACATAAAATCAGCTTCAATACCCTTGATTTCAATGTAAAAGGCGGCAATGGCGGGTTTCGCGTTGAGGCGGCCTTTCGTGCGGAGACTGGCGTTACAGCATTATTCGGTGCGTCCGGTGCCGGTAAAACCACTTTGCTGCGCATGATTGCCGGAACGCTGCGCCCTGAGGAAGGACGCATTGCTGTTGGCAATCTGGTGCTGTTTGACAGCGCCAGAAACATCAATCTCCGTCCTGAAGAACGCCATATCGGCTATGTCTATCAGGATGCCCGTCTGTTCCCGCATCTCAGTGTTTTGCGCAATCTGACCTATGCGCAATGGGCGGGTAAACGTGAGCCGGAGCGTAAGGTTGAGGAAATAACCGAACTGCTCGGCATCGGCGCTTTATTGCAGCGCAAGCCGCATCAATTGTCCGGCGGTGAAAAACAGCGTGTGGCGATCGGGCGGGCATTGCTGTCGGCACCGCGCCTGCTGTTGCTCGATGAGCCTCTGTCATCGCTTGATCATGCGCGGCGTCAGGAAATTTTACCCTATCTGGAGCGTCTGCGTGACGAGAGCGGGCTGCCGATTGTCTTTGTCAGCCACGAGGTGGATGAAGTCGCGCGGCTGGCGGATACGCTTGTGCTGCTGGAGCAGGGACGGGTACGGGAAAGCGGTTCAGTGTTTGATATTTTCAGCCAGATTGACGGTACGGGCGATACGACCAGTGTGCTTTTGCAAGGGGAAGTCACCCGCAGCGATGATGCCTATGCCATGGCTGACATTGCCATTGGCGGACATAATTTTCAGCTGACAGACCATGCATTGCAATCGGGGATGAAAGTACGTTTGCGTATCCGCTCGCGCGATGTGTCTCTGTCGCGTTTTGCGCCGGTGGATATCAGTATCCGCAATATTTTTCCGGTAACGATTACTGCAATATCAACCGATGACGGACCGTTTGCGGAATTGCGCCTGCAATTGGGCGATGTGCAATTATTATCCCGTATCTCACGTAAATCTGTGCAGGATCTCAATCTGAAAACCGGAGAACAGGTTTTTGCGCTTATCAAAGCAGTGTCGATAGATCGCAGTGCCGCAAGACTGCAGCAAAATGAAATCAGTTTGCAATTAGCATAAAATATGGTCATTTCTTCGAGTTAAGAGGAGAATGATTATGCAGGACTTGTCTGGGTGGACACCTTGCCCTTTGCCGGAGCGCAAAGTTCTTGAGGGGCAGTTTGTGCGGCTGGAGCCGCTGAGTGTTGAAAAGCACGGGCAGGGGCTGTTTGAGGCATCCAGCGTTGCCGATGCGGACAGCCGTTTCACATGGCTGTTTGATACGGTGCCTGCAACTCTCGAAGAGATGCTGCCATGGCTGGAGAAATCCGCTGCAAGCCAGACAACCATGTTTTTCGTCACGATTGATAAGGCGACTGGTAAAATTGCCGGTCGTCAGGCGCTGATGCGTATTGATGCCGAAAATGGCAGTATTGAAATCGGTAATATTTACTGGGGACCGCTGATTTCGCGCAAACCGGCTGCGACCGAAGCCCAGTATCTGTTTATGCAGTATATTTTTGATGAACTCGGTTACCGCCGTTATGAGTGGAAATGCAATAATGATAATCTGCCGTCAAAGCGTGCGGCGGAGCGTTTCGGTTTTCAGTTTGAAGGTATTTTCCGGCAGCATCTGATTGTTAAAGGCAAGAACCGTGACACTGCATGGTATTCGGTGATCGACAGCGAATGGCCTGCATTGAAACAGGCCTACCAAAACTGGCTCGCTCCTGACAATTTTGACGCGAACGGGCAGCAGATCAAAAAGCTGGAAAGCTTCTACGCCGATACAGGCCGGAGATAAGCGCATGGCATCCCCACAGCAGAATAAGAAGGATACGCGCAATTCCGCTATAGCTGCCGCACTGATTATGGTGGTTTTCGGCGCGCTGTTTTATTCCATGCCGATCATCATGCTGGCGGTCGGGCCTTACAGCCATGTGCTGGCGGCGCTGATTGCGGTTGTCTTTGTGATGGCCTTTTTTGTGGTGTTCTGGCTGCGGGCGAAATCACAGCGAAAACACCACAAAGATTAATCAGCTGAGGGCAGCAATCAGCAGAAGCACGCCTGTCAGAATGATGAATAATGCAGCGGCGATTTCAATCGCCGTTTGCAACCGTGCTGACATCAGCGGGTTTTTGACAAGGCGCAGCGCCGTATTCTTCGCAGTGACAGCCAGTGTTGCCAGCAAGGCAACGGTGATGAAAGTGCCGAATGCCATGGCAAAGGCCGAGAGAATGCCACCCAGCATCAGGCCGTTGAGCATTGAAAATGTCAGCACAATGATCGCGCCGGAGCAGGGACGGATGCCGACGGCGATAATCGCTGCCCATGCGGTTTTCCAGTTAAAATCACCGCTCAGAGTGGACGGATCGGCCAGATGACTGTGGCCGCAGGCTGTGCAATTGGCACCATTCCCTGAAAACTCATGGTCAAACACTGCGGGTTTTGCATTGGCAGGCTGATATTTAAGCCGCATGGACGTGTTCAATGATGATGGTTTTTGTGTAGCCGAGGCTGAGAGTGAGCCTTGCCAGACGGGTGCCGGTGCAATTATTTCAACCGCCAGTGCAGGGGCAGGCTGCGGCTTTGAGCGAAGCTTGCGGAAGATGATATAAATACCGCAGAGAATGACCAGCACATAGCTGGCTATTTCCATGCCGCGCCCTGCTTTTCCCATTGAAATGCCGATACCACGCAGCACAAACCATGCCATACCGACCAGAAAAATAGCGGACAGTGCCTGCAAAACGGATGAGATGAAGGAAAGAAAAATTCCGCGTCGTAAAGCTGTTTCATTGGCAATCATATAGGACGAGATCACCGCTTTGCCGTGGCCGGGGCCGGCGGCATGCAAAATACCATAGAGAAAAGACAGGCTGACCAATGTCCACGCAGCCCATGGATCATCCTTCATCGCTTTCAGCGCGGTGGTCATCATCAGATAGAAACGTTTTTGCTCGGCATTAATCCACAATATCAGCTTTGCAAAAGGGCCGGTTGGCTGCAATGTGACTTCACTGGCGCCGATACCTAATGAAGACTGCGCCCATGCCTGACTGTGGAGTACAAATAACAGGCAGGTGCATATGGTCAGCAGCAAAGCACAGGCTCTTAACGGGGGCAGAGTAAGAGTGTGTTGCTTTGCGTGATTCATACCGGAATGCCTCTGATGATATAACGTAACAAATTTGAATTTTGGCCAATCCTTATGTGCTGGCCGGTGGCTTGTTATTTGCAGGTGATTTCTATTCGGGTTGCGAAGAATTTTGACACGTCATTGGTCATCGCCGCTGCTTCGTCGAAGAATGCCTGTGTCAGACTTTGCTGGTTCTGGGCAAGCGCCTCATCGGGATCAGGACGCACAACAGCAGAACTGCAGCCGGATGGCATGCCCTTCACCACCAGATCTTCGTCTTTCAGATAATCAATCGCTGTATAAAAAGTCGGGTCATAGACGCCGAAACTGATTTTATGGCCGGGTTCCAGTTTCAGCGGTTTTTCCGGTTTGCTTTCAAACAGAACAATCAGCTGATTATCCGGCAGATCGGCAATCAGATGTTCAGGCTTGTTCATGACAATATCTTTGCCATCCTGCGTAACCGTCTGAAAATATTTATACTCGGCTATGGATGTGTCGATTGTTGTGCTGAGTTCATTCAACTCGGCGCTGTCGAGTTTCAGCGTGCCTTTCTTGTCGAACTCCATCAATACGGTTGACGAGAACAGGTCGTCAAAGCGCCAGACATGCGCCAGTTTCTCAACGGAGCCATCCGGTGTGATTGTGATTTCCAGCCTTGCTTCGGCAAAAACATGCGGATGCGCTGATGCAGCGACAACACCCAGCCCTGTTATGAGGCAGGTCAGGCCGAGGACATTCAGTAAAGACTTGTTTTTGCTGCTGGTCATGGAAACGAAAATCACTCTTTTGAGCGGTCAATGCTGGTTCGGAATTTGGAGAATGAGTGAGGCAAAACTACGACGACAGTCTACGGGTTTTACGCCTCGTCATTGGTCAGCTCTTTGCACGGATTATCTTTGAACCATTTGGCGAGATAATCGACCAGCAGGCGTACTTTGGCAGGCAGATAGGTACGGTGCGGGTAAACGGCATAAATGCCGCCGTCATTAAGCATATAATCTAGGAGCACCGGCACAAGTGTGCCTTTATTCAACTCACCATCGGCAACAAAACGCGGCAGAACGCTGAAGCCCAGACCTTTGACAGTCGCTGCCATGGTGGTGAGCGGGCTGTTGACCTCCAGCGGGCCGCGGATGGCGACAGTCATCATCGAGCCGTCCTGATTGCGGAACTGCCAGTTATTGCGGGAACGGCTGTTGGTATCAATAATGCAGGGCATTTCCCGCAATTGCTCAGGTGTTTCCGGCATGCCCAGCCGTGCGATCAGATCAGGCGAGGCGCAGACAACGGTATGAAACGCGCTCAGTCTTTTGGCGATCAGCGATGAATCCTGCAAGCGGGTGATGCGGATGGCAAGGTCAAAGCCTTCCTCAACCAGATCAACAAAACGGTCATCAAGGTGGATATCGAGCGCAATTTCCGGATGATCTGCGCAAAAATCAATCAGTGACATGCCCAGTGAAGCATCCGCAAAGCTGCGCGGCGCTGTCAGTTTGATCTTGCCGCGCACATCGCCGCTGCTTTCGGAGATGGAGTCTTGCAGATCATCCAGCTCGCGCAGAATCTCCGTTGCGCGGTGATAATAAGTGTGGCCGCTCTCGGTGAGCGAAAATTGCCGTGTTGTACGGTTCAATAACCGCACGCCCAGATCATCTTCCAGCTCGCGGACATATTTGGACAGAAGGGCTTTGGAGCGACCGATTTTGCGTGCTGCTGCAGAGAAACCTTCGGCCTCCACAACATCAATAAAAGCACGCATCCGTGTGAGTGTGTCCATAAGCTCTGCCCTCCAGATCAGCGATTAAACCGCACCATATATCGCGATCCTGAATATTCAAAATGTCTCAGAAATATCAAAGTGATTCGCTATGTTGCAATCAATAAGACACCCATTTTTATCATCTACATAAAGCACTGCGCCGTATTTTGAATAAAGAAGTGATTTATTAACCAAAAAAAATCAAACCGGCGCAAATTTGTCATTGTGTGGACACATAAATCATCTTATATCGCGCTTGCCCAAAGTCGCACGTGCCTGTGGGTGTCCGCCGGTATTCTGAATGGAGAATAGACCGGTACGGTAACCTGGACCTAACCGCTCCAGTTGATCTGATGGCCAACCATGGATCAAGGACACCTTGAAGCAACGACGGTGCGGGCCTTTCTGGTGTCTTCCGGCTCTCCACAGGTCGGGAACTCAAAGAGGCACACCCTCATTGCCCTAAGTGCGGAACCGGGTTTTTCCCATTCCAAGCCAAGGCAGACAAAGCGGAAAAACGCTAAATTCAGGGCGTTGATCCATCTGCATATGTATTTGTTCCGTGTTTCCTGCATCTCCAAAGGCCGGTTGCGCGAAGAGCTGATTCATATTTGCCGTAAGGCAGTTTGTCCCTCTGATGGCTTTTGATGCGTGTATGCGCAGGTATTTGCTCATCAGTCCTTTGAAACCATGCTCAACCTTGTGCGGCAAACGCACGGGGGCAGGCTTTCGCATCGCAAATGATATGAAGATGCGGCTTTTTACTGCTTATTGCAGTTCAGGAGATCAGGATGGCTACACAGCGCATTATCGACTTTCTCGCCACCCGACGTCCGGAAGGCCCTTGCCTTGTCGTTGACCTCGACGTTGTGCGTGAAAATTATGAACATTTTGAAAAGGCTCTGCCAGCCTCGCGCATTTTCTATGCGGTAAAGGCAAATCCTGCACCGCAGATCCTGTCGCTGCTCGCCTCCATGGGCTCGAACTTCGACACAGCTTCGGTTGCGGAGATTGAAATGGCACTCAATGCCGGTGCAACACCTGACCGCATTTCTTATGGCAATACCATCAAGAAAGAGCGCGATATTGCACGCGCCTATGAATATGGCATTCGCCTCTATGCTGTTGATTGCGTTGCAGAAGTGGAAAAGGTTGCCCGTGCGGCTCCTGGTTCCCGCGTGTTCTGCCGCATTCTGGCCGATGGTGAAGGTGCTGAATGGCCGCTGTCGCGCAAATTCGGCTGCGTTCCGGAAATGGCTGTTGATGTGCTGCGTGCAGCCCATCAGCTGGGTCTGGATGCCTATGGCGTATCGTTCCATGTCGGTTCACAGCAGACTGATCTGACCGCTTGGGATCGTGCTCTGGCCGATACCAAAGGCGTGTTTGATCTTTTGGCTAAAGAAGGCATCAACCTGCGCATGGTCAATATGGGCGGTGGTTTCCCGACCCGTTATCTCAAAGATATCCCGACCGCACAGGCCTATGGCGAAGCTATTTTCGATGCGCTGAGCCGTCATTTCGGCAATCGTCTGCCGGAAACCATTATCGAGCCAGGCCGTGGCATGGTTGGCAATGCCGGTGTAATCAAAACCGAAGTGGTTCTGGTTTCCCGCAAAGCTGACAATGACAATCGCTGGGTCTATCTCGATATCGGTAAATTCGGCGGCCTTGCTGAAACCATGGATGAAGCGATCCGTTATCAGATCGTGACTCCGCGTGACGGCGATATTCTGGAGCCTTGCGTTCTGGCAGGTCCGACCTGCGACAGCGCCGATGTGATGTATGAAAAGGCACCTTATCCGCTGCCGGTCTCGCTGACCATCGGTGATGAAGTGCTGATCGAAGGCACCGGCGCTTACACAACGACCTATTCGGCTGTTGCGTTTAACGGTTTTGAACCGCTGCGCTCCTATGTGATCTGATACTGATATGCGTCTCGTCAGGGACGCATATTCAGCCTCACATTGCGAATGATACCGGTGAAGAGATTTCACCGGTCTTGTCACATAAGATTTTTGCTTTGTGTTTATCCTCATACATATGTGTGAGGAAACAATGTCCCTTACCGCTTTGTTTTAGCGCATTTGCCTCACGCAAATGCTTTAAGGTTCACGCTGATGTTTGCTTCTTCTGTTGCGGCCGGAACCACGGCTGAATTGTCAGCCGCGCAAATCACTGCTCCGGCACCGGTCTCGTTTAGTATTGCTCATGAAACGCCTGCGGACAGCAGCGCGCGTGAGGCTTTGCTCGACCGTGTGATGGGTGAGGGCCGCAAGCGCAAATCATCGGAAAAGCTGCGTCGTAAACGCGTGCCTGCCTATGGGCTGGCATTGATTGCCCGTGATGCGCATGGCGTGATGATCGGCAGTGTCCGGCTCTGGCATATTTCTGCCGGTAAAAAAGCCGGCGGAGAAGCTGTGCCTGCTTTGCTGCTGGGGCCTTTGGCGGTTGAGACAATCTATGCGGGGCGGGGTGTCGGCGCTGCCTTGATGCGTCAGGCTATTCACAATGCGCAGGCGCTTGGTCATAAGGCGATTTTGCTGGTGGGCGATCCGGAATATTATGGCCGCTTCGGTTTTACCGGCCATAAAATGGCTGATCTGGCTATGCCGGGGCCTGTGGAGCGTCATCGTTTTCTGGCGCTGGAGCTGGAAGAAAATTATCTGGACGGTGCATCCGGTGTGCTGACCGCTACCGGCAAGCTGATTGCTGACCGTCAGGCCATTGCTGTTTGAATAGAGCGGAATTTAAAGAAAAATAACCGGTTTCAGCTGTCAGTCTCCGCTTTCAGTTGAAACCGGTTTTGAATAGCATACCTATATAGAACGAAGAATTATGCTCCGGCTATTTTGCCGGATAGTTCACATATAGGGAAAACAGAATGCAACTGGCAGATATCGGACTGATCGGGCTCGGCGTCATGGGTTCTAATCTGGCGCTCAATATTGCTGAAAAAGGATATCGGGTTGCAGTTTATGACCGTGAAGCGCCGGTATTAGAAAAGTTTTATGCTTCCAGCGGTGAGTTGCAGGAACGCATTATTCCCTGTGCAACTATGGAGCAGCTCAGCCAGAATATTGCCAAGCCGCGCCCGATTATCATGCTGATTAAAGCAGGCAGTCCCGTTGATACGGAAATGGCCAAGCTCAAGACCTTTCTGGAAAAAGGCGACATCATTATTGATTCCGGCAATTCCGATTACCGCGATACGGTGCGTCGCCTGAATTCTCTCGGCGAAAACGACCCGACTTTTGTTGGTATGGGTATTTCCGGTGGTGCGGAAGGTGCGCGCAATGGCCCGTCCATGATGGTTGGTGGTACGCCTGAAGCCTATGCGCGGATTGAGCCGATTCTGGATGCGGTTGCCGCCCGTTATAAAGGCGAACCATGCAGTGCCCGTATGGGACCGGATGGTGCGGGGCATTTCGTCAAAACCATTCATAACGGTATTGAATATGCCGATATGCAGATGATTGCGGAAATCTACGGCATTTTGCGTGATGTCTGCGGTTTGAAGGCAGAAGAAATCGCGCCGATTTTTGCAAAATGGAATACAGGCGCGCTGAATTCCTATCTCATTGAAATTACGGCAGAAGTGTTGAAAGCGCTTGATCCTGAAACCGGAAAGCCGGTGCCTGATATTATTCTGGATGCTGCAGGACAAAAGGGTACCGGACGCTGGGCGGCAATTGAAAGTCAGATTCTCGGTGTTCCGGCGACAGGTATTGAAGCCGCTGTTGCTGCACGCTCAATCTCTTCCCTGATTGCGCAACGGCAGAAACTGGCAGATGTCTATGGCGAGCCGGTGCAGACAGGATCAATCAAGGCGGATCAGGCTTTTATTGACGCATTGGAGCAGGCATTACTGGCCGCAAAAATTGCGGCTTATGCGCAAGGCTTTGCAGTGATGGCCGCGGCCTCACAGGAGCATCAGTGGAATTTACCACTGGCAACGATTGCACGGATCTGGCGCGCCGGTTGTATTATCCGCTCACAGTTTCTGGATGAAATCGGTGAGGCTTTTGCTGCGGGTGAGGTGGATAATCTGCTTCTGGCGCCTGCATTTGTTGAGCAAATGAGCGTGGCTGCCCAAAGTCTGCGTCAGATTGTGGCTGCCGCGGTGACTGCCGGTGTGCCAGTACCGGCACTGAGCTCTGCGATCAGCTATTTTGACGGGTTCCGCCAGAAACGCGGTCCAGCCAATTTGATTCAGGCGCAGCGTGATTTCTTCGGGGCGCATGGTTTCAAAAGAATCGACAAAGATGGTGACTTCCACGGCCCTTGGGGCGACGGACTGTAATTGTACCTTGTCACAGGACAAGAAAAAGGCCGAAACATTAGTTCCGGCCTTTATTTTTATTTGCCCAGAACCAATAAATCCTGCGCAGCAAAATGGACAGTGATTTTGTCACCATGCTGCGGCGGGCGCATCGCCGGATTGTTGAAACTGTCGAAAGACAGCTGGTTGGCACCCAGTGTTACACGGGTACGAATGACCGAGCCTAAGAAATGTACATCCTGCACAATGACTTCAACACTGCTGTCGCGGGTAGGGGAGGCATCAAGGCTGATGGTTTCCGGCCGCAGAGCCAGAGTGATCGCATCACCTTTGCTGTAAGATGCCAATGATTGCGGGACGGTGATGGTGGTGCCGCCAAGATCCGCTTTATTCTGCTGCGGGTCTGCTACACGGGCTTCCAGCATATTCAGCGTACCAACGAATGATGCCACGAAGCGCGTTGCCGGACGGTTGTAAATATCAAACGGCGTGCCGATCTGATCCGCTTTGCCTTCATGCATCACCACGATCCGGTCGGAAATAGACAGTGCTTCTTCCTGGTCGTGGGTAACAAATACGGTTGTGATACCAAGCTGGCGCTGAATAGCACGGATTTCCTCACGCAGCGAAATACGGATTTTCGCATCCAGTGCTGAGAGCGGTTCATCGAGCAGCAGAACCTGCGGTTTGGTTGCCAAAGCACGGGCAAGGGCAACACGCTGCTGCTGGCCGCCGGACATCTGATAAGGGAAACGATCTGCCAGATGTTCAAGGCGGATCAGTTCCAGCATTTCCTTAACTGTTGCATCAATCTCGGCTTTAGGTTTGCCGGATACCCGCAGACCAAAGGCAACATTCTGCGCTACGGTCATATTCGGAAACAGCGCATAGGCCTGAAACACCATGCCGATATTACGTTTGTTCGGCTTGAGATCGACGACATCCTGACCGTTGATTTCGATCACACCCTGATCAGGTGATTCAAAACCGGCAATCATGCGCAGAACGGTGGTTTTTCCGCAGCCCGATGGACCGAGAAATGAGATGAACTCACCTTTCTCAACCGCCAGACTGAAATCATGGACAACAGTATTGGCGCCGAAGCTTTTTTTGAGATTATTGATATTGAGAAAAGCCATGACTTAATTGCCTGCTGTCTTAAATTTGGAGAAGCGGGTGACAAGCTGGAGCATAATCATGCTCAGCCATGTAATGCCGAAGGCAATAATTGCCAGTGCTGACGGTTCATAAGCGCGGTTCGCACCGACAAGCTGCAAATAAGGGCCGAAAGCCGGACGATTGAGCAACGAAGCCAGCGTAAATTCACCGATAACAATCGCAAAGGTAATGAACGCACCGCTCATAACGCCGGAAAGCACATTCGGGAAAATCACCTTGAACAGAATGGTCGGCCAGCCTGCGCCCAGACTTTCCGCGGCTTCTGTCAGCGTGCGCACATCAATCGTACGCATGGCCGTATCAATTGAGCGATACATATAAGGCAGCGCCAGTGTCACATAGCCGAACATCAGAAGAATATCGGTTGCGCGCGTTGATCCTGTAAATGGCAGCCATGAGGACGAGTTATAAATCCGCAAATAGCCGAATACGATAACAATCGCCGGAATAACCAGTGGCATCAGCGTGATAAATTCAATGACGGGGCGCAAGTAAGGCATGCGCAACCGTACCCAATAGGCTGTCGGCACGACCAGCAACACGCCGAAAATAATCGTCATGATTGCCAGCATGATGGAGTAGCCGAATGTCGCCTGAAAATTCGGGTCAGTCAGCACAACGCGGTAAGCGTCAAAAGAATATTCACCGCGACGCATGCGCAGGGAAAATTCAAATGTACCGATCAACGGCACAACAAAATAGATCGCGCCGATCAGAAAGGCGATCCATGCGCCGAGGGTTTTTGGAATGAAATATTTCAGCTTCATTTCTGCCACCGTTCTGCACGCATGCGCAGCCAGATATAAAGCAGATTGGAAATACCGGTAATCAGGATCATACCCAGAGCCAATGCATAGCCGAGATTCTGATTGTGCAGAACATCACCACGAATCTGCGCATAAAGCAGGATAGGTACGATATTCAGCGAAGAACCGGTCAGCGCATAGGCTGTTGCAATGGCGCCAAAGGCATTGGCGAACAGCAACAGGCTGGTGCCGAGCAGGCTGGGCCAGAGAATCGGAAAGGCCACCATGCGCCAATATTGGAATGTCGTGGCACCGAGAATCGATGAAGCCTCACGCCATTCTTTTTTCAGACCGTCCAGCGCAGGAGTGAGGATCAGCACCATCAGCGGAATCTGGAAGAACAGATAGGTCAGTGTCAGGCCGAAAAAGCTCAGCAGGTTAAAACCGGTGGCATAGAGATTGAAGCCGAACCATTCACGCAGCAAAATCGTGACGAAACCGGTGCGGCCGAGCGTGGCCAGAAAGGCGAAAGCCAGCGGCACACCGGCAAAGTTGGACGCAACGCCGGAGAATGTGAGCACAGTCGGGCGCAGAAAACGGGGCAGTTTACCCAGTACAATCGCCCATGCCATGAACGAGCCGATCACAGCGCCACCCAAAGCGGAGGCAAAGCTGATTTTGATCGAGACCCAATAGGCGCTCATAATGCCGGGTTCAAACAGATCTATAATATTTTGCAGGGTGAAATTACCCTGACTATCCTGAAATGCACCGACAACCAGATACATGGTCGGCCAGAGCAGAAACAGAATTGCGAAGGCGAAAAACGGGGCAACACCGAGCCACTCTAAAGGCAGACGGCGCTTGGCGCGTCGCACAGGGGGCGTGTCAGATGTTATGCCATTACTGGACAGGCTCATATGATTTTTGCTTTTTATCGTCTGCGTCGGTGATGGCTTCCGCAGATTGAGGTGCTGAAATCTGCAGGCATACAGCAATGTTCAGATTGCGGTGCCGGCTGAGTTATTTTTTATGATGATATGTGTCGTATAAAAATGCAAATTGCAAAACCTGTTACGGGCGGGTGTTGCCGCCCGTAACAGCAGCATTCAGCTGTTCAGCTTACTGAACATTCGCGCCGACAACGCTATCCCAGTTCTTGGTGATGACAGCCTGAGACTTGTCGAGTTCTTCCAAAGTAGGGAAGACAGCTTTCTGGTAAGCTTCTGCCGGTGGCAGCTTGTCGAGCAGTTCCTGAGGGATCTTGCCTTCTTTTGCCATGGCGTTGAAGCGGATCGGGTGGCAATAGCCTTTCAGATAACCGATCTGGCCTTCATCGGAATAGAGATGTTCCATCCAGAGTTTGGCTGCATTTGGATGTGGTGCATAGGCGCTGATGCCCTGTACATACACACCGGCTACAACACCGGTTTTCGGAATGATAACTTCAACTTCCGGATTGCCGTTCAGCGTATCGCGGTCTGCCAGAGCATTATAGTCCCAGCGGATAACGATAGGGGTCGAGCCCTGTGCCAGCGAAGCGGCCTTGCCGATGACAGGTACAAAATTACCGGCCTTGTTCACGTCACGGAAAAATTCCAGACCCTTCTGAGCTGCTTCTTCACCCGGCTTGCCGCCAAGAGAAAGACCGGCTGCATACACGCTCAGGATTGCCTGTGTGGATGCACGCGGATCGCCGGAATGCGCAACGGCATTGGCAAATTCAGGCTTGAGCAGATCAGCCCAGTCCTGCGGGGCATCTTTGATGATGTCTTTGTTCACTTCGAAAGCCAATACGCCGTAATAGTCGCCGTACCAGTAACCTTCAGCATCCTTGGCATCATCAGGGATCGAATCCCATGTTGATACTTTATAAGGCTGGAGCAGGCCGTCTTTTTTCGCAGTGGTGCCGAAGGTAAAGCCGACATCGATCACGTCAGGCGCCTGAGGGCCTTTATTGTCTTTGTTCGCTTTGATCGCTTCGATTTCATCGCCGGAGCCTGCATCCGGATTCAGTTCATTGACCTGAATGCCGTATTTGTCTTTGAAGCTCTTGATGATTTCACCATAGCCGCACCAGTCATGCGGAAGGGCGATTGTGGTCAGCTGACCCTCTGCTTTCGCGGCGGCGATCAGTTCTTCTGACGGAGCTGCCACGGATAATGTGGTGCCGGCAAAAGCGATCGCTGTTGTCAGGGACAACAGCCGTGTTGTTCTGTTAAGCATTGACATACTCCCCTTAAAGCTACGGGAGGCCTGCTTTCAGGCATCCTCGCATTTTTTCGATAGGCGCGTCATATGAAAGTACCATGACAGCTATCGTTTTTCTTTATCCGGGCAGAAGTGAACCATGTTTTTTTATCGCAATCAATTGAATGTTGCAGTTTAGAGAGAAGGAAATGAATAAAAAACAACAATATACTTAATCTCTTGAATATATTGATTTTTATCGGATGATAATCCGGCTGCGCGGCGTGGTTCTGAATATCAGAAAGGATTCATAGGCTTAGCCGCAAATGTCGCTAACCGGATAGTATGAGCGGGCAATTAGTTGGTAATTGTGCATTGTGACAAAAACATTTTAATAAAATAACTGTGCCGGATAATGAGATTCTGTTTGGCGGTGAAATAATCTTAATTTTAAGGCACTGATTTTTAATTACTAAGTTCTGCAGAAGAGTGTTTTGGGCCGGTTTCCAGAGGGAGGGGATGACCGGAGATTCGTCGCAGCGGATCACTGTTGTTTTATCTTATTTGCGTCATCGCGTTGAAATAGTATTTTTGCTGCATTCATGTCTTAGTTGAGAAGAGGCGCGCAAATCATGTGCGTTTATTTTCGAATCATTTTCATATTCGCGCGTTTTTATGCGCTTTGATTTTTATGTTTTCATTTCGCTGATTATTACAGGTGTTTAAAACGGAATTTTTTCATGGAATTTGAATTTATCCATTTCCCGGAATTTCAAAACAGTTTCTTTGGCAAAGAATATTGTTCATCTATTCTGGAAACATATATCGCCGTTCGTAAAAAACTTTCCTGCAAGCATATTACGCATATTACGCCTAAGCATGCGGATGCGGGCATGGCTGATAATATCAAGACTGTGGTGTCGACATTTCCGGCAGACTGGATCGTGAATTACGCTGCAAAAAGTTATTTTGATATTGATCCGGTTTTTCATCAGAAATGGTCTGATCCCGAGCTGCCTCATAGTGTCAGCATTACAGAGATTTACAGTCACAAACAAAATACACCGGCATTGCAGAATTTTGTCGATGATTTGAGAGCGCATAATTTTGGCGATACATTTATTATGGTGACACAGCGGCTGAACGGCAGCGGTGATGCCCATACTATTTATGCGTTTGATACGAAAAAGGGCAAAAACAATCTCAATGCCGAAGATCTGATCCGCTTGCTGGAAAAAGACTTTTTGCAGGCGACTGCGCAATTGCATGAATCTGTATTGTCAGCAGTGAGCGACTATTCATCACAAAAGAAAGAAGTTCAGTCGCTGGTTTCTCTGACACCGCGCGAGATTGACTGCCTGAAATGGGCCGCACGCGGAAAAACTGACGGTGAAATTGCTGAAATTCTCAGCATCGCCCGCTGGACAGTGGTGACCTATTTGCAGAATGCCAAGATCAAGCTGGGTTGTGCCAACCGCACATCTGCAGTGGCGGTGGCGATGTCGCTTGGCATTATACCTTTGCCGGATACATCGCATTTACAGGGCTGATTGGCAAAAACACCCCGCATTTTTGTGCGGGGTGTTCTGTTATTCCTGATCAGTTATGTGCACAGCTTGCGCACAGACCACGAATTTCTAAAGTGGTTTTTGTCGGATGAAAATGGTTCTTCTGCGTCCAGTGCTGCACGCAATCTTCAATCTCCGGCTCAGAAAATTCCGAAGCTAAACCGCATTTATCGCAAATGGCAAAAGCTGCGATACCATGCAGATGTCCGTGCTCATGGTGGTGTGGATGGGCGCAGGCAATAAAAGCATTCAGGCTTTCAAGACGATGGATCAGGCCGTATTCAAGTAACTTGTCCAGCGCACGATAGACTTGCAGTGGTGCACGGAAGCCTTCCTCGCGCAACTGGTCAAGGATTGTATAGGCGCTGAGCGGGAACTCAGCTTTTGCTAGTGCTTCCAATACAAGATTCTGATTGCGTGTGAGTTTCGGAGCGCGCGCTGCCGCAGATGCAGTTCCTGTATGCGTATGAGCGGCCATTATGAAGTCTCCTTATTGCGCACAACCGGCAAAGATGCTTTGAGTTTTTGCCATGGTAGCAAGCTTATAACAAAAAACACCACAGAAGCCACGACTATGGATGGTCCTGACGGTGTGTCATAATTTAATGAGCCGAAGAGACCGGCAATAACCGAGCAGGCGCCGATAAATGCCGCATAGATGGCCATTTGCTCCGGGGATAATGCAAAGCGGCGCGCCGTGGCTGCCGGAATAATCAGCAGAGCGGTAATCAGCAGGATGCCGACGATTTTCATGGCGATGGCAATCAGCAGCGCCAGCAAAACCATAAACAAAGTGCGGTGCAGCTCCGGCTGCAGGCCTTCAGCCTGCGCAATATCTTCGCTGATGGTCGCTGCCAGTAGTGGTCGCCAGAGTTTAATCAGACCCGCAAGGATCAATGCGCCACCGGTATAAATGGCGATAAGATCGGAGACTGAGACTGCGAGAATGTCGCCGAACAGCAGTGACATCAGATCAAAGCGGATCCATGTCATGAAGGCGACAAGCACCAGCCCGAATGCCAATGTGGCGTGGGAGAGTATGCCCAGCAGTGAATCGGCTGAAAGTGAGTGGCGTTTTTGCAGGACGACCAGAAGCATGGCGATGCTAAAGGCGATCAGAAAGACGGAAACCATAATATTCAGGTCAAACAACATGGCAAGGCCAACACCAAGCAGCGCTGAATGTGCCATCGTGTCGCCGAAATAGGCCATGCGTCGCCATACAATAAAGCAACCGATAGGGCCGGTAATTAAAGCGAGGCCGATACCGGCAAGCATGGCGCGGATAAAGAAGTCATCAAGCATGATTGTGTCCACCGCTTTGGGAATGGTTGTGGTCTTCGCAGTGTTCATGATGATGGCCATCATCATGGTGACAATGATCGGTTATCGTACCGTCTGCATGCTGTACCCGTCCGTCAGCCAGATGGGTGTGATCATGATGATGTGTGTAGACTGCAAGCGAGGGCGGAATTTCCATGCCGCGCGGAGTGCGCAATCCGAAAAGTTTGGCATATTCAGGGCTGGCGGCCACATCAACCGGCGTGCCGCTGCAACATATATGCCCGTTCAGGCAGACAACGCGGTCTGTCGCGGCCATAACAATATGCAGATCATGGGAGATCATCAGAACACCGCAACCGGTCTGATCGCGGAACTTTGCAATTTTCTCGTAAAGTTCGGCTTCACCGGCAAAATCAACACCTTGCAGCGGTTCATCCAGCACCAGCAAATCCGGTTTGCAGGCAAATGCACGGGCAAGCAGCACACGCTGAAATTCGCCGCCGGAAAGATGGACAACTTGTGCTTTGATGAGGTGCGGAATACCTGCGAGTTCCAGAGCTGCTTCGATTGCTTCTTTTCTTATAGGAGCAGTCATGCGGATCATGCGCTCAACTGTCAGCGGCAGGCTCGGATCAATCGAGATTTTTTGCGGGACATAGCCGATGGTCAGGGATTTTTCGCGTTTCACCGCTCCTTCATCAGGTTTATGAATACCCAATGCCATTTTGGCGGTCGTGCTTTTGCCTGAGCCGTTAGGGCCGATGAGCGTAACAATTTCACCTTTATGCAGGGTGAGATCAATGTTGCGGACAAGCCAACGACCGTTCCGCTCAATCCCTGCATTTTCAAGGCGCAGAAGAATGTCAGGCGTTTGTCCGCTGGCGGCAGCTGATAATGGATGATGCATTGTACGCTTTCGGAATGATAGAAAAGCAGATCCTGCTCTTGTCACGGGTTATCTCATACGTTATAGCATTACGCAACAATGTAACTTTATAACATATTATTCCGATGTGCTGTCATTTCAATCGCTGGCAGTGATTAATAGCAATTTCTGTGAGGTTTTATGTCTGTTATCCGAGTTTTGCTGGCATCCGCTTTGTTGTCTGTTTCTTCGCATGCTGTTCTTGCGGCGGAAAAAGGCGATGTCGTGGTTTCGATTAAGCCAATTCATTCACTGGTCTCTGCTGTTATGCAGGGGGCAGGGGAGCCGGATCTTATTGTTAAAGGCGCTGCATCAGAGCATGGCTATAATCTGAAACCATCTGATGCCGGTGCACTGGAAAAAGCAAAAGTCATTTTCTGGGTCGGGCCGGAAATGGAAACTTATCTGACAAAGCCATTAGAGACTCTTGGTTCTAAGGCTGAAGTTGTACGGCTGGATCAGGTAAAGGGACTTGAAATCCTGTCTGCGCGTGAAAGCGGTAATTTTGAACCGCACGATCATGGCGGGCACAGCCATGGTGAGGGCGGTGAAGCGCATGACCATCATCATGATGATTTGCATCTCTGGCTTGATCCGCAAAATGCCAAGCTGATGCTGGAACCGATTGCGGAAGCTTTAAGTAAAGCTGATCCGGAGCATACCAAGCAATATCAGGCGAATGCGACTGCCTATGCCGATAAGATTGATGCGCTGCAAAAAGATGTGGCTTTGGTGCTGGAGCCGGTGCGCACCAAGCCTTATATTGTGTTCCACGATGCCTATCAGTATTTCGAGCGCCGTTTCAAACTTTCAGCGGCAGGCTCAATTACGGTAAATCCCGAAAAAGCGCCGGGTGCAGCGCGTATTCGTGAAATTCAGACCAAAGTCAAATCCTTAGGAGCAACCTGTGTTTTCTCCGAACCGCAATTTGAGTCCGCTTTGGTAAAGACCGTGCTTGAGGGAACTGAAGCTAAAACAGGCGTGCTTGATCCACTTGGGGCTGATCTTCAGGATGGATCGGAACTTTATCCGCAGCTGATCCGTAATCTAGCGGCATCGCTGAAGACCTGCCTGCAGTAATTCCTGTTACAAATCGCTATAGCCATCTGCCAGTGTGCGTTTATCCAGCACGCTGGCGATGGCTTCACGTACTTCCAGCATCATACGGCGAATTTTACAGTCTTCTTCGATGCAGTCCTCGCAGGCTTTATATCCTGTCTTGCTCGCGCAGGGGAGGGGAGCCAGGGGGCCGTCAAGACTGCGGATAATATTGCCTATTGAAATCTGATCGGCCGGTTTGGCCAGACAAAAGCCTCCGCCTTTACCTTTGCGGCTTTGAACAAAGCCTGCAACGCGCAGGTCTGTCAGGATATTATCTAGAAATTTGCGCGGGATATTACGTGCCTTGGCGATCTCGCCAACAGAGATAAGGTCATCTTGCGTGGCTTCAGCCAGATGAACCATTGCTTTGAGGCCGTATTTCCCTTTTTTAGTGAGCATGTAAGCGGTGTTCCCTGCATTATATAATGTTATTGCTCTCTATCTGTAGCGCAGAGTAGGGCAGGTATCAAACGCAAGTCATAATCTATGTGTCTGTCGCGGGCCTGCTGGTTTGCCGAATCCGGTTTTCCGAGGGTGAAAAAGAGGGTAAATTTTCGCTTAATTTTTAAAGTTTTCCCTGTGGAAAGAAACTTTGCGATTTGTGTAATTTTTTTGAAAAGTCGTGTTGACAGTTTGGGAGAGTGGGGTCTATATAGCGACACAACGAGGGCGGCGGCGCTGCTAGCGGCAGAGAGCTTCGCCCCTGAGATTGGTTGACTGAGGAATTGGTTAGCTGGTTAAGGCACTGAAAAGATTGAGAGATTGTTTTAGTGTTTACGAGATTTTAAGGTTTCGGCCTTAAGTGATAGCGACGCTGAGATCCGGTTTTGACTGTTGATTTTGTTGGTTGTGATTGACGGTTTTCTGAGCTGTCTGTTCTTTGAAATTTGAATAGAGAAGAAAGAGAAACGTGGGCGGCATTGTCCTTCGTTTAGTCTGGGAGACTGGGCTGATCGATTAAGAACTTTGGCGACACGTTTATCTTGAGAACTATCGTTGACCAGTTTTGAATTTCGGTTTGAGACTGGTGTGTATAACTGAGTTCTCGTCAATTTAGACGTGAGTAAAGCCATTATCAAATTTTCAACATG